>Ga0307420_1001341_pt1 | contig 10855 bp, 9 predicted proteins | sample SalMarWE160240MG_2_FD_202167 | JGI IMG/M metagenome (GOLD analysis project Ga0307420, IMG submission 202167) | Salt marsh sediment microbial communities from the Plum Island Ecosystem LTER, Massachusetts, United States - WE1602-40 | ecosystem: Environmental > Aquatic > Marine > Intertidal zone >... | reverse complement strand
CGTCCCTTGGGGATCAGAAGAAACCCGAGCGTAAATGCCTACCCTGCGCACCCAGGAACATTAACACGCTCTCGCCTGGGCCAGTGCTACCTCATCAGAGGTGGTCCAGAAATGCAGAGGCCGGTGCCATCCGGCGCCGGCCTCCGTTTTCCACTGTCTGCAGCAGGCTCAACTGCCGGGCTCACACTCACCCCTGAAGAAGGCCCACTCGTCGCACTCAGAACCGTCGTCGAACAGGCAGTAGCCCGTGGTGCCGTCCTCGCCTTCACGCATGTCCAAGGTGCCGCCCTGCTCCACGCAATACACCGAAGCCGGGTTGGCCAGGCCCGCGTTGTCGATCGCGCCGCCGGGCTCGCACTCACCCCTGAAGAAGGCCCACTCGTCGCACTCAGAACCGTCGTCGAACACGCAGTAGCCGGTGGTGCCGTCCTCGCCTTCACGCATGTCCAAGGTGCCACCCTGCTCCTCGCAGTACACCGAGGCCGGGTTGGCCAAGCCGGCATCCTCCAGCGAGTCGCCGGGGGCGCACTCACCGTTGAAGAAGGCCCACTCCTCACACTCGGAGCCGTCGTCGAACACGCAATAGCCGGTGGTGCCGTCCTCGCCTTCACGCATGTCCAAGGTGCCACCCTGCTCCTCGCAATACGCGGAGGCAGGATTCGGCAGCCCCGTCTCGTCGTCGTCACCGCAAGCGGCCATCACCAACACAAGGGCCAACAGGCCCACAAGAAGCCTGAAATGGCGCATGGGATTCCTCCTGTGACACTTCTCTTGATCTGTCGCCGATACGACGTTTGAGGCGGCGGCGCCGGTTCCTGCGACTACGAGCTTCTTGCTGCCGCAGCCAGGTACAGCGCGGCAACCTCGGCGGCGGGCCACACCAGGCTCTCCCGCACCGTCGCCGCCTGCTCCTGCGCGGCCTGCCGAAGCTCACCCGCGGCGGCATCGAGCGCCAATGCCGCCGCCTCCGTGTCATCCGGAGCCACCAAAGCCACCGCCTCCATTCCCGTAACGGCGGCCCGTGTGCCCGGTAGATCCGAAGCCACCACCGGCACACCTAGAGCCAAATACTCGACGACCTTTGTTGGCAGCGAATCCCGATAGTTGGGCAGATCTCGCAGCAGCGATATGCCGGCCGACGCCGATGCCGCCTCCGCCATCGCCTCGGCATGAGACAAGAGCCCGGTGAGGGTGAGGTGTACTCCCCATTCCGCGGCGACGGCCTCCAGCTCCCGGGCCAGCCGCGGCCGGCAGCGGCCCACCAGGCGCAGCGGCAACGGGTGCTCCATGGCCCCCACCGCCTCCACCATCTCCACGGCACCCCGCGGCTCGGTGATGTCGCCCACATAGACCAGATAGCCGCGGTCCGGCGCCGGATCGGGTAGCGACCTCGCCGCCGGATAATTGGGGAACACCGGGTGATCGCGGCGGAATATGCGGCGATAGCCGGGCTCAGCAAGTGTCATCACACAGAACCGCTCGGCCAGACGAAGGAAGAACCGGGCCACCCAGGCGGCGGGAGGCCGCAGGAACCACAGCCGCCATTGCTTGTGACGGACCTGCGCCGGCACATCCTCGTGCACATCCACCACCACCGGCACCCGCCGGATCAACCGTGCCAGCAACGCAGCCGGAATCAGCTCCGGGTCGTGCAGCGACACCAGGTCCACGTCGCGCCGTAGCATCTGGCGCAGCGCCCCCCACCAGCGCCGGATGCGGCCCCCCTTCAATTCGACCCATTCGTGGTCGCCGCGGCGACTCGGGCCCGGAGCGCGGCTCGCGTAGCGCACTTCAAACTCGCCGGCGAGTGCGGTCAGGGTGCGCTCGCGAATGCGGGGATCGTCGGATTGGTGCACCGAGGTGACGAGCAGCGCCCTCACAAGGCCTCTACGTTGTCGGCGTTCAGGCCGCGCCGGGCATACGCCCCCCTGGCATCGAAGACGACCGGCACAGATGCAGCAATCGCCTCATAGTCGAAAACATCGTGATCGGTGAGGATCACCGCCACATCGCACTCCCCATCCACACCATCCACCGATTCGAATCCGCGGGCCTCGATTCCGGCCACATCGACCAGCGGATCCCACACCGACACGGCAGCCCCCCGATCGACCAGCACCCTGAGCACATCCGCTGCAGGCGACTCCCGATCGTCGGCGATGTTGGCCTTGAAAGAGAGGCCGATCCCGAGAATCCTGGCTCCCAACAGTGACCGGCCGCGCCCGCTGAGGACGGCGGCGACACGGTCCGCCACGTAGGCCGGCATCTGCCGGTTTGCGTCTTCGGCGAGATCGATGAAACGTGTGATGAAGCCCCTCTCCTTGGCCCGCCAGGCCAGATACTGCGGGTCCAGCGGGATGCAGTGCCCGCCCACTCCCGGACCCGGGTAGAACACCTCGAACCCGAACGGCTTGGTGGCCGCAGCGGCGACAACCTCCCAAATATCGATGTCCAGGCGGTGGGCAAGCTGCGCCATCTCATTGATCAGGCCGATGTTCACCGCCCGGTAGGTGTTCTCGAGCAGCTTGGTCATCTCGGCCGTGGCCGGTGACGAGACCACATGAACCTGGTCAACCAGACGCCCGTACGCGGCGGCGGCCACCTCGCTGGAAGCCTCGCCGACCCCGCCGACCACCTTGGGAATCGAAGCCAGCGGCCGCCCCTTGCCCGGATCGACTCGTTCCGGCGAGTAACACACAAAAACGTCGGAGCCCACCTCGAACCCGCCCGAGGCCGCCGCCGGCGCGATTAGTTCCTCCGTGGTACCCGGATACGTGGTCGATTCCAGCGAAACCAGCATGCCGGGGTGCACCACCCGGGAAACGGTCGCCGCCGCCGCCTCGATGTAGCTCATGTCCGGCTCGCGATGCCGGGTCAAGGGACTGGGAACACAGATAAAGAGGGCATCGGCCTCGCCGAGCCGCGTCTCGTCACTAGTTGTCTCGAGCCCGCCGCCGAGAGCCGCCTGCAGAGCCTCATCGGGAACGTCCTCCACGCCCGAGGTTCCCCTGCCGAGCCGGCTCACGGCGTCTGCCGATGTGTCGAATCCGATGACCCGCAACCCCCGCTGCACTGCGTTGACGCCCAAGGGCAGGCCGACGTAGCCAAGGCCGATGACCCCGGCCGTCCAGGTCTCCTGCTCGAAGAAGCGGGCTCGTTGGTGCATAAGGATAAGGGCGATCGCCCGCCGTGGATTCTATTCCCCTCCCTCCGTCGCAAAGGTACAGCCAGACAAAAAGACGCCCAAAACCCCGAAGCGGCCCCACATGCGACAATGATGCGCCGATGCCGCGATTTGTCGCCGCCGAGAACGATTACCGCGCCCTTGCCGATGCTTATCACGGCGAGACGCGGCTAAGTGTCGCGGTGGTCATACCCGTCTACAACCGCGTCGAACTGCTGCGCCGCACTCTGGCCGGCGTGGCCGCCCAGCGCGGCTACCCCCCACACCTCATCTCGGTGGTGGTTGCCGATGACGGCTCCGAAGACGATATGACGGCGGCAGTCGAAGAGGCTCAAGCCCATCTGGACATCACCTACGTGCGACAGGAGAGGGACGGCTACGGCGCCGGCAGAGCCCGCAACCTCGGCGCCCGCAGCGCCGGTGCCGACATAGTGCTATTTGTCGATTCCGATTGCCTCCCCGACCCCGAACTTGTCGCCGGCCACATGACCTGGCACCACCGCGCCGACAACCTCGTCGTCGTCGGTTCCCGCCAGCACATTGACTCGACCGCGATCGACCCTGCTGCTCTGGCCTCGGGCGATGTCGACGTACGCCGCCTGGTCAAGGGGGACTCGCCCGCCGACGACGCCTTCGAGCCGGAGGATTGGCGGCGCACCTTCTATCGCCGCACCGCCGCACTCCGCCACGGCAACGAGGCCTTCCGCAGCCTGCTCACCGGCAATTGCTCGATGCGCCGCTACGACTTCATCAGATGCGGCGGCTTCTCGACCGATTTCTCTCGCTGGGGAGGCGAAGACACCGAGCTGGGCTGGCGTCTCTTTTCGTCCGGGTTCTTTTTTGTCCCGGTGAACCAGGCCGCCATCTACCACCAAGATCAGGAGGAGTCCCATCCCGACGACGGCTGGCGTGAACGCGACCGGGCCGCCAACGCCGACCTCATCGCCACACTGATTCCACACCGCTTCTACCGCAAGGAGGACGGCCGTTTCCGGGTGCCCAAGGTCTCAATGATCGTCGCCCCAAACACCGGAGGCCGTACCGTCGAACTCCTCTCGCAGATGCAGGCGCAGCGTATGAACGACTGGGAAGCGCTGCTCCCCCTCTCCCCCGGCGCTCCATTGGCAGAAGAGCGAGTGCGGACATTGCCCGATGCCACCGGGTCACCCCAGCAACGATTCCTACGGGCCGTCGCCGCCTCCTCCGGCGAGTACGTGGCCGTGATCTCAGGCGCCGCCGGACTGCACCCCCGCCTGCTGGACCGCTCCGTCCGTCTACTCGACTCCGCCCCGCGGGCCTCCATCGCCACCGTCGCCTACCACGACCTCGACAACACCTCGGGGGACGCGGCTTGGGGAGCCTGGGATTTCCCCGCGTTTGTCCTCACCAGGCGACGCGAATGGACAAAAGTACTGACCGAGACCGCCTCCACAGCCGAGGCCTGGCACCGAGTTCGCTCCATCTCGTGGGCGGTCCACCTCGACGAGCCGCTGGTCACTCTGCCGCCCCCCGCGGGGGTGGTACCGCTCAGAGTGCCGCCCCACATGTCAATGCGCGACCGGGCCGCGGCGACCGAGCATGCCGGCCGCGGTCCGGCGGCGTGGACCATGCGCAAGCTGCGCAGCCGCCAGCGCCCCGACGACCACCCCGACGACGACCGCCCTGTGGTGATGTACTTCGGCGACGAGGCCGCCATCGAAGCGGTACGGGAGCTGGCTCCCTGGGCGCGGATCGAGCCTTCCGGAAGAGGCAACGCCCTCGTCCTCGGAGCCGGAGCCGTGCTCGATGAGGCCGCCTATGAACGGGTTCGGGCTCTCGATTCGCCCCGAGTGGAACGTTTGGTAGCCGGTGCTGGAGTTGGTGCTGCACCGGCGCAGAAGTGGCTCGATTTCCTCAGCACCTGTCTGGCCGTCGGTGTTGCCTCCGAAGACGATCGCTCCCGCCTCGCCGGCGTGCCGAACGTAGGCGTTGTCGCCCATCCCGCCGCCGACCCCGAAGGGACCGCACGGCTTTTCGACCTGCTCCGTGAGGAGATCTCGTGAACGTCTGCATGTTCGTGAAGAACTCCTTTGAGTACGACGCCCGGGTGACCAAAGAGGCCAAGTCATTGGTGCAAGCCGGCCACGATGTCACCGTCGTCGCCATCCACGTTCCCGGCGTCACCGCGGAGCGGGAGACCAGACCCGACGGCATCAAGGTGGTGCGGGTGAGCCGCCTCTCCTTTGGCATGCACGCCGCCCAGCAAGCACACGCCCGTTTTGTCATCGGTGTGGAGGACCGCCACTCCCGCCTCACCGGTGAAGACATCAACGACGAGCGTATACGCAAGTACAGCCAGGTGCTCCCCGCATCGACGGCGACTCCCGGCCAGAACCGGGCCATCGAGATCCCGACCCGCCGCCTGGCCACCCCCGGCGACGGCACCGGCCAGAACCGCATCTGGGTCCGCGCCTCCACTGCGGTGCTGCGCGGATTGTCAATGGCCGCTCGTTTTGTGTTTCGAGCGGTGAAAGTTGTTCTCGGCCGCCCCATGCGGGCCACCCGCACCTTCGCCATCAACCGGCGCTTCACCAAGGCCGGGCTCGCCACCAACGCCGATGTCTGGCACTGCCACGACCTCAACACCCTCGTCGTCGGATGCCGCTGCAAGAGGAGGCGCCCCGGCACCAGACTCGTCTACGATTCGCACGAGCTGGCCACCGAACGCTCCCGTATGACCCGCTGGCAGCGGTTCCGCGCCACCAGGGCCGAACGCCGCGGCCTCCGCCATATCGACGCGGCCATCTGGACCACCCGCAGCCGGGCCCAGCATGTGGTCGACCGCTACGGCATCGCCTTTCCCACCTTGCTGCGCAACGTCCCGGAGATCATCGAGATCGAAGCGGGCTGGGACCTGCACGAGAAGCTGCACATCCCCCGGGACCAGCGCATCCTCATCTACCAGGGCTCCATCCAGGAGTACCGAGGCATCGAGGAGAGCATCGAGGCGGTCACCCTGCTGAACGACTGCGTGCTGGTCGTCGTCGGCTACGGCTATCACCGACCCACCCTCGAAGAGATGGTGCGGAAGCGCGAGCTCACCGAGAAGGTGAAGTTCTTCGGGCCCATTCCCAACGACGAGCTGCTCTTCTACACCGCCAGCGCCGACGTGGGCCTGTGTGTAATCCGGGGCAACTCGCTGTCGTACCGCTGGTCGCTGCCCAACAAACTCTTCGAGTACATGATGGCCGGCATCCCCGTGGTCGCCTCCGACTACGAGGAAATGGGCCGAGTGGTCGAGGAGACCGGCGTGGGGGCGGTGTGCAACCCCGACGACCCCGAGAACATCGCCGCCGCGGTGCGGGCCATCGTCGACGACCCAGACGCCAATGCCCGCTTCCGGGCCGCCACCCGCGACGCCATCCGCACCTACAACTGGGGCGAAGAACAGAAGGTGCTGCTGGAGTTTTACGAGCGGCTGGCGGGGTAGACGGACGATTCGCTAGCTGCGACTAAACACCCACACCGCGGCGTCAGAGCCCGAATCATCAAGGGAATGATCACTCCCGACAGCGACCAAACCGGGACCACCTGTGACGATTGCCGCCAATCTCTCGATGCTGTCGCGTCCACCAAATACCATGTTCTCATTCGGGACCCGGGTCCAGATGAGCCCATCGGGAGACGTCCACACTGCCGCATCAACGTAGCCGCCTGATTCGTCCTCCCCAATCGCAACCACTCCCTCACCGAAAGAAACCGCCGCCATCATCTCCTGTGCGTATTCGCCTCCAAAGACAGCCTCATTGTGAGACACCCGGGCCCAGGTGATTCCATCCGAGGATGCCCACACCGCCGCATCGCGGAGCGACGCGGTAGACGCAGCAATCCCTTCGGATTCCTCGGGAAACACGTCGGCACTTCCGACAGCAATCAGCCCCGGGCCGCCGGAGGTCACCGAGAAGATCCGCGTTCCCCAATCACCACCGAATACCTCATCATCGTGAGGAATCCGAGTCCAAGTGAGCCCGTCCGGCGAGATCCACACCGCCGCCAGGCCAACCGAGCTGTCGTATCCGACGGCGACCAGCCCCGGCCCGCCAGCAACCACCGAGAACATGATCTGTTTGCGGTCGCCACCGAAAACGGTCTCGTCGTGCGGCACCCGGCTCCAGGTCACCCCGTCAGATGAGGTCCACACCGCCGCACCCCCGCCGTACAAGTCGTTCCCGACGGCAACTAATCCTGGGCCGCCGACCGTCACTGACCTCATCAAACCGCCAGAGAGCGCCTCGTCGTGAGGCACCCGGGACCAGGTGAGCCCATCAGGCGACGCCCACACCGCCGCACTATGGTCGTCGCCTCCGACAGCGATTAGGCCCGGACCACCAGCAGTCACCCCAAACATCCGCTGGTCACCATCGCCGCCAAGACCCGCTCCGTAATGCAGCACCCTGGTCCAAACGAGCCCGTCGGCAGAGGTCCACACCGCCGCATCCGAGTCACCGTCGACCAATTCATACCCAACCGCCACCAGGCCCGGACCGCCGGCGGTCACCGCCTCCATCGACTGATCGCCGTAACCCCCGAAGACCAGCTCATCCCGGTCAACCCGAATCCACACCCCGCTCTTGAACAGACCCACCGTCGTTGTCGTTGAATCTGCAGCCGCATCGTCGTCCGTCGCGCAGCCGGCCAATAGCACCGCCATCACCGCCGCCATCGCCGCTATTCGGGCCTTCAGGCTTCCAAGAGCGCCCCGGCTGGTGTGGCCGACCATGCCTCCCCTTCCACCCGACTCTGCAGAGAACCGGTGCATCCCAATCGGGCGCACCCTACCAACGCATAGCGATACCAGGACCGGTGCCTGAACTTACGACTTCGCCACTCTGCCGGCAGACCACCTACCACCTCTATGGCGCGTCTACGGATCCCCCACAAACGCCGCCCGGAACGGGTGCAGTGCCGCCCGGAACAGACCCTCCCTTACAAACGGGTCATTCTCCATGAAACTGCGTGCCTCTTCTTCCGAGACGGCACGGAAGATGACGATGGCGGGCCCCACCCCATCCTGGCTGCGCCCGGCCAGCAGGACCGTGCCCGCTGCCGTCGCCCGCTCTAGATAGGCATGGTGCCTCTCAATGACCACCTCGTCCGCTTTGGTCCAGGCGTCGGGATCGTTGGCCAGTTCGGGACGATCGTTGGGAAAAGAACTCGTAGAGGTATTGCGATGCGGCGGGCTCATCCGCCGCGGTCATGTGCCCCCAACCCCGTCACGTTTGCCATCCACACCAGCCTTGGCGTCCTCCACCGCCATGCCCACCAACTCCTCAAAACGGTCCAGCCACTGCGGCGCCCGCTCGGTGACCCGGCGGCGCCACGAACCCACAAACGCCTGCACGTCGGCCACCAGGTCGTCGAAGGGCACCTCGGTGTGGCGTTTCCCAAAAAGGAGGCGGTTGCGCACGAAGTAGTAGATCAGGGTCTCAGTGGGCAGGCCGCCCGCTGGGCTGAACCGGTGCTCGATCTCGGCACCGGGCTCCACCGCCACCTTCCATCCGGCAGCGGTGGCACGCACACAGAATTCGGTTTCCTCGAAGTACATGAAGAAGTCCTCAGGCAGCAGCCCAATGTCGCCAAACACCTCGGAGCGCACCAGCATGGCCGCCCCGGGCACAAAATCGACATAGCGCAGCGCAGCCCGCCGGGCCGGCGCCTCACCACGACCGATAAGCTCGCTGCGCCCGCCGACATCCCAGTCGATTCTTCCCCCCTCCGATTGCACCTTCGGCGCTGACGCATCGGCTTCAAGGATACGGCCCCCGACGATGCCCACCTTCGGATGGCGCCGCAACACCTCGACCAGGCGCCGCAGGCTTCGAGGGTGCGGCAAGGTGTCGGGGTTCAGCACCCAGACCGCATCGGCTCCCCCATCGAGCGCGGATTGGATTCCCAGGTTGTTGCCGGCTGCGTAGCCCTGATTGCTGCCCGACTCCAGAACCTCGGCTCCCACCGAGCGAAGCCAGGCCACTTCACCCGGTCCGGAATTGTTGTCGACCACAACAATCCGCAGGGGCCGGTAGCGCACACGCCCCAGAGCACGGTGACAGCGGATGGTGTCCATGGCATCACGATGGTTGAGCAGCACCGCCCACACCGAGAGCCGACTCATCGGGTCAATCCCTCCACCACTGCGGGCAGCGATTCTCGCCAGGCCGGCAGCTCTTTGATGCCGAGCGCCGCCCGGCGTTCCGATCCCAGCACCGAGTAGGCCGGGCGCCTCGCCGGCGTCGGGTACTCGTCTGTGCTGCAAGGCACGATGCGATCGGGATCGATCCCGGCGAGGGACACCGCCTCCCGGGCGAACTCGTACCAGGTGGTGATCCCACCGTTGGTGAGATGCAGAATGCCGCCGGCACCTGCATGCAGGCTCTCCAGAGTTGCCGCCGCCAGGTCGTCCGCCAACGTCGGGCAGCCCTGCTGGTCGTCGACCACCCGCACTTCCCGATCCCGCGCCAAGCGCAGCATGGTGGCGACAAAGTTGGGGTGGGTGCCCGACACCAGCCAGGAGGTGCGGATGACCAGGGCGTCCGGGTTTGTTTCCAGTGCAGCCCGCTCGCCAACCAGTTTCGATCGCCCGTAGGCGCTCATCGGGTTTGGCGGCGACGACTCCAGGTACGGCTCGTCGGCATCGCCCGAAAAGACGTAGTCGGTGGAGAAGGTGACAAACGAGATCCCGGCGTTGGCGGCATAGGCGGCCATCACGCCCACTGCGGCCCCGTTGATCAATGTGGCCAGATCCTCCTCGTCCTCGGCCCGATCCACCGCGGTGTAGGCGGCGCAATTGATGATGCCTTCGGGCTGCAGAGTCTCCAGAGCCCGCTGCAGAGTGGCGGGATCCCTCAGATCGATCTCCTCCACATCAACAAAGGTGGCGTCGATCAGCTTGCGGAACGCGGTCCCCAACTGGCCGGCGGCCCCGGTGACCAGCATCACTCGCCCACGATCTCGGACCGCTCGCCGAGTGTCATCTCCACGTAGCCCGCCGGCGCCAACCCGCGGAGCCGGGCCTCCCGGCCCACCAGCGAATTACGGATCTTCCATCCGTGCACCTCGGCGCCGGCCATGACGATGGATCCTTCGACGGCGGCATCCGAGAGCCGGCACTTGTCGCCGATAGAGGTCTGCGGGCCCACCAGCACCCGACTCATGTGCACCTCGGCGCCGATGACCACCGGCCCGACTATCTCGCAGCCGGTGAGTTTTGAGCCTTCGCCGATATGCACCGGCCCCCCGACGGTGCAGTCGACCAGCTCGCCGTGCACGTTGTGGGCCACCTCGGCGATGACCAGCTTCTGAGCGGCAAGGAGATCCTCTTTGGTGCCGGTGTCCTTCCACCAATCACGCACGACGGAGGAACGTACCGTCCGGCCGTCGTCGATCAGGCGCTGGATAGCGTCGGTGATCTCGTACTCTCCGCGCCCCGACGGCTCGATGGCATCAATGGCCTCGCCAATGCTGTCGTCGAAAAGATAGACCCCGACCAGAGCCAGATTTGACGGCGGCACCCTCGGCTTCTCGACCAGCCGCACCACCTCGCCGTTGTCTCCGAGCTCGGCGACACCAAACGAAGATGGGTTCTCCACCGGTGACAACATGATCTGGCAATTGGGCCGGTGTTCGCGGAAACCG
>Ga0307420_1001340_pt1 | contig 10861 bp, 12 predicted proteins | sample SalMarWE160240MG_2_FD_202167 | JGI IMG/M metagenome (GOLD analysis project Ga0307420, IMG submission 202167) | Salt marsh sediment microbial communities from the Plum Island Ecosystem LTER, Massachusetts, United States - WE1602-40 | ecosystem: Environmental > Aquatic > Marine > Intertidal zone >... | reverse complement strand
TCCTTGTCGGTACCGGCTGGAACGAACTCCTTCAAGCCGTGATAGAAAACGATCGAGTCCTTTTCCTTCTCTACGGCTCTTCGGATAATATCGATTTTTTCCTGCCTGCCCCGCAGTTCCCCGGCGGGATCCGACCTGATTCCAAATACGGCCAGGCCCGCCATGACCCTCGGGTCGGGCAGTAAATCGTCAGCTTCCGAAGGTTTTCCCTGCCGGCTCTGTTCCGAAAGCTGCTGCTTCATCAGGGCAAAAGTCTGTTCGTGCTCCTTCTCCCATTCGGCCAGCCTGAGAAACATCTGGCAGGTGCCGGGATCGTCAAAAAGTTCCGCCGCCCTGATGTAAAAGTTTGTGCCGTTTCGTTCGATTTGCTCGGCAATTTCAAATACTTCTAAAGCGTTAAATGTAACGGTCATTATGCTGCCTTTCCTGGCTGTTGCGCCTTAGCTACATTAAATCCTTCAGTTTCTCATTCAATATAACGATATGGCCCATTTCTTCCTTGATGATGTCGTCAACCTTATCTTTACCAGCTCTTCGGGAGACCGCCTCTTTCAGGCCGACATAAAAAGCAATCGAGTCCCTTTCGACACCAATTGCCATTTTCAAGACGTCTTCGGGCGTGTTCCTGGCAGCCAACTGTTCGACAGGATCGGCCTTGACATCAAAAACATTACCGTCGGCCATAACTCGCAGATACATCTGTGCCTGTCCATCGGGATCGAATACCGGCTCTTCAACTTCTGCTGCGGAAAGCTCCGTCCGCATATTAGCAAAAGTCTTCAGGTGCTCGTCTTCCATCGCGGCAAGGCCGAGAAAGATCTCGCTCACCACCGGGAACTTCTCTGCTGCGGCACGATAAAATTTGCCTCCGTTTCTTTCTATCTGTTCGGCCATCTCAAAAACTTCATTAGCGTTAAAAGGCATAACCATTATTCTTTTCCTTTCAGTCGTGTCTATGCAATTTTCAAATAAATTTTATATACATAATCGATGCTCAGGCACCTTGGGCCGTAGCTTTGGCCCTGTCTTCCGGGGACATCGCAGCCAGCTTCTCAACTTTTTTGACGTTCAGGCCCAGCTCTTTTGCCACACGCGAGCCGTAGTCCGGGTCAGCTTTATAGAATATTGCGCTCTGTCGCAACTGGATTCGCTTCTTGGCACCTTTCAGATGGCCGACAATGTTGCCTATAAGGTGGTCGCGATCCTCGTCCGTCATTACGTCGCGGTAAAGGTTGCCGGCCTGCACGAAATCGTCGTTGGGGTGTGCATAAGCCTGGCGGGCCGCCTGGCCGGATACATCGAAGGGCGGCTCAAGTGAATCAGGATCCGGTGCCGGGCCACCGGCGCTGTTGGGCCAGTAATTCGGGCCGGAGCCGCCGTTGTCATCAACGCGCATAAATCCATCTCGCTGGTAGCTTTTCTCCGGTGCGGCTTTGGGCGAATTTACCGGTATCAGGTGATAGTTGGGTCCCAAACGATGGATATGCGCATCGTGGTACGAGAAGATTCGGGCCTGAAGCATTTTGTCCGGCGATGCGGCGATTCCCGGCACGAGATTGCCGGGGCCAAAGGCGGCTTGCTCTACCTCGGCAAAGTAATTCTTCGGGACGCGGTTCAGGACAAGGCGGCCGACCTCGATCGGCGGAAAATCGCTGTGGGGCCAAACCTTCGTGATATCGAAGATGTCAAATCGATAATCTTTTGCCTGCTCGGGCGTCATAATCTGCATCTGCAGTGTCCAGCTCGGATATTCGCCCCGCTCGATAGCTTCATATAAATCTTTTGTGGCATGATCGGGATTCTCACCTGCTAAACGAGTCGCTTGTTCTCTCGTAAGATTCTTTATCCCCTGGTCGGTCTTGAAATGATATTGCACCCAGAAATACTCGCCCTTTTTATTGTACCATTTGTAAGTGTGACTGCTGTAGCCGTTCATGTTGCGGAAAGTAGCCGGCGTGCCCCGGTCGGAGAACAGAACAGTAACCTGGTGGATTGATTCGGGAGTCAGCGAAAGAAAATCCCAGAACATATCGGGATCGGGGCAGTTAGTAGCCGGATGCCGTTTCTGGGTGTGGATGAAATCGGCAAACTTGAGAGGGTCCCGTATAAAGAACACCGGCGTATTGTTGCCCACGAAGTCGTAATTGCCATCTTCCGTGTAGAATTTGACTGCGAAGCCGCGAGGGTCTCTCGCCGAATCCGCCGAGCCCTTTTCACCGCCCACGGTTGAGAACCGGGCAAAAACCTCGGTCTTCTTACCCACTTTGGAAAGAAATTTGGCTTTGGTATATTTAGTTACATCTGCGGTTACTTCGAAATAACCGCCTGCTCCGGCACCCTTGGCGTGCACAACTCGCTCGGGGATGCGTTCACGGTCGAAATGAGCCAGTTTTTCCATAAGATGAGCGTCTTGCATCAGGACCGGTCCGCGACTGCCGGCCGTTATGGAGTTCTGGTCGTCGCCAACCGGAATTCCGAATGCGGTCGTTAATTTTTTTGAATCACTCATTTTCTAAACTCCTTTCTGAACAAATTTCAATCTGAACCATACTCTACGGTTTATTGCTATTCATTTGCACTTCGTAGCCTCAGGCCCAGATGCTAATTTATAACCGAACAAATAGTCATTCTTTGTTTGTCAGTCAGTTAGAATTCCAAATGATGCCGCAATTTATTTAGCTATACGAGAGACTTCAGCTTTTTCAATAAAGCAGTAATGTGGCCGAGTTCTGCAATGAACACCATCAAGCTCCTTCCGTTGCAGGAGGCGTGAAAACTCTCTGGGCCAGCTCGCGGTCGAGCATAAACATTCCACCCGGCGCCTTCTCCATCATTTTGAGCTGTTGGACTACCTGGTCGGCGGATGCTTCCTCTTCGACCTGCTCGTTGACGAACCACTGCAGGAAGGTGTTGGTCGCGTGATCTTTTTCTTCAATCGCCAGATTCACCAGGTTGTTTATCAGGCCCGTAACTTTCTGCTCGTGTTTGTAAATGTCCTTGAACACCGCCAGCGGCGAATCCCATTCTGTCTGTGGCCCCTCGATTGCCTTTAAGGTGATTCGGCCGCCACGCTCATCGATGAATCCGTAAATCTTCATGGCGTGCGCGACTTCTTCCTGAGTCTGCACTCTCATCCAGTTGGCGAAACCATTCAAATTCATGGACTTGAAATAAGCTTCCATCGACAGATACAGGTAAGCGGAATATAGCTCGGCATTCACCTGCTCATTCAAAGCTTTTTCCATTTTTTTGCTAATCATTGCCTATCCCTTCCATAACCCGTGCACATTGCAGTGCTCCCTTGCGCTAACCGAGTTTCCTTCGATATGGAAAATCGCTTCCGGTGCGGCCCCGGGCTCGAGAAACTGCCTGTAAGCTTTGCCGTCGGCTAACAGCTCTATCCACTCGATAAAATGTTCTTCCGTCATCGGGTGTGGCACAGAACCGACCTTGACCTTGTAGCCGCCGTCGATCTTCTCGATTACCGGGACGTGCTTTTCCGTGGTGGCGTCGGCGGTTTTTTCGTCGAGCAGTTCCATCGGCTTGCCGCAACAGACCAGTTCTCCGACACCTCCGTGAAGCACCTCAACAATATTACCGCACATATTGCATTTATAGATTTGTAGTTTCTTAGCCATAATCAATCCCTTTCATAATTTGAGAATTTTAATTAACGATTCCGGCTTCTTTGTGTTTGGCCAGAATTTCTTCGGCGAGTTTGTCAAGGGCGGCGTAATCGGTTTCCTTTGGCTCGCCTTTTGCCAGCACGGGCTCAAGAATCTCAGCTTTAATATTCGGCATCATCGCCGTCAACTGCTCGACCATTTTGCCGCCCCAGCCGTAAGAGCCGATGATCGAAACAAACCTGGTCCTGGGCCGAAGAGCGTTGGCCAGAAACGCGGCATAAGCCGCACACGGATGCGGTCCGACCAGAACCGTTGGTGAACCTATCACAATCGTTGCCGCATCGACAAGGGCCATCGCCAGTTTGCCGATATCGACCGTCGCAAGCTCGAACTGTCTTACCTTAATGCCGCTTTCTATCAGGGCCTCGACAAAATGCGTAATCATTTTGCCCGTGCTGCCGTGCATCGAAACATAAGCGACGATAACTTCGTTCTTAACATTGTCGGAGGCCCAGTCTTTGTAAGCGTCAATTATAAACTCGGGCCTGTCATATACGGGCCCGTGACTTGGAGCGATCATCTCAATTTTCAGCTTTTCGATCTTGGCGAGATTGGCGTTAATCTGCCTTCTGAACGGCATCATAATCTCGGCATAGTATCTCTTGGCCGATTCATAGACAACCGCCTCATCGTCAACAAAAAGACTGCTCGTGGCAAGATGCGCACCGAAGAAATCGCAGGAGAAAAGTAATTTTTCTTCCGGAACGTACGTGCTCATAGTTTCCGGCCAGTGAACCCACGGGGTATAGACAAACTTCAGCGTCTTGTCGCCCAATGATATCTCCTGCCCATCCTCGACGGTGACAAATTTTTCATCCTCGATGCCGAGTAAATCCATCAGCATTTCCTTGCACTTCGGATTAGTCACCACCTTTGCATCCGGATAAAGCAGCAGCACATCGGGCAGAGAGCCGGAGTGGTCCTGCTCGGCATGATGTGCCACAATATAGTCAATCTTCTCGACACCGGCGCCGACAATATTGCCAAGTAAGACGTCGGTTTTCGCCGGATCGACCGTATCGAGCAATGCAGTCTTTTCACTTCCGCGTACGAGGTACGAATTATAACTCGTACCGTCCGGCAGCGGAATCAGCCGGTCGAACAATCTTGCATCCCAGTCGATCGCTCCGACCGCATATATGTTTGGTTTGAGCTGCCTCATTTTCTTGCCTCCCTTGCCGCTTTCAGTGCTGCTTCATAGTCAGGCTCGTTCGTCAGTTCGTCAACGATCTCTATGTAACGAATCACGCCCTTCTTGTCCACAACAAATACGGCCCGGGCCAGAAGTCGCAGCTCTATTATCAGGACGCCGAATGCGTTGCCGAAATCCGCCTGGTTGTGGTCTGAAAGGGTCTGGACATTCTTGACGCCAGCAGCCCTGCACCAACGATTTTGGGCAAACGGCAGGTCCATACTAATCGCCAGCACGGCCACATCATCGCCCAAAGAGGTCGCTTGCTCGTTGAACTTCCGCACTTCCGTATCGCAAACCGGCGTATCCAGCGACGGCACTGAACAAATGACAAGTGTTTTGCCTTTGAAGGCCGACAACTTTATCGGCGAGAGGTCGTTGCCGAGAGCCTCGAAATCCGGCGCTGTTTCACCTGCTTTGGGTGTGCTGCCCGCCAAAGTGAGTGGATTACCTTTGAACGTAATTGCATTTTTTGTTTCTGCCATAATGTTCCTCATTTCTTCGAGCACCTCCGGAATTCAACCGACTTTGTCAAAGTATTCATTGTGAAATTCTGTTAACAAAGATCTGAGTTCCTGCACATTGGCCAGGTCTGTTGTCTGCTTGGACTTCATGGCGTGCACAAGCATGTGATGTAGCAGGGTCAGTTTCTTGATGTATTGGTTATGCTCTTTTGTGTTGCCTTCTTCCGGCAGCTTTATCCGCTGGGCCATGAAATAGTATGTGACTATTTCGCTGAGTTCGTCGGCATGATGTTCCTTGTTGTTTACCCAGCGGACAATCTGGTTCATATTTGGTTTTGCCTCGGTAGAGAGTCTATCGATTTCCTTCATGGATTTTTCAATTGTTGTAATGTGTTCGGCAATTTCACCGAACCGGGCCTCATCGTCGTATATACCACACGGGATTTGGCAATGCGAATACGCAATCGAGGCAAGGATCGCCACGACCGCCAAGATACTGACTGCTGCAATTCGTTTTCTGACTGACTTTCTCATTTTCCAACTCCTTAATATTTGTTTAGTAGTTGGCGGCCTCCAGTTCGAAGTAACTCTTGGGATGTGCACATGCCGGACATGCATCCGGGGCTTCCGGTCCCTCGTGGACGTAGCCGCAGTTTCTGCACACCCACCGTACAGGTTTTTCACGCTTGAAAACAACACCATCCGCGATATTCTTCGCCAGTGCAAGGTATCGCTCCTCGTGCCGTTTCTCAGCTATGGCGATAGCCCGGAAGGCTTTTGCAATTTCATTAAATCCTTCCTTTTCAGCTACTGCTGCAAATTCGGGATACATTTCCGTTGTTTCGTAATGCTCGCCTGCGGCGGCTGCTTTCAGATTCTCGACGGTGCTGCCAATGACGCCGGCGGGAAATGCCGCTGTGATCTCCACCTCGCCGCCCTTGAGAAACTTGAATTCCCGCTTGGCGTGCTCTTTCTCCTGATTGGCCGTCTCTTCAAAAATCGCCGAGATCTGCATATAACCTTCTTTCCTGGCCTGGCTGGCAAAATACGTATACCTGTTCCTTGCCTGTGATTCGCCCGCGAAAGCAGCTAATAAATTCTTTTCTGTTTGACTTCCTTTTAATTCCATAGTTTCCTCACTTTCTTGATCTTACTCCTAATACACTCATAACGGAGCCAATTGAATTTACAATACTTGTTTTTAGAGACGGATTTGAAATTTATCATGGCCTTTTATCAGGGTTGAAAAAGATTTTTCTGATATCCAGCCATCATCGATACGGCCCTCAAATCAGACTATAAACTACAACACCAGGCTATACGGCAGTTATTTCACGGATTAGTACCAATTAAAACATTCGACGAACAGTACTTATCCGATTATCTTAGAACATATTCTCGCTAAATATCATTTCAATCGCTTGAAATACGCTCAATCGATCCTGATGAAAAGCCCGATTGCTCTAATGACTCTTCCCAGATGCTATTAATAAGAACAATCGGGCCATCAGCAGTCAAGAACTAAATCTTATTCAAGTGGAAGAACCACGAATCTTGTATACTGTTGTTCTTTTACCAACAAAAGTACCTTTTTAGTCTCGACTGATGCCTGCAAAGCTTCACCATACTCTTTCGTAGAACCGACTTTTTTCTGATTTACGCTGATAATAATCGTTCCCGGCCTGATTCCTGCTTCGAAAGCTCGGCTGTCCGAATCCACGCTTGTTACCAGCACTCCTTCATCCGGCTGGAGGCCGTAATATCGACGTGAATCTTCTGTCAAATTCTCAACAGTAAGCCCCAATTTCAAAGGTAATTCGGATACACCGGCCTGAGCAATTGTATCCGAAAGCTCTACGATGCTCACGGTGACCGTTTTTTCCTTGCCCTTGCGGTAAATAAGCAGATCAACTTTAGTGCCCGGAGCGACCATCGCGATAGTATTTCGCAACTGGCCGATGCTCTCGACATCACGACCGTCGATTTTCAGGATAATATCACCTGACTCAAGGCCGGCTTTCTCCGCCGGCGACCCCTTGAGGACATCGCTTACAAGCGCGCCTTTCGAAGTTTCGGCGCCAAAGTAATCTGCAAGGTCTTTTGTAAGCTCGCCGATCCTGACACCCAGTTGTCCGCGGGTGACTTTACCGTCCCTGACCAACTGGTCTTTGATATTCCTGGCCATGTTGATGGGAATTGCAAAGCCGATACCAACACTTCCGCCGCTGCTGCTGAAAATCGCCGAGTTGATCCCGACCGCCTGGCCATCCAGATTAATCAGAGGGCCGCCGGAATTACCCGGGTTAATGGCTGCGTCCGTCTGGATAAAATCCTCGTAATCGTTAATGCCGACCGTGTTGCGTCCTTTCGCGCTGACAATTCCTGACGTTAGTGTTTCGGACAGGCCAAAGGGATTGCCGATCGCTATTACCCATTCGCCAACTTGGAGATTTTCGGAGTCACCAAGAGGCAGAGTCGGCAGGTTTTCGCCGTCGATTTTGATAACCGCGACATCGGCCTTCTCGTCACCTCCGATTCTCCTGGCTTTGAATTCACGTCCGTCATTTAGCTTAACCGAAATCACATCCGCGTCACCGACTACGTGGTTATTCGTCAGGATGTAGCCGTCCTCGCTGATAATAAATCCGGAGCCCTGGCCCATCTGGCGATATTCACGCGGTTGACGGGGCTGGCGATCATTGAAAAAACCAAATGGATTACTGTTTCCGAACGGGACATTCGATCCGGCCTCTACTGTCTTCTCGACCTTAATAAACACTACCGCGGGGGTGGCCTTTTTCGCAACGGACGAAAAAGCTTTAGACGTTTGCCGTAACGATGTCAGATCATCGTGAGCAGATATTACGGGAACCGCAGCCGTGAAAAAAGCCGCTACAATTAACAGGCATATTCCTCTTCGTATTCCTTTAGCATTCATTATTATGCTCCTTTCAAATTTTTTAACTTGTCTTGCTTTTGCATAAAGTTTTACAACATGTTGCTTTTCAATCCCTGAATGCAAAACGTGTGCCAACAGAAATAGAGACGTTCTTAATTCTCGCAATAGCAAGGGATTATATGTTATTGTAGCCATGGGTTTCTTTACAAGAAACTGCCATTATGACAACAAGTCTCTTTGCAGATTATGTCAAATGTGCAAAGCCCTATGCTCTATATTAATTCTGAAACGAGCTGATTTGAAAGGAGCTGTGCCTAATTTATCGCAGGGACAAAGAGTCCCCGTTCAGCAATATAAAATTAACTTGTCAAAGAACCAAATAAACCGATTCACAAAACTATTTCTGCTCACAGAGATCGCATATCCCCTCGATGTATACGGCCTTTTTCAGAATTTTGAATTTCTTACCAAGGCTTGCCGGCAACTTGATATTATCGAAAGGCTTATGTTGAAAATCCACGATTCTTTTGCACTTGACGCATTTAAAATGCTGGTGCTTCTCCATGCCACCGTCGAAACGCCTGACGTCGCCCGAACCTTCCACTATAAAAGCTACGCCCATATCGTTGAGTGTCAGCAGCGTTCTGTTCACTGTATCGAACGATATGCGTGGAAATGTTTTTCTTACCTTCTCATATAGCGTCTCAGCCGAAGGATGTTCGTCTGTGTTTATCAGTTGCTTATATATTTCTATACGCTGTGGAGTTACCCTCAGGCCGTTTTTTCTGCACAGAACCGTGAACCGGCGAATCTTTTCGTCTATCTCGGCACAGCTCATCTTTGTTTTGGTCTTATTCATAATCATTACTATATAGTAGTAGCTCCTATATGTCAACCGGGTTCAATAAAATATATAAATTTTTTTGAAATTGTTGCTGCCGGGATTACTGTGTTTTTCCCGTTCATGTTTTTATCCTGGAATTGCACAGAATTCAAGGCTTTAATCCGTCTCTGTTGTGTTTTGGCCGAATGTTCTGCAAACAGGGCATAATTCTTGAGACAGGTGGTTGTAAAATTGCAGGCGTCCCTGTAAAATTGGGCAATCTTGACATTTGTTTTGTAGTAGGCGTAAATGCAGCTCTGGCTGCCAGAGGGCCGGCGATGTTCATAGCGGCGTTTGTCAAAATGGTCTATCATTTTTAGGCTCATAGGAGAATCAAATATGTATCCGCAAAACCAAATCAATCGGCGTAATTTTCTAAAGGCGGCGGCAATCGCAACCGCGGCTTCCGCTCTCAACCGCACGCCCGCGAGCGCCCAGCCCGGGGGCCTTAGGCCGAGCCGGGCCGGTGACGTGGCCGTGCTCAATCCGCAGAACCGCGTGCCGGTCAGCATGATTATCGACGACTCGACCTGCCTTGTGAACATGGCCCACTTCGGCATCCCGCACTTCGCGACGGCCTGGCCGGACAGGTACAAACAGGACTGGCGAAGCCTGCCTCGCGAGATACCCGACTCCTTCGTTCGCAAGTTCGGCCAGTGGTGTCACGAGCACGGCGTCAAGGGCAAGTACAGCATCGTCCCCTACCCGGCCTGTGTCGGATGGCTCGACCGCTGCCTTCCCGGCTGGTCGCAGCAGGAACTGGACGACAGCCTCAAGCTCGTCCGCGAGCTCATGATGCCCGACTGGGACATCCACCCGGAGATGATCAGCCACACATGGGTCATCAACACCAAAACCGGCCGGCCCTATCCCGAGCGGACCGGCTACTACCAGGAGAACGCCGGCTGGAGCCAGGACAAGTCCGCCGATCAACTCGCCGACTACATGGCCTACGCCCTGCGAATCCTCAAGAACGTCGGCCTGCCCTGCGAAGGCATCACAACGCCCGGCGGCTTCGGCAGTCAGAACCGCGACAACCTCGCCAAGGCTACGCTCGAATCGTGCCGGGACGTATTCAACGCCGAGATTCCGCATTACTTCCGCGACCTTTTCACCGACCAGCGTAGCGTCGCCCCCCTGGTTCAGTACGCATCCGGTCTCGACGGCGACAATCCGAAGTGCGTCGTCTCGATCATCGGCTGCACAGGCGACTGGCTCGGCGGCTGGGACGGCCTCGTCCGCGGCTCGGTCGATAAGCACATCACCGAGGACCTCAAAGGCGGCCGACTGCCGGAAGTCATCGACAAGGGCGAGCCGGCGATAATCGTCTGCCACTGGCCCGGCGTCTATTTCAACGGCGAGGAAGTCGGCTTCAACATCTTCAAAGAAGTCGTCCGGCGAATCCACGCCCGCTACGACAACCTGCTCTGGATGAAACAGAGCGAAATCGCCCGCTACTGGGCCGCCAAAGAGCTGACGAAGATCGTCAAGCAGGGCCGGCAGGTGACGTTCACCGCCCCGTTCGCAACGACGCGTTTCACCGTGCGGCTGGCCGGCAGTTCACAGGCACCGCCAACATTAACGCTTGCCGGACAGCGCGCAGAAATCAGCCGGGTGACTGCCCCACTGCAACTGAAAAGCGGCACCTGGCACAGCGACGGCTCGGACATTATGGTCTGTTTCGACCTGCCCAAAGGCAAGTCAACCCTGAATCTTTGATGAGCAAAGAATATTCGG
>Ga0307420_1001338_pt1 | contig 10871 bp, 10 predicted proteins | sample SalMarWE160240MG_2_FD_202167 | JGI IMG/M metagenome (GOLD analysis project Ga0307420, IMG submission 202167) | Salt marsh sediment microbial communities from the Plum Island Ecosystem LTER, Massachusetts, United States - WE1602-40 | ecosystem: Environmental > Aquatic > Marine > Intertidal zone >... | reverse complement strand
TGCTGGAGCCGACCAGGGGCGACGCGCGGGTGATAGGACACTCGGTCAAGAGCAACCCGATGGCCGTCAAAGCCACCATCGGCGTCGTCCCACAAGAGATCGCCCTATACGAGGATCTGTCCGCCCGCGAGAATCTCACCTTCTGGGCCAAGATGGTCGGCCTGCGCGGCGGCGTGCTCAAGCAGCGCGTGGACGAGGTGCTGCAGATCACCGGCCTGGCCAAGCGCCAGAAAGGACGGGTGGGTAAATTCTCCGGCGGGATGAAGCGACGGCTCAACATCGGCATTGCGCTGCTGCACGAGCCGCAGGTGCTGATCCTGGACGAGCCCACTGTGGGCATCGATCCCCAGAGCCGGCGCAACATCCTGGATAGCGTCAAGGAGCTAAATCGCCAGGGCGCCACCGTGCTCTACACCACCCACTACATGGAGGAGGCGCAGGAGCTTTCCGACCACATCGCCATCATGGATCACGGCCAGATCATTGCCTACGGCACGCACGAGGAACTGGTCAAGATCGTCGGCCACACGGACCGGATCACGCTGACGATCAGCGCACAGTCAGCCAGGATACTGGAGCAGTGGCAAGCTACCCAAGGCGTACAGCACGTCTCGGCTGAAGATGGCACCATCGAACTGCTGGTCGACGACTGCAATATCGTCCTGCCGCACCTGTTCGAAACGGCCACACAGGCAGGCGTGCGCATCACGTCGGTCGATATCCAAGAGCCAAACCTGGAGGCGGTGTTTTTGCACCTGACGGGAAGGGCATTGAGAGACTGAAGCGTGATCCGTGAAACGTGATGCGTGACAATAATCTCACGTATCACGTTTCACGCATCATAGACTAACTGGAGACTCGCTATGAAAATCCTAGACATCGCCCTCAAGGACCTCCTCCGCTCCTTCCGCAGCGTGTTCGTCCTGGTCTTTGCCTTTATCCTGCCGCTGCTGACCAACGTGATCTTTTACTTTGCCTTTGGCGGCACGGGCGACGACGATGGCGGGTTCAACCTCCCCACGACCAAGGTGCAAATCGTCAACCTGGATGAGCCGGCCCCCCGGTACGGAGACTTTGTCGCCGGTGACGTGCTGGCCGAGACCATGCAAAATGAGACCTACGCGGAGCTATTCGAGGTGACTGAAGCGAACAGTCCAGAAGAAGCGCGTGCGGCCGTGGACAACCAGGAGGCCGGCGTGGCTGTCATTATTCCAGCAAACCTCACCGCCGCCGCGTTCGATCCAGAAGGTCGAGTCTCGATCGAGATATACCAGGATCCCACTTTGAGCATCGGGCCAAGCATCGTCAGGAATTTCGTCAGCCACTTTGTCGATAATTTTGCCGGTTCCAAGATCGCCGTCGCGGTAGCCAGTGAGCAACTGACCGAACAAGGAATCGCTGTAGATAGCAGCCTGATGTATGACGTTGCTTCACAATACGCCGATTGGGCACAGGTGCAAAGCCACGACACGTCCGCCTTATTCGACGCCGCTCCCGTCGCTGGGGTCGAGCAAGAAGAGACAAGTATGATTGCTCAGATGATGAGCACCATCATGGCCGGTATGATGGTCTTTTACGCCTTTTTCACTGGCGCCTCGTCATCCCAGTCGATCCTCAAAGAAGAGGAAGCGGGCACACTGGCCCGGCTGTTCACCACCCCCACCCCGCAATCGACCATCCTGGGAGGCAAATTTATTGCCATCTTTGTCACGCTCGTCATCCAGGTCGCCGTGTTGCTCCTGCTTTCTATGACAATCTTTGGAATCGATTGGGGCAGAACGCTGCCCGTTGCGCTGGTGGCGCTGGGGCTGATCGTCCTGGCAGCCAGCTTTGGCATCTTTGTCACCTCGTGGCTCAAGGGCACCAAGCAGGCAGGCGCCGTCTACGGCGGCGTGCTGAACATCGTCGGCTGGGTGGGCATCAGCCGCATGTTCCTGGCCCTGGTGCCAGGCACGGAGAGTTTCGCCCCCATTGGTAACGCTATCTCGCTGACCTCACCCTACGGATGGGCGCTGTGGGGCTGGCAGGAGACGCTGACCGGCGGCGGTGTAAGCGACGTGATCCTCATCGTCGCCGTGATGCTGGCCATGAGCACTGCCTTTTTCACCATTGGCGTGCTCAAATTTAGAAAGCGGTTCTCGTAGGGGGAAAATATGCGCATCATCGACCTGATACTCAAAAACGTGACTCAAATCGCCCGTGACTGGAAAGCCGCTTTCTTCATGATCGTCGTGCCCGTCGTCTTTACGCTCCTGATGGGGTTCATCTTTGGTGGATTCAGCAGCGGCGAGGCAGACCCACGCCTGCCGGTCGGCTTTGTCGATCAAGACGAAAGCGCCATCAGTGCCCACCTACTTGCATTGCTGGAGGGTTCCGACACCATCCGCCCAGTCGCGCTGGAGAATGCGGACAAGGCGGAGGAACAAGTGCGCAACGAGGAACTGGCCGCGGCGGTGATCGTGCCGGCAGGCTACGGCGATCGCGTCTTTGACGACGATCCGCCGCGCCCGACCGTCATCGTGGATGAGAATACCTCGGCAGGCACGACGGCTAAAACAGCCATCCAGACTGCCATGACGCGGCTGCTGGGCGGCGTCCAGACCGCAAAGCTCAGCGCTGAGGCGCTAGGCAGCGCCAAAGCGCTCGCCAGTACCGATGAAGCGTTCTTGATAGAGATACTGGAAAAAACCCTAACGGCCTGGCAAGATCCCCCGCTGACGGTCACTATGACGCAGTCGGGCGCCGTCGAGGCCTCGGATGCCTCCGAGGAGGAAAACGCCTCGGCCGTGCCTGGTGGCTTTGCCCATTCCTCGGTCGCCAACCTGGTCCAGTTCTCACTCATGGGCGTCATCGGGGCCGCCGAGCTGATCGTGAACGAGCGCAAGTCCCGCACGCTGCAGCGCATGCTGACCACGACCATCTCGCGCGCCGAGATCATCCTGGCTTACTTTCTGACGATCTTTTTGCTGAACCTGATCCAACTGGCGCTGATGATCGGCTTTGGCGCCGGCCTGCTGGGGGTGGATTACCTGCGCGAGCCGGTGGCCATGCTGACAATGATGCTTGCCACGGCACTATGCACCGCGGGGATCGGGCTGCTCATCGGCGTGCTCGCCAAGACCGACGATCAAGTGGCAATGTTCTCCGTGATTCCCACGCTGGTGATGGCCGGGCTGGGCGGGGCGTGGATGCCGCTGGAACTCACCTCGGAGACATTCCGGTTCGTCGGTCACCTGACGCCGGTGGCCTGGGCCATAGAGGGCTTTGAGAACCTCGTCGTCCGCGGGATGGGACTGAATTCGGTGTTGCTCCCGGCGGGTGTCCTAGCAGCTTTCGGGGCGGTCCTCTTCGGCCTGGCGGTGTGGCGATTCAAGTTCGAGTAGCAACACGAATAAGACGAACAGCGCGAATCCCACGAAAGCTCTTTTTCGTGGGATTCGCGGCATTCGTGTCATTCGTGATTCCAAGCCTGGATCGCCAGCCCGGAGGTGACACCGCTGAACACGCTGGATAACACTACCTTCTCCGGCCCAAAGATGCGGGCCAGCATCTCGATAAAGCACGGAATCTGCGCCGAACCGCCGGTGCGCACCACCGCGTCAATCTCACCGACGGCCAATCCGGAGCGCTCCACCGTATCCAACAAGCAGCTCTCAATGCGCCTGACAGCGTCGGCAATGAGCGCCTCGAACTGCGCCCGCGTGATCGGTTGCCACAGGTTGATGTCCTCGCCCGTGATCTGGATCGTCGCAAAGTGGGCCGCAGAAAGGGCAATCTTGGCCCGCTCAACCTCGTCGACCATGCGCATCGCATAGTTGTTCACCAGCAGCGATTCCAGCGCCCGCACCCGCGATGGATGGCTGCCGGTGATCTGCGCCAGTTCCAAGAAGCGCAGCGACTCCGGGCGGTTCAGCTCGGGGATGGTCTGCCAATGCACCAGCGGGTCGGTGTACTTGTCAGGAAATGGAGCCGCATCCTCTCCCCAGGTCGACCCGCGCCCAAAGTGATCCAGCAACAGCCGCTCGATGATGCGCTGGTCAAAAGCATCACCTGCGATCCCCACCCCGCCCGTGCTAAAGATCTGCCGTCCCGCAGGATCGCCAACGCGCATCACGGTAATATCCAGCGTGCCGCCGCCAAAATCGAACACGACCACGTTTTGCGGCTTTTCCACCGTCAACTCATAGTGCAGCGCCGCCGCCACCGGCTCCAACTCGAAAGCCACCTCGCTGAACCCCGCCATCTCTGCCGCGCGGCGCAGCCGATCCTCCGCGCGCTGGTTGTCCGCCTCCGTACCGCTGTCGGCAAAGGTCACCGGGCGACCCAGCACCACGCCCTCGACCCCCCTCCCCATCTCCGCCACCACCCGCTCCCGCAGCTCTCGCAGGTAGATGGCGATCAGCTCCTCCAGCTTGTAGACGCGGCCAAAGATGTCGGTCCCTGCGTGATCGCTGGATAGCGCGCTCTTGAGCGAGCGCAGCATCCGCCCCGGCGTCAACTCGTCCACCAGGATGTAGACCTCTTTCACAAAAGTTGCCGGCCCGACGGGATACCCCTTCACCGACCCAACGTCGCCCATCGTGATCTCGACCTCGCCGACGTACTGGCGCACCATGCGGCTGGGGCGTCCAATGTTCTGGCGGTAGTAGGTATCGACCGCCTCCTGGCCGACGAACACCTCCTGCTCGCGGGTGATATAGAGCACCGAGCGGATCACGCCCGGATCGCGGCTTTCCGGGTCGAGCGGAAAGACGTGCACACGCTCTCCATCGAACACCGCCGCGCCCGAGTTGGTCGTGCCAAAATCGAGGCCGATACGCATAACGCTTCCTATGACTCCGACAAGAGCACTACCGCCACCGCCGGATCTCGGTCGAAGGCATGCACCGGCGCGCCCTTGCCTGAGCGCGTGTACAGAGGAATGTCGTTTATGGAAGCCAAGACCAGCTTGCCGGAATAGGTCAGGTAGAGCAGCCGGTCGTGAGGCTCGCAGCTAAAGGCGCCCAGCACGTCAAAGGCCTGGATGAACGACTTGCTCTTGCCACCGGGCCGCGGGCGTGGCTCGAACTGGGACGCGCCGCGCCGCACGGCGAAACTGGCCGCCGTGACGACCAGCACCTGTGCGTCGTCAGATCGCAGCGGGAGTGCCGCGACGATCTCGTCGTCATCGTCCAGCTCCAGAGCCTGCGACCCCGCACCCTCGATGGTGCGTTGAGGGAAGCGAATCCCCTTGCCCCAGCGGGTGACCAGCATCAGGTCGCCCTCGTCGCCGTCCACGACGGTCACCGGGACGTCCCTGCGGAAGGGGCTTTCGATTAGCGGCTCACCCTTTTCCAGCCGCCGGTCAAAGTCGATGTGGATCATCTGTCGCACGAAACCCCGCCGCGTGACGACCGTCCAAAAGCGCGGCTGCCGCGTCACGGCCACGGCCCCTGTCAGCCATTCATTCTCCCCAAACTCGGGGCCGTCGAAAGCGGGCCAGTCTTCCCCTTCCAAGATCGGCGCGTCGGCGACCGGCGCTGTGAAGCCACGCCCCTGGCTGGTCAGCAGAAGCAACTCTTGGTGTGAGCGGGCGAGCAGCGCGCGCCGCAGCCCCAGCATCGACCCCTTGTTCAGCACCGACTGCTCCGCGCGGGCCAGCTTGTGCACCTGTGCCAGCGGCACGCGCACCGACTGCAATTGGTCGGAGAGAAGCACCAGGCACGGCTCGTCCGATACCTCGCCGCTCACCAGCGCCTGCAGCGTAGAAACCTTATCCCGCAGCGCGCTCACCTCTTCGCTATCGATGGTGCCTGGCGCCCGGCGCTCCAGCCGGATGATCTCATCGCGCAGCCGCTCGTTCTCCTCGTCCAGCGCGATCAGCCGCTCCGACAGGGCTTCTACGATCGCCGGAGCCGCCTGCGGGTGCTTTTGCGCCTCTGCGATCCACCACTTGACGTCGTCTTTTCGGATCATGGATCACCTGCTTAAAGAGCCTGTTCCACTCCCATCTCGTCCAGTATTCTCACCAGCCGGGCCGGCACTCGCCCATCAAGTTCGAGCGACGTATTGTATAGGTAATGCTGAAGCACATTGGCGTCCTTTAACAACTCGTCAAGATCGCCGTGTATGCGACCTTTGTCACTGTGGTGCAAGACCGCCGTGCCAACAGCAAAGATGCACGAACCCACAACGGCGCTCTTCCACGTCCGGCTGCTGTCGCAGGATATCGTCAATCACCTGCCGCACGGACTCCACTCGATTCATATCCCCTCACCACCTCCGCTACTACATGCCGAAATAGACAAGAGCGTGACAAACCGATTATGGTACGGGCAGATGATTTTGTCAACGCGCTAGAACGCTCGGTTGCGTTTTCGAGGTTTTGCAGTAGACTGGCAAGGAAATATCAAATGGCAAACGCCAAATATCAAATCTGCGGGAGGGTGAACTATGAAAAGGCAAGCGACGACTCGTGAAGAACAAGAGAAGACGCCATTTGAGATTCGAGAACGCACGTTTCAATTCGCGGTGAGAGTTACCCAGTTGGTGAGGCAGATGCCCAGAACATTGGACGCTGTCGAGATTGGACGTCAAATGATCCGCTCTGGCACATCAGTAGGAGCCAATGTCGAGGAAGCACACGGAGCAGAGAGTCAACGTGACTTTGTACACAAAATGAGCATCGCACGCAAAGAAGCTCGCGAGTCTCGCTATTGGCTACACCTCATACAGGCCTCCATCATAGATAGTGAAGAAACCCAAGCGCTGATACAAGAATCCGACGAGCTCGTCCGCATCCTCAGCGCCATCGTCACCACCGCAAAGAAAAAGCTTTGAAATTTGAGGTTTGAGATTTGACATTTGATGTTTCCCAATCCTTTCGCGATCCCGATGCCGCCCGCGCCCTGGCCGAGGCGCTCCGCGCCCGCTCTACTCGCCCCACCCGGCTGATGGAATTCTGCGGAGGGCACACGCACGCCATCCTGCGTTTCGGCATCCCCACACTCTTGCCGCCAACCGTCGAACTGCGCTCCGGGCCGGGCTGCCCGGTCTGCGTTACCTCTGCCGCCGACCTCGACCGCGCCATCGCGCTGGCGCAGGTAGAGGACGTGATCCTGACCACCTTTGGTGACATGATCCGCGTGCCGGGATCCCCCCCTGCCCCTCCGGGGCATCCCCCCCGCACAGCAGGGGGGACTGAGGGGGGGCAAACGCTGGCCCAGGCCAAGGCCGCGGGCGCCGACGTGCGCGTGGTCTACTCGCCGCTGGACGCGCTACGCATCGCGCGCAAAAACGCCGGTCGCCCGGTAATCTTCCTGGGCGTGGGATTCGAAACCACCGCGCCGATGGTCGCCTCGGCGATACTGGCAGCGGAGGCTGAGGGACTGACGAACTTTACCGTGTTCAGCACCCACAAGCTAACCCCGCCCGCCACCCGCGCCATCCTGGATGCAGGCGAAGTAGCCCTCGACGGCATCATCGGCCCCGGCCACGTCTCCGCCGTCATCGGTGCCGAAGCGTGGCGCTTTCTGCCCGGCGATTATAGCATCCCCGTCGCCATCTCCGGCTTTGAGCCGTTGGACATCCTGCGTGCGGTGCTGGCGCTGGTGGAGATGGTTGAAGAAGGTCGCCAGGACGTGGCAAACGCCTACACCCGCAGCGTGCGGCCGGAGGGGAATCCCGTTGCGCAGCGAGCGATGGAACAAGTATTCGAGATTTCCGACGCCGAGTGGCGCGGCTTTGGCACCGTGCCCGCCAGCGGATTGCAGATCAGCGAGACCTATGCCCGCTTCGACGCGGCCCGCGCCTTCCCGGTGGAGGTCGCACCCGCTCACGAGCCGCCCGGCTGCCGCTGCGGGGAGGTGCTGCGCGGCGTGCTGCTGCCGCCCGAGTGCGCGCTCTTTGGCAAGGTCTGTACGCCGCAGAACCCCATCGGCCCCTGCATGGTCAGCGCGGAGGGAGCTTGCGCGGCGTACTATCAGTACGGCGGGCGACTGGACTAGAGATATGCAAAACGATTCCTTTCTCGAGGAACGCCTAGCCAAATACGACGGATGGTATCGCGAGGGCAAAATCCCCTTTTCCTCCAAAGTGATCCCCGTGCGCGAATCCATCGAGGGCAAACAGTGGGTCTTGCCCACGGGACAGGTGCTCGAGTTCCTGCGCAACGCGCGCTCCTTCGCCGTCACCCACTGCATCTGCCGCAGCCACTACGGGCGCTGCGATAATCCGACGGAGGTCTGCTTCCTGATCAACGACGCCGCCGACGCGGAGGTCGCTCAATCCACCGCGCGCCGACTCTCTCTCGAAGAAGCTGAAAGACTGCTGCGCCACGCCGACGAGCGTGGCCTGGTGCATCTGACAGTCTATAATCCGCACCAATACGTCTACGCGATCTGCATCTGCTGCTCGTGCTGCTGCCACGACCTGCAGTTCCTGCAAAAGCACGGCCGGGCCGATCTGGTTACCCGCTCGGAGTACGTGGCCCGGACGGATATGGACGCATGCACCCACTGCGGTGACTGCATCGACCGCTGCGTCTTTGGTGCGCGCGTCTGGGAAAATGGTCAGATGCGCTACGACGCCAGCGCCTGCTACGGCTGCGGCCTCTGCGTGACGATCTGCCCGGCTGAAGCAATAGTGATGCAGCAAAGGTACGAGCAATGACCCAGCGCCGACTGATCCTGGCAGGTGGCGGCAGGGCGGAGGACTCGCGCCCGCTCGACGAGCGCTTTGCCGAATGGATTGGCCCTGCAGGTAGGATGCTGTATCTACCCATTGCCATGGACGGGCAGCGCCCATACACGTATGCCCAATGTCTGGACTGGGTGTCTTCTGTCTACCATCCACTCGGCGTAACGGACATCGAGATGTGGACCAGCCTCGCCAACAGAGATCACGCCGAGTTGGACGGTTTCGACGCAGCCTTTATCGGCGGCGGGAATACCTTTCGTCTCCTACACCTGATGCAGCAGTCCGGATTCGACCAAGCCCTGGCTCGTTTCGTGGCGCGAGGCGGGGCAGTCCACGGAGGGAGCGCCGGGGCGATCCTGTTAGGGCGCGACATCATGACATGCGCTTACATGGACACCAACGAGGTGGGCATCGTCGATACTGCCGGATTGGATCTGGCGGATGGTTACGCGATCTGGTGTCACTACCGGCCTGAGAATAACGAGCGCATCGCAGCCTATATCGAGCAACATGGCTTCCCGGTGCTGGCGCTTTCTGAGCGCAGCGGGGTGCAGGTGGAGGGCAAGCGCTTGAGCGCTATCGGTTTCGAGCCGCTCGTCCAGTTTACGTCCCGTGGCAGGCACACGATCGACGTGGGCGAGCGGGTTCCGTGATAGGTCGCCTGCTATTCCGACTGGCCCGCTCCCGATTGGGGCGGCGGCTGGTTCGCTGGGGGTTCACCAAGATGAGTTTCGCAATTCCGGTCAAACGACTGAGAGAGACAGAGACGCTGATGGCCTTTCACCATCCCCAACCGAGCTACCCGGTGCACATCCTATTGGTGTCCAAGCGACCGTACGCCAACCTACTTGACGTATCGCCCGACGACACCGGCTTTTTGCACGACCTTTTCGAGACCGCGCAGGACCTGGTACGCGAGCTTGGTTTGGAACAGACCGGCTATCGCCTCATCGCCAACGGCGGCGCGTATCAAGACGTACTGCACTTGCACTTTCACCTGATCGCCGAGGAAATCGCATGAAAGAAAAAAACATTCGCCTGGCCCACGGAGCCGGTGGCCGCATGATGGCCGACCTGATCCGCGACACGTTCGCTCCACCCCTGGATAACGCATACCTGCGCCAGATGGCCGACTCGGCCATCGTCCAATCTCCGATCTCCAATCTCCAATTAGCCATCTCCACCGACTCGTTCGTCGTCCGCCCGCTCTTCTTTCCCGGCGGCGACATCGGCTCGCTGGCCGTCCACGGCACGGTCAACGACGTGGCCATGAGCGGCGCGCGGCCGCTGTGGCTTACCGCTGGTTTCATCCTGGAGGAAGGGTTGGAGATGGATGTGCTGGAGCGCGTGGTGCGCTCGATGGCCGAGGCAGCCCGCCAGGCCGGCGTGCTGGTCGTGGCGGGCGATACAAAGGTGGTAGAGAAAGGCCATGGCGATGGCGTCTACATCAACACCGCCGGCGTGGGCGTGGTGATGGAGGGAATCGAGGTTGGTCCAGATAAAGCGCAGCCCGGCGACGTCGTGCTCCTCAGCGGCACTGTGGGCGACCACGGCATCGCCGTCCTCAGCCAGCGAGAAGGACTGGCCTTTGAGACCGAGCTCATCTCCGACAGTGCCCCGTTGAATGGGTTGGTCAAGGCACTGTTGGCGGCGGCTCCTCACACCCACTGCCTGCGCGATGCCACCCGTGGCGGATTGGCGGCCGTGCTGAACGAACTGGCCGGCACGTCGCAGGTGGGGATCGAGATCGAGGAATCGGCAGTGCCTGTCCGACCCGCCGTAGCAGCAGCCTGCGAGATGCTGGGGTTCGATCCGCTGACCGTCGCCAACGAGGGCAAATTGGTCGCCTTCGTCCCGGCGGGAGAGGCGCAGGCAACGCTGGACGCACTGCACGCCCATCCCTTGGGACGGGAAGCGGCCCGCATCGGCGCCATCACCAAGGAGCATCGGGGGATGGTGCTGGCCCACACCGCCATCGGCGGGAGACGTGTGGTCGATATGCCGTTGGGCGAGTTGCTGCCGCGGATTTGTTGAGATGTGCCCGCCCGTCGCCGTAGCGTTGACGGAGACCATCACGCGCTCAAGACGTCGCCTTCGTCACTCAATGCAGCCCCAGGGGTCTATGCGATCGCTTGCCCCTGCTTTGGCCTATTCCCGATGACGCTCCTCCCTCACCCAAGATATCCTGCCGGTCG
>Ga0307420_1001337_pt1 | contig 10871 bp, 10 predicted proteins | sample SalMarWE160240MG_2_FD_202167 | JGI IMG/M metagenome (GOLD analysis project Ga0307420, IMG submission 202167) | Salt marsh sediment microbial communities from the Plum Island Ecosystem LTER, Massachusetts, United States - WE1602-40 | ecosystem: Environmental > Aquatic > Marine > Intertidal zone >... | reverse complement strand
CTCGATCAACCCGTGACCGAAGAACCAGGCTCTCCAGGTGCGTCAGGCGGCGGCGGGCTGTATCTGGCATCCGCCATCCTGCAAGAGTTCGCCCAGGAGGGAGCCTCAGCCTTTGCCCAGGCGAATCTCTTCGATCCGCTCGGTATCTCTGACGTGCTCTGGGAAACTGAGGTCAGCGGGCTGTTCAAACCCTTCGAGTTGTACCTGAGGGCGCGCGACCTGGCCAAGGTTGGATATCTGTATATGAACGATGGTGTGTGGGATGGACGGCAGATCCTGCCTGCCGGTTGGGTGACTGCAGCAGTTACAGAGTACTCGCGAACGGGGTGTGGGATGGGGATGGGCTATCTTTGGTGGCTCCCGCGGGATATGAACGTCTATTCCACGCGGGGATGGGCGCGCCTGTTCGTGGCGCCGGAGCAGGGCATGGTGATCGCCATCAACACCGGCGAACGTAGCGGCGGCGTGATCGACGCCTTGGCCGAGGGCTTTATGCGCGCGGCCACCTCGTCCGAGCCGTTGCCGGAGAATCCAGAGATGGCGGCGCAATTGGACTCTTTCGTCAAAGCAGTCGGGCAGGCGCCAGAACCAGAGCCCGTGCCGCCCCCGTCGGAGTTGGCCCAGCTCGTCTCGGGAAAGACATACGTCCTTGAGGACAATCCCCACGGCTGGCAGTCCTTTGCCCTCGGTTTCCAGGATCAAGAGGCCCATGTCGCCTTCTCGTCCGGCGATGGTGTCGAGACGTTGGCCGTAGGATTGGACGGCGTTTACCGTATCGGACAAGCGTCCTCATTGGAATCGCTTCCGACTGCCGCCACGGGTGAATCTTTCGCCCTTGTGGGTTCCTGGAAGACGGACAAATCCTTCCACCTCAACCTGCAACTCCTAAGTGGGGCGTCTCAGGAGATCGTTTTTACCTTTGGAGAGGATGGAACAGCGGCTCAAGTGGGTTGCCCAGGGCTGCGTAACGAGCAGTTGAGCATCCAGGGCACGCTTCAGAGTTAGAGGATAAATTCAGGCAAATCACGCATAGTCTGTCAATTGATTGGAGAGAATACAAAATGAGAAAACTTACCCGAAGGCAATTCATCAAACTGAGCGGCACGATCACAGCAGCCGGTCTGCTGGCAGGATGTGGTATCGTATCAAAGCCAAGCGTCAGCCGGGAGGATGTGCTCAAGTTTCATCCCGACGCGCCGAGCAAGGTGGTGCACACCCACCATCCTGGCGTGTGGACGGACTCCCCCACAGACGGTACGCTAGCGAACAGCGCGGAGGAAAGCAGTTTGCTGGTGCCGGAGGCGCTCCGCGAGATGCTCGACGCCTCGATCACGGAGCTGACCGGTCTGAAAAAGGCGCGCGACGCGTGGTCGGTTCTGTTCTCCCCCGACGAGCGCGTCGGGATCAAGGTCAACGCCTTTCGCAACAGCCTCATCTGGACTCACGTCCCGCTGGTGACCGCCGTGACGGATAGTCTCCAGGATGCGGGCATCCCGGCCGAGCAAATCGTCATATTTGACTATTACACCAGAGAACTAGAGACGGCAGGGTTTTCGATCAACGAGGACGGACCCGGCGTGCGCTGCTACGGCACCGAGTCAAACTACACGCAGGAGGGGACGGTCAAGGGGAGGAACGTCGAGTTGAGCGACATCCTGCTCGCGTGCGACGCCCTGATCAACATGCCGGTGCTCAAAACGCACATGATCTCGGGAATCACCTTTGCGATGAAGAACCACTATGGCTCGATCAGCGCGCCCAGTCTCCTCCACAGCAACATTGGGAATGCGATAGCCGAGCTCAACGCGCTGCCGCCGATCAAGGATCGCACGCGATTGATCATCGGCGACGCGCTGACGGCATGCCTAAAGTACCGAGGATCGTACCCTTACTGGAGCTCAGACTGGACGGGGGATTCGATCCTGGTGAGCTTTGACCCGGTCGCCATCGATACGATGGCGTTGCAGATGCTCGACCGTCTCTTGACTGATGCGGGAGGTAGTCCCGCATCGCTCCTGGCGCTCCGGGAGATGGCCACCTCATGCCTGGAGAGTGCGGCCGAGCTAGGCTTGGGCACGGACGACCCGGAGAACATCGATCTGGTAGAGGTAAATCTGGGATAAATTTGCTCACCACGATTCCTTGCTGGCGAAGAGGTAAGATGACACCATCAAAACAGTCTAATGTATAGATCAAGCCTCCTGCGGACTTGCCGTTAGGCAGGGTTGAGGTATAGTGCAATGCCGCAGGAGATTTATCTTTTAATCGGAGGCAAGTGTAGCATGAGGAAGTTGACTCGAAGACAGTTCTTGAAGCTGAGCGGCGCAGCCGCAGCCGGACTGGCGCTTTTTGGCGCGGGCTGCACCTCGCCTGCAGGCGAGACCGGGCGCCGCACGCCGCCCGCCCCGACCGGCGACCAGGCGTATCTGGCCGTCGCTCGCGGTGGGGACCCGGCGGCGATCACCCGGGCCGCCATCGCCGCGCTGGGCGGCATGGCGCGCTTTGTCAAGTCCGGAGATGATGTGATCGTCAAGCCCAACGTGTGTGTCAACTACCGCACGCCCGAGTACGCCGCCACGACCAATCCCACCGTCGTCGCTACGCTGGTCGCCCTGTGCCTGGAGGCCGGGGCGCGGCGCGTGCGGGTGATGGACACGCCCTTCCCTGGCATCCCGGCGGACGCGGCCTACGAGGTGAGCGAGATCGGTCAGGCGGTGAAGGCCGCCGGGGGCGTGATGGAGGTGATGAGCCCGGTCAAGTTCGTCACGACCCCCATTCCCGAGGGCCTGGATCTCACCGAATGGGAGGTGTATCAGGACGTGCTTGATACCAACGTGCTGATCAACGTGCCCATCGCCAAGACCCACAACTTGGTTCGGCTCAGCCTGGGCATCAAGAACCTGCTAGGAGTGATCACCAAGCCCAACCAGATGCACAGCAACCTGGGGCAGCGCGCCGCTGACCTGGCCAGCCTCGTCCGCCCGACGCTGACGGTGGTGGACGCCGTGCGCATCATGACCGCCGGCGGTCCCACGGGCGGCAGCCTGAACTATGTGCAGCAGGCCGATACCATCATCGCCAGCCACGACTTTGTCGCCGCCGACGCCTACGCTGCCACCCTGTTCGGCCTGACCGGCGCCGACATCGCCTACGTCCAGGCCGCGGCGGATATGGGGTTGGGGACGCTGGATCTGGGTAGCGTCGAGGTGGAGGAGATGGATGTTTAAATCGTCCCGCGTGCAATTGACCTCTTGCGTTCTGCTTCTTGCTTCTTGCGTCCTGTTATCTGGCTGTATCCTTCCTCCTCCGGAACCCACCGCCGCGCCCACGGTCGAACCGACAGCATATCCCGTCCCCTCATCACCCCTGACCGACGCCTTTCCGGACGCGGACGCTATCGCTGGCTGGATGCCCCAGGGCGAGCTGGAGGTCTATGACGGTGAAACCATCTTTAACCTGGTGGACGGCCAGGCCGATTTCTTTTTCGTCTACGGTTTCGAGCAGGTGGCCGTGTGGCGCTACCAGAACGCGGACGAGGTCGTGCTGGATATCCAGATCTGGCAGTTGGCCGACGCTGCGAGCGCCTATGGTCTCTTTAGTACCGGCGTCGGCGGCGAGCCCGTCGCCGTGGGTAACGAAGGGGATGGCGACTCTGGGCGGCGGCTTGCCTTCTGGCAGGATCGCTACGTGGCACAGATCTTTGCCCGCAAGGCGCTCCCCGACGCCGACCTGCAGGTCTTTGGCGAAGCGGTTTCTGCTGCGCTGCCTGCCGGCGGCGAGCGGCCCGCACTGGTGGATCGATTGCCCGCCGAGGGGCTAGTCCCGCGCAGCGCCATTTTTTTCCACCAGGAGCTCTCCATCCAGAACGAGGTCTGGCTGGGCGGCGAAAACATTCTCGGGCTGAACCCCGATACCGATGGCGTCCTGGGCCGGTACGAGATCGACGGCCTGTCGGCGCGCCTGCTGTTGATCGAATATCCCGGCACAGAGGCAGCGGCCGCCGGATTGGCGGCGCTGCAAGCGAGCGAGGTCGAGGGCCTGACCGCCGCCGATGCCAACGGCAATCTGCTCGGCGCGGTCTTTGGCCAGATGAACCAGGCGACAGCCAGCGCGCTGCTTGAGGAAGCGATCGAGTGACCCATCTGCGTGTCAAGCACCTCTTCTGCCTGGGGGTGCTCGCCGCCTTTCTGGCTGCCTGCATCCCGCCGACGGCGACGCCGACCCTTTCACCGACGTCGGCGCCAACGTTGACGCCGACGCGAACGGCGACGGCGACGCCGACACCCACCGCGACGCCGACCGCCACCCCCAGGCCAACGCCCACCCCCACGCCCATCCCCTTCTGGGACACGCGCATCTCCACGCCCGAGGAGCAGGGGGTCGACTCGGCGACGCTGGTCAGGATGTTCGACTACATCGCCGACCAGGAGGTCGAGGTCCACAGTGTGCTCGTCATCCGAAACGGCGTCATGGTCACAGAGGCCTATTTCTGGCCATACAACCGGGAACGCACACACACGTTGGCCTCTTGCACCAAGAGCTTTCTCTCGGCGCTGATCGGCATCGCGGTCGACGAGGGGTATCTCGATTTGGACGACGAGGCCCTGGACTACTTTTCCGACCGCACGATCGAGAACGACAGTCCGCTCAAGCGCAAGATCACGGTGGAGGATCTGCTGCGCATGCGCTCCGGACTGGACTGGCCTGAATCGTCCGTCTCGTACGGCTCGCGCGACAACATATTGATGCAGATGATGCGCAGTCGTGACTGGGTGCAGTTCGTCCTCGACCGGCCCATGGCGACCACACCGGGAACCACGTTCAACTACAGCACCGGCGATTCGCAGCTCCTGGCCGCCATCCTGGAGCAGGCCATCGGGATGAAGACGCACGAGTTTGCCCGCACGCGCCTCTTTGAGCCGCTGGGCGTCCGCCCTATGCAATGGTACTGGACGTCTGCGCCGGAGGGCGTCGCCTTTGGAGGGGGCGGCCTGCACCTATCTCCGCGCGATATGGCCAAGTTCGGCACGCTCTACTTGCAAGGCGGCGTGTGGGAGGGGCAGCAGGTCGTCCCGGCGGGTTGGGTTGAGGCGTCCGTTACTCCAGCGCAGTACGGATACCAGTGGTGGCGGCTGGCTAATGGTGGCTACGCGGCGCTGGGCTATGGCGGTCAGCGCATCGTCGTCGTGCCGGACCTGGACCTGGTGGTCGTCATCACCGGTGATTTCTCCGGGACGACCTCGGGCTACTTGGTCGATGCCTTTATCGTCCCGGCGATTAGATCGCCCGAGCCGCTGCCGGCGAACCCCGAGGCGCTGGCCGAGTTGGAGGCGCGCATCGAAGCGGCTGCGTCATCCGGACGTTAGTCAGGTCAGGTGCCAGGCACTTCTAAAGTGCCTGGCACCTGAGAGGAGATTCCATTGCTCGCCAGACGCATCGAAGAAGCCGGACTGAACGCCTGGCCCGCTCTGCAGCAGATACTTTACGACGGCTGGGTGCTGCGATTCTCCGAGGGATACACCAAGCGGGCCAACTCGGCCAATGCGCTCTATCCCTCCTCTATCGACACGCGGAAAAAGATCGCCTTCTGCAAGGCGCGCTACGCGGAGAGAGGGCTCGCGCCGCTCTTTCGCATCACGCCCTTCGCCCCCGCCGACCTGGATGGTATTCTGGAGGCGCGCGGCTATGAGCGGATCGACACGACCCTCGTGCTGCACCTCGATCTGAGTCAGAGCGTCCAAACGTCGTCGCAACACGTGCGCCAAACATCCCTCGACGAATGGCTGTCCATTTTTTGCCAGCTCAAGTCGGCCCCGCTGGACGTGCACCAGACGCACCGCGAGATCCTAAAGACCATCCCCAGCCAGTGTTACTATGCCTCACTGGCCGCATCCGGAGAAGCCGTCTCGTGCGCGCTGGGCGTGCTGGAGGGCGCGTTCTTTGGCCTGTTCGACGTCGTGACTGCCCCTGGGCACAGGAGAAAAGGCTACGGCACGCAGCTCATCGCCTCGATGCTCAGTTGGGCGCGAGAGAACGGCGCGCGCCACGCCTATCTCGGGGTGGTGGAGACCAACTCGCCGGCCAGGCGCCTTTATGGTAAACTGGGTTTTCAAGAAATGTATCGATACTGGTATCGAGTTCCCGGTAAAGGGGGATAATGGCTGATAATCAAATCCAACTGCCCGATGGTCGGGCGCTAGGGTACGCTGAATACGGTGACTTGGCAGGCAAGCCTGTCCTTTTTTTCGCGGGGGCGCCAAACTCGCGCTTCATGCATCCGCCCACAGAACCGACCGAGGCGCTCGGCGTGCGCTTGATCGTACTTGAGCGTCCGGGCTTTGGCCTCTCTGATTTTCAACCGCGCCGTACGCTGCTCGACTGGCCTGACGATGTAGCGGCGGCGGCTGACGCGCTGGGGGTCGATCGCTTCCCTTTGGCCGGTATCTCGGCGGGAGCGCCGTATGCGGCGGCGTGCGCCTACAAGATACCCCAACGCCTGACCAGGGTCGCCATCATCAGTGGGGTGGGGCCGATGACTGTGCCGGGTGCGCTGGAGGAACTGCCGCGTGTGCGGCGGCTGGGCGCCAAGGTAGCCAGGAGCGCGCCGTGGCTTGTGTGGCCGCTCCTGTCGTTAATCAGCAACCCGCATCGTGACCCGGAGCGCTTTTACGAGCGCATGCTCTCGGGGAACTCGGACGCCGACCGCGCCCTTCTCTCCCGCCCGGAGATGAAGGCCATGCTGCTGAGACACTACCTGGAGGCCACCCGCGCCGGCATGCGCGGCTTTGCACGGGACTCGATCATCGTCTCCAGGCCCTGGGGCTTTGCGCCTGCGGATATCAGCGTGCCCGTCTACCTGTGGCACGGTGAGGACGACGCCAACGTGTCGCTATCGGCGGCGCGGTATCTGGCGCAGGCCATTCCGAACTGCCAGGCCAAATTTGTCCCCGGCGAGGGCCACTGGCTGATCCTCAAGTATTGGGAAGAGATCCTGTCCGAATTGCTCGCCTGAAGCAACTGCTGCGGGGTGTGACGTGATGGTTAGCTTATGAAAAAGCTGATGACGTGGCCACGCTGGCGGCGGGTACGCCAAGCCGTCCAGACCCTGGCCTTTGTCCTCTACATCTACCTGCTCTTTGCCGCACTGCAGCGACGGGCGGCCTTTCCGCTGGCCGATCTCTTTTTCCGGCTCAACCCGCTGGCTTCCCTCAGCGCCATGATCGCCAGCCGGGCCTGGATCCCCCGGATGGCCCTGGCGATTGTGACGTTGGCGCTGACGCTGCTCCTGGGGCGGGTGTGGTGTGGGTGGATCTGCCCGCTGGGCACATTGCTGGGGTGGGTGCGCCTGCGTCCAATCTCCAATCTCCGGTCTCCTTCCCCACGCTGGCGCTCAGTCAAGTACATCCTCCTGCTCCTCATCCTGACGATGGCGCTCTTTGGCAGCCTGGCCCTGCTCATCTTTGATCCCATCACCCTGTTCACGCGCACGATGACGACGGCCATCATCCCCGCCCTCAACCAGGCCATCACCGCGACGGAAAAGGCCCTGTATCCCATCCCCTTCCTGCGCCCCGCTATCGACTGGATCGAACGCGTGCTGCGCGGCCCCGTGCTGCCCGTCGTCCAGCCGGCTTTTAGCGGGGGCGCGCTCATCTTTCTGCTCTTCCTCGGCATCCTGGCCCTCAACGCCCTGGCCGACCGGTTCTGGTGTCGCTATCTGTGTCCCCTGGGCGGCCTGCTGGGGCTGATCTCCAAGGTGGCCCTGCTGCGCCCCGTGATCCAACCGGCGTGCAGCCGCTGCGGCCACTGCGTGCGCGACTGCCGGCTGGACGCCATCGACACCATCTCGGGTTACGAGATTGTCCCCTCCGAGTGCACCGTGTGCCTCGATTGCCTGGCGGCTTGTCCCGAAAGCGGCATTGGATTTGAATGGCGCTGGCGTCCCGCCCCTGTCCAAGACTACGATCCCACGCGGCGGCAGGTGCTGGCCGCGCTGGGCATCGGCGCCGTGGGATTGGCCCTGCTGCGCACCGACGCGCGGGCCAAAAATCCCGACCCGCGCCTCATTCGCCCACCTGGCGTGGACGATGAGGATGAGTTCCTCTCCCGCTGCGTCCGCTGCAGCCAGTGCATGAAGGTCTGCCCGACTGCCGGTCTGCAGCCGGCGCTCTTTGAGGCCGGCCTGGAGGGATTGTGGACGCCGCGCCTGGTGCCACGCCTGGGCTACTGCGACTATGGCTGCAACGCTTGCGGCCAAGTCTGTCCCTCCGGCGCCATCCCGCCCCTGGGTCTGGCGGAGAAGCAGACGCGCGTCATCGGCATGGCCGTCGTCGACCGGAACCGGTGTCTGCCGTGGGCCTACGAAACTCCCTGCATCGTCTGCGAGGAGATGTGCCCTCTGCCCGAGAAGGCGATCCAACTGGAGGACACGGGTCTGACCGATGATTTTGGCCAAGAGATCCAGCGGCCCATCGTCCTGCTCGACCGCTGCATCGGCTGCGGCATCTGCGAGCAGCACTGTCCCATGGGCGAGGCGGCGATACAGGTGTACCGGAGATAGGGGAAAGGGTCAACCCCGCGCGTCGCCGCGATAAACGCTCACCAGATGATCGAGCGTTTCCGCCTTTCCTCTCTCTTGGGCCGCGGCCAGAGCGGCGGGGGCAAGCTTGAGCTTTAACCTGGCGAAAATCGGCTTTGCCCTGTCCTCGATCTCCTCATCAGCGGCGGGGTGGCACAGGACGTGGGCCAGTAGCTCTGCCGCGCACAGCTTACTGGAACGTCTGGGGGCGGCACGTGTCGGCCACGGGCATCATGGAGGACCCAATAAAGATCACCCACCTGAACACAAAGCACGAGGCCCATGGAGTCGGCGCCTACGACCCTGACAAAGATCAATACCTGATCGTTTGGAAATACCGGGCAGTCTCAGGTGGTCCTGGCGACATACGCGGGCGGCGGATGACGGGCAGCGGCGTGGTGATCGCGTCGGAGACGATCCTCATCGCCACGGGCGATGAGGATCAACAATTTCTCGACGCCGCCTATCTGCCCGAGATCGGGGAATATACCGTCGTATGGAGCGGGGTGATGACTCAGCATCGCGTCTACCTGCCGCTGGTTTTGAGAAACTAGACCGCGTTCAAAAACGGGTCCGTACCTTTTGCGGGATGCTCGCTTACGTCTTCAAGGTGTAAGGCAAGCGGGCCCAGTGTGATCGAACGACGCGACGTGTAACGTGCCATGAGAGGCGCGTTGCACGTCGCTATGCTTTGAGCGGAATTTGCGACCACTTGTAGTGTGGGTAATCATCAAATTGTAATGGTTGCATTTTGCAACCAAATACAGTATACTGGGAGCAGGAGGTGATAGTATGTCTATTCTTCATGTACGAAATGTTCCTCAGGAACTACATATGCGTCTGAAGCGGCGGGCCGAGACACAACACCGCTCATTGAGCGCAGAGGTTATTACTCTGCTGGAATGGGTCGTAGAGGAGATCGATCGTGCAGCAGTGTCCCTGGAGACGATTCGCAGCCGTCGCTTCTTTGAACCTGCCTCAGTAGGTGCACCTGATAGCACGACCCTGCTGCGCGAGGATCGAGAGCGATGAAAGAAGGGCGCTTTGACTGCATCATCGATGCAAGTGTGGGTATCAAACTATTCCTCGTCGAGCCGCTTTCCGATCGTACCGATGCATTGTTTGCCCATCTGACGGATGATCCACCAAACCGATTCTATGTACCTGATCTGTTCTTCATTGAGTGTACCAACATCCTGTGGAAGTACGTGCAGCGTTTTGGCTATTCTGCCGACGCAGCCCGACAGAATGTAGCGGATCTCGCCAGACTGCCGTTACAGATCATTTCCACTGCCGCTCTAGTCGAAATGGCCCTGGCTTTGTCCGTAGAGCACGGCAGCACCGCCTACGACTCGGCGTACATCGCCCTGGCGCAGCAATTGTCTTTGCCATTCGTAACCGCCGACGAGGCCCTGGTGCGCCGTTTTGGGGACACGGGTCTGGATGTGCGATTCCTGGGTGACTGGCCTGGTTGACCCAAATACACATCCAGGCAGGGCAGGAACAAGGAGAGTGGCGAAAATGGTGAGTAATGGTATAATGATTGCGGGTGCTGAAATTGGGCATCTCACCCTGAGGAGTGGTCAAGTGGTAAGGCAACGGACTTAGCGCCCCAGGGAATGGAAGGGGAGAGCGTTCTCCCTGTGTGGAGAAATGGAAAACCGACCTCCTGTGACCGCGACCGGCATAGATTGGGCCTTTGCCCCGGATTGGCTGACCATCGAGGAAGTGTGCTTCCTCGGCGGCCACGACCGGGGCACGCTGCTTCTGGGAACGTCGCAGACGTTCCCGTCATCGACGAGGGCGGCGTTGACCTGAACGTCGAGGGATTGATCGAGAAGCAGAGCCTGTGGGAGTTCCAAGAGATGCTGGCCCTGGTGCTGCACTGGAACGACTGAGTTTTGCGGTTCCAACCTGGCCAGGGCGAGCGCTACAATTTGTCGTTGTAAGGTTGCTCTGGTAGGATCGAGGCGCGTGTCGAGTTGGCCAGACGCACGAGGCTCCGCCCAACAGGGCGTTTTTTTTGTTTTCCAAGTGTATACTGGACGTTCGCTCATTTCTGATTGAATTTCCGGGCTCTCCAGGATTTCGTGGGGTACCCCCTAGATCTGGGGGTATGGTATACTCAGCGAAAAACTGAGGTAGGGTTATGTCGAACATCCAAGGTCTCAAATCGGGCAACTTGATCACCAGCAATTCTCAATATGGCGACATGGTATAATCGTGGAGGTAGAACTATGAGATGACAGTATTGAGACAGAGAGGAGAAGAGCCAGATTGGGAAGCGACTGAA
>Ga0307420_1001334_pt1 | contig 10897 bp, 10 predicted proteins | sample SalMarWE160240MG_2_FD_202167 | JGI IMG/M metagenome (GOLD analysis project Ga0307420, IMG submission 202167) | Salt marsh sediment microbial communities from the Plum Island Ecosystem LTER, Massachusetts, United States - WE1602-40 | ecosystem: Environmental > Aquatic > Marine > Intertidal zone >... | reverse complement strand
GCACGCGGAACGGCTCGGCCTCCGAGCTTTCTGCTTCGGCAATATGAGTCTGGAACTTCGCTGCGTCTGCCCCGGCGCTGGCAATCGCGTCGATATAGGCGTGGGCCATCCCCAGGCTGCCATCGTGACCCAGCGCAACTTCGGCAATGATGAAACACGGCGCGCCTTCACCGATACCCCGGTCTCCAATTTGCATCGACTTATCTCCTGTGCTGGCGGCATCTGCCCGAATTCTACTCGGTGGGGAGGTACTTGTTCAAATCGGGGATAGCAGTTAATGTATACCCTGCGAATCGAATCAACAGCGGTGTTGGCAAACCTTATGCGAAAAATCTGTGTGGTCGTGACAGCCCGGCCCAGCTATTCCCGAATCAAAACGGCCCTGGAAGCGATTGTCGAGCATCCCGACCTGGAGCTTCAACTGGTTCTGGCGGCCTCAATGCTGCTCGATTTTTACGGGCAGCCGGAGAAATACGTCGAGCGCGACGGCTTTACGGTCAATGCCCGCGTTTACAATCTGCTCGAAGGGGAAAACCTGACCACTTCGGCCAAATCGACCGGGCTGGCCTTGCAGGAACTTGCGACCGTTTTCGACAATCACAGGCCGGATGTCGTCGTCACCATTGCCGACCGGTTTGAAACGATTGCCACATCCATCGCCGCCGCTTATATGAATATTCCGCTCGCCCATGTGCAGGGCGGTGAAGTGACTGGCTCCATCGACGAGAAAGTCCGCCATGCCAACACCAAGCTCGCCGATATTCACCTGGTTTCCGGTGAGAATGCAGCAGAACGTGTGATCAAGATGGGGGAGCGCCCGGATCGGGTGTTCGTCACCGGCTGCCCGTCGATTGACCTCGCGGCCCGCATCGATTACGGCGATCACCTCGATTTCGATCCCTACACGCGCTACGGCGGGGTAGGGGCCGGGACGGTCGACCCACAGCAGGACTATATCGTCGTGATGCAGCACCCGGTCACCACCAGCTACCAGACGGCCCGAGAAGATATCACTGTCACGTTGGAAGCGATCCGTGACCTGGACATACCCGCTTTCTGGTTCTGGCCGAACATGGATGCCGGTTCGGACGGCACGTCGAAGGGCATCCGTGCCTTCCGCGAGAAAGAAGGCCGCAGTATCGACCATTTCCATTTTTACAAGAACTTCGCCCCCGAAGATTTCCTGAAGTTGATCTACCACACCCGCTGCCTGGTTGGGAATTCCAGCGCAGGCATCCGCGAATGCGCCTACCTGGGCATCCCGGTGGTCAATATCGGCGACCGGCAGCGCGGGCGCGACCGGGGCTTAAACGTGATCGACGTTCCCCATGATCGCGCCGCCATCCGCGAAGCGACCGAAAAGCAGATCGCCAATGGCCGCTATCCCAGCGACCCGATCTACGGCAGCGGCGACGCGGGTAGACGGATCGCCGAAGTGTTGGCGACCTGTAACCTCTCGATAGACAAGCAGTTGACCTACTGACCATGCGCGTCCTGGCTGTGATCCCCGCGCGGGGCGGGTCGAAGGGCCTGCCCCGGAAAAACATACTTAGACTGGGAGATCATCCCCTGATCGCTCATACGATCCTGGCCGCGCTGGGCGTCCCGCAGCTTGCCAACGTGATCATCTCCACCGATGACGAGGAAATCGCCTCTACCGCCCGCCGGTACAATGCGGCGGTGCCTTTCATGAGGCCGCCCGAACTGGCTACCGACTCGGCCAGCGCCGTCGACGTGGCCCTCCATGCGCTCGACTTCATGGAAGAATTGACGGACCAACCCTACGACGCTTTCCTGCTGCTCCAGCCGACCTGCCCCCTGCGCCGCTCAGAAGATATTCAGGCTGCGATCAGGCTTTATCAGGACGAGCAGGCCGATTCGGTGATCTCGGTCTATAAGCTGGAATCGACCCACCCGTACTATATATACCTGCTCGATGGAAACACCCCGCGCCTGTTGATGCCCGAAGCGGCCCACCAGCATCACCGGCAGGATTACCCGCCGGTTTACGTTCGCAACGGGGCGATCTACCTGGTGGATCGGGACGTGCTGGTCGAGCGGCGATCCTTCTACGGCGACCGGCTCCGGGCGGTGGTGATGCCGGAGGAACGCTCGGTTAACGTCGATACCCGCGCCGACCTCATCCGCGCCGAGGCGCTGCTCGAAACAGGAGATCAGGGTTGATGCTCCGTATTCTCAACGCCGAACCCGACCGCTACGATGCCGGAGCACGTGCCACACTGGAATCACTGGGTGAAGTGATCGACGATCACACCCTCAGCCGGGAAGAACTGCTGAACAGTCTATCAGGTGTTGATATTCTGATCGTTCGCCTGGGGCACCGGGTCGACCGTGAAATGATCGACGCGGCCCCTGATTTGAAAGCGGTGGTTTCGGCAACCACTGGCGTCGATCACCTGGACCTCGACACGATGCAGGAACGCCGTATCGACGTGTTGACGCTGCGCGGCGAATCCGCGTTTCTCCGGTCGATCACCGCCACCGCCGAACAGACCTGGGCGCTGCTGCTGGCGCTCCGGCGTAAGTTGATCCCGGCGGCGAAGATGGGCGCGTCGGGTAAGTGGGATCGGGGGCAGATGCGCGGCCATGAACTGCGCGGCTCCACGCTGGGGATCGTCGGCTATGGCCGGTTGGGAAGCATGGTCGCCCGCTACGGGATTGCGTTCGAGATGGCCGTCCTCGCTTATGATCCCTACGTCCTGATCGACGGGACGGTCGAAGCGGTTGGCAGCCTTGAAGAACTTTGCGCCCGGAGCGACGTGATCAGCCTGCACGTGCCGCTGAACGAAGAAACCACCCACCTATTTGACGCCGATTGTTTTTCGCATTGCAAACCCGGCGCGGTGCTGATCAATACCGCACGCGGCGCGGTGGTCGATTCGGCGGCGCTGCTCGACGCGCTAGAATCGGGGAAGCTGGCCGGGGCCGCGCTCGACGTGGTCGAGGGTGAGTTGATCGCCGCCAGCCTGCCCGATCACCCGCTGCTCGACTATGCCCGCACGCACGACAACCTGATCGTCACGCCCCACATCGGCGGGGCGACCTTCGAGTCGATGGCTCGCACCGAACGCTTCATGGCCCGGAGACTGGCCGATCACTGCCGCCGCCGGGGGTGGGTGCCTGAATCAAGAGAGAATGAATGACTCAACGAACCGGTGATATCGACACCTTCGATACAAGCTGGCGCATCCGCCCGGAAACGAAGCGCTACCACTTCAAGCGCGGAAAACCCGATCACCAGGTGCAGTTCGCCTTTCAGAACCACTGGCGGGTGTTCCGGTCGATTTTGGGTGAGGTCAAATCCGGGATGGCGCTCGAAGTCGGGGCGGGGCGGGGCAGCATGGCCGCCTTTTTCGCCGATGCCGGGTTCGATACCTGCCTGCTCGATACCTCGGCGACGGCCTTAGCCAGCGGGCGTTACAACTTCGAGCGTGACGATCTGACAGCCAGCTATGTCGTCGGCGACGTGATGCACCTGCCCTACGAGGACGACAGCGTCGACGTGATCACCAGCATCGGGTTGATGGAACACTTCGACGATGTGCGCACGCCCTGCGCGGAGCAGATTCGCATTCTCAGACCGGGGGGGGTGCTGCTGAACTACGTCGTGCCCGAACGGGCGATCTCGGTGCAAACGCTGGCGCTCCCGGTCAACCTGCTGCTGCGATTGATCCACCGGCTGGGGCAGGTGATCGGCGGGGAGAAGCGGGGCAAGCCACCGGCCAAGCCTGCGCTGTATCGCAACGAGTACGGCAGCAAACATTATCTCGAACTCTACCGGTCACTCGGCCTGGACGATGTCGGCAGCTACGGGACGTTCCCCGTGCCGCTGGTATCGCACTCGTATGATTTCCCCTTCTCTCCGATGTCGCCCGGCGCTGAAAAAGTGTTGATGGCCTGCTGGCGCGTTTTGCTGGGCATTTACGGCGCGATCTCAGGCCGAGATTCGTGGACCTGCCCGGAAAGATGGGGATTAGCGTTTGTAGTATGGGGGAAAAAAGAGTCGTGAAGAATCCGGTAATTAAGAGTCTTATTGTTGGATCAGATGTTGGAAGAATAGGGGCCGCCCTTGCGTCTACCCACAGGGCGACCACGAGGGTCGCCCCTACCCTTGATTTTTCCGTCAAACTACCTGGACGACTAAAGAACGCAGCAATTTGCTTTTTTGTCTGCTGCCTGCTTGTTGCCTGCCAATCTGATCAGGCCACATCGACGCCAACCGCCGCACCCACCGAGACAGTCGAAATCACGGCGACCCCCGTTTTGATCGATCCGCCTGAGATAGTCGAACTGACCCTTGAGACGGCTCCCATCCTGCCCATCGTCTCCGAACACGCGCTCGATATCTACCGGGAGGCGCTGGCACAGGGACGCAATCCGCAGGTGTTCTCGAAGGTCGGCGACTGCATGACCGCCTCGCCCAACTTCCTGACGCCGCTCGGCACCGGTGATTACGACCTGGGGGATTACGCCGACTTGCAGGAAACCGTCGACTATTTCAGCGCGGTCACCGTGCGCGAGATCGATGGGGCACCGGTCAATTCCTTTTCGAATCCCGGATTGGCGGCGGCGAGCGGCTGCACGACCGCCGGGCCACTCGACCAGACCTGGGCCAATCCTGCATTCTGCGAAGCAGGCGAGATTCCGCTGGCCTGCGAATACCGCGTTTCCAATCCCGCCATCGCGCTGATCATGTTCGGCACTAACGACGTTTACTATTTTGACGCCGAAAAATACGAGACCTACCTGCGCAGCGGCATCGAGGCGACGCTCGATCAGAACGTGCTGCCGGTGCTGTCGACCTTCCCCACCCGGCTCGACCGGGCCGAGGAAAGCATCGACTATAACCGGATCGTCGTCCGGCTGGCGGCTGAGTACGATATCCCGCTGATCAACCTCTGGCGGGCATTGGACGATCTGCCCAATGATGGCGTCAACCCGGAGGACGTGACTCACCTGACGGTGCCCGACGACGGCTGTCTTGCCTGCTTTGACGGCGATCACCTTCAGTACGGGATCACCGTCCACAACCTGACCACATTGACCGCATTAGAAGCACTGCGTGAGGCGTTGATCATTTCAAATCAGTAAAAATGTGTGGCCTGAATCGATTGGCAGCGGGTATTATATTGGAAGGACGAAGGTCAAATTGTTGATGGAAGGGAGCGGTTGATGAAGCGTCTGTTACCTGTTGTGGTTTTATTGTCAGTGATAACGTTCGGCATTGTGGGGTGTGATGACGCACCGGTAACTGCACCGATATCCCCCCCGGCGGTGGTCGAGCCGACCGGAGCGCCGGAGCCGACCGCCATGCCCACCGATCTGCCCGCGCCGACCGACATGGTGGAGCCTGTTCCAACCGACGCGCCGGAGCCGACCGAAGAACCGGGTGAAGAGCCGGTTGATATCGAAACTCCCACGCCGATCATCGAAGTAGAGGAACAACCGCCTGCTTCGGACGATTTTGCACCGTCGACGAACTCGGTGTGGAACATCGCGCCGACCGGCAGCACCATGAGCGGGTCATGTGCCGGGGGAGACGTGATCGATTTTTGCGCGTCGATGGTGGCGATTGCTCCTGCCGGGGGAAGCCTCACCTGGCGCGGGCAGGACGGCAACACCTACACCCTGTCGCCCGGCGAACCGAACCACTATCAGGGCGGCGGCCCCGCCTTCTTACGGGGATACACGCTGGTTATCGACGTGACTTTTATCGACGCGGGAACAATGTCGGCGACTTATACGCTGGCCCCAGACGATAATCCTGCCTGCAACTATATTTATCAATACCAGGGTACTTTGGCCTGGTAATTTTTGGAATAGGGAAATTCGAAAGAAAAGATGACGATGAAAAAACAATCAACACTTCGGTTTATCCGTTTCATATTGATCATTGCCGCTGTGCTGGCCGTATCGCTGCCGTTGGCAACGGCCTTCGCCAGCAATGCCGAAGCTCAGGAAACCGTGCAGGCCAGGGCAACCTGGAACCTGCGCATTCGATCCGGCCCCGGAACTGACTACGATCAGGTCGGGACCATCTATAAAGACGACACGGTTCCCGTGTTGGGCCGGAACGAAGCCGCGACCTGGATATTGATCGACTACGACGGCACCCAGGGCTGGATCGCCGCTGCCTACTGCGCGTTTACCGGCGACCTGCTTTCTGTCCCGATCAATACCAATTTCGCCCCGCCGCCTCCCCCGGCAGAATCTCCACTGGCGGCAGAGGCCGCCCCGCAGCCTGCGGCACCCCAGGCCGAGCCTGCCCCGGCCAGCGAAGCGCCCGCAAGCTCTGTCGTCGCCAAACCGATCTACGATATGAACCTCCGGACCGGGCCGGGGACAAACTACGAACGATCCACCGTCGTGCCGGTGGGAAGCGTGACGTATGTCCTGTTCCAGTACACCGCCGGCGATAAAGTATGGCTCTATGTCGAGTACAAAGACACGCGCGGCTGGCTGGCAAGCTGGTATGTGACCCTCACCGGCAACCTAGCCGATGTTCCCCAGGCGGATCTCAATGCGACCGTCACCTCCCAGCAGCCGGTGGTTACGCCACCACCGCCGACCCCCATCCCGCCGCCGGTTGTATCTGCTCCGGGGGCATACTCGGCACCCTTGAGCCGGGTTGGGGCCAACGTTCGAAGCATCTACGAGCGCGGCCAGCAGACCGGCAAGCGGGCCAACGCTTTTACCACCATAGGGGACTGCGAAACGGCCTCGCCGGATTTCCTCAAGCCCTTTGACAACGGCGTATACGAACTGTATGAGTATGACTACCTGGAAGTCGTGATCAACTGGTTCTACGGTTCGTTCGGGCACACCGGGCAGGCGGCGAAAGAAGGCTTCCCCGTCTGGGCCATTCTCGACCCGCTGTGGGCCGATCCCAACACCTGTTTGCCCGGCGAAAACCCGCTTGCCTGCGAGTACCGCACCTGGCAGCCCGCCTTTGCCCTGATCATGGTTCGCACCCCCGAATACGAAAACGGGCCGGGCAGCGATTACTACTATGATGTCAAGGAAGTGATCGAGTTTTCGGTTTCCCAGGGCGTGGTTCCCATTCTCAGCACACTGCCCCTCCAGGCCGGGGTGCACCCGCATGTCGATTCGATGAACGACTCGATCCGGCTCCTGGCCCAGGAACACAACGTCCCCCTCTGGGATTTCCACCTGACGACCGAATCGCTGCCCTCGCGCGGCGTCGATATGACCTATCACCTCACCCTGCCGAATGGGGAGGGGCCTACCGATTTCACCGATAAAAGCCTGCAAGCCGGGATGACGCGCCGCAACCTGGAAGCCCTCGAAGTGCTCCACGCGGTGATGAGTAATACCATCTGGTGATCGGATAACGTGACCATCGCTAACAGAGCGGCTCGAAGGCCGCTCTGTTTCATTTTAGCCAGTTTGATATTAAGATGTATGCCAGAAAAAAAATTGACAGGGGATCGGTCATCTGGCGCTGGGACAACCCTGCTTGCATCTGTATATCAACACCGGGGCGCGTTCACCAGGTAATACGGGGATTCGGAAGAAAAGATGATGATGAGCAGACAATCAACACTCCGGCATGTCCGTTTCATATTGATCGCTGCGGCGGTGCTGGCCTTATTTTTGCCATTGGCAGATGCGTTCGCCCACCCTCTTGAAGCGCAGGAAAACATACAGGCCAGGGCGACCTGGAACCTGCGTATTCGATCCGGCCCTGGAACAGACTACAGTCGAATCGCGGGACTGCCAGCCGACTCAACCGTGCCCGTGCTGGGCCGGAATGAGGCCGCAACCTGGGTGTTGATCGACTATAACGGCACACAGGGCTGGATCGCTACTGCTTACTGCACATTTGCCGGCGACCTGCTTTCCGCTCCGATCAATGCGGGCAATTCTGCCCCGCCTGCTTTGCCGCAGACTGCCGCACCCCAGGCCGGGGCTGCTCCTGCAAGCACCGTCATCGCCAAACCGTTCTACAATTTGAGACTTCGGGCCGGGCCGGGAACAAACTTCGAACAAACAGTCGTGGTGCCTTCGGGGAGCGTGACCTACGTTTTGGCTCAATGTACTGTAGGAGATGAACGGTGGCTCTACGTCGAGTACAGTGGTTCACGTGGGTGGCTGGCAAGCTGGTACGTCACCCTGACCGGCAGTCTGGCGAACGTCCCCCGGGTGGACCCGAATACAACTTTTACCGACCCGTCCACCGTCACCGTGCCGCCGCCTACCCCGGTGCCACCGCTGGCTGCGGTTTCTCCAGAACTGTATTCGGCCCATCTAAGCAACGTTGGAGCAAACATCCAAAGCATCTACGCGCGCGGCCAGCAGACCGGCAAGCGGGCCAATGCTTTTACCACCATAGGAGATTGTGAAACGGCATCAGAGTATTTCCTCAAGCCCTTTGATTACGACATCTACGGACTGTCTAATTATGGTTACCTGGAGGGGGTGATTAACTGGTTCTTCGGTTCGTTCAGCCATACCGGTCAGGCAGCGAAAGAAGGCTTCTCCCTCTGGATCATTCTCGATCCCATGTGGGCCAATCCCAACGTCTGCCTGCCCGGTGAAAGCCCCCTTGCCTGCGAGTATCGCACCTGGCAGCCCGCCATCGCGCTGATCATGGTCCGCACCACCCGCTACGATAACGGGCCGGGCAGCGACTACTACTATGACCTCAAGGAATTGATTGAGTATTCGGTTTCCCAGGGTGTGATCCCGGTTCTCAGCACGCTGCCGTACCAGTCGGGGGTGTATCCTACCGCCGATTCGATGAACGATTCGATCCGGCTCCTGGCGCAGGAGCACAACGTCCCCCTGTGGGATTTCAACCTGACGACCGAATCACTGCCCTCGCGCGGTGTCGATCCGAGCTATCATCTCACCCTGCCCGAGGGGGAATACGCCACGCAGTTCACCGACAGCAGTCTGCATGCCGGGATGACACGCCGCAACCTGGAAGCCCTCGAAGTGCTGCACGCGGTGATGGACAATATCACCCGGTGATCGGAAGATATAGCCACAGCTAACAACTTACACTCAGAGGAGCGGCCCGAAGGCCGCTCCTTTTGATTTAGCCTGCTCTATAACAGGATTTTAATATAAAAAATTTGACATTTATCTATGCACTAACTATAATTTAGGCAGTCCTAAATCTAGTGCGGGTTAAGACATTGAGATGTTTATGGAAGAACAGGTAAGACTAAAAGCTGAAGAAAAGACGATCTGGACGCTTTCCGCGCTCAAGCCCGGCCACAGCGCGGTGATCGATCACCTGGCGCTCGACGGTGAAGAGCGCCGCCGCCTGATGGACCTGGGCCTGGTTCCCGGAACGCTTGTCACTGCCGAATTCAGGAGCGCGCTGGGCGACCCGGTAGCGTACCGCATCCGGGGATCGCTTATCGCCTTGAGGAAAGCGCAGACCCGCCAGATCGTCATCAGGCCGGTGGAAGAACAAATTGACCAGGAAAAGGTATTGTTATGAGTGAAACACAGCAGGCTGTACACCCCATGTGTGAGGGCTGCGCGCGGGCGCAGCTTGTCAAAATGGGAATCAACAGCGGTAAGTGGCATTTCGCGGTGGCCCTGGCGGGCAATCCCAACACCGGCAAGAGCACCGTTTTCAACGCGCTGACCGGCCTCCGCCAGCATACCGGCAACTGGCCGGGCAAAACCGTCACCCGGATGGAAGGATTGTACAAATACGGCGAATATGTCTACAAACTGGTCGACCTGCCCGGCACGTATTCCCTGTTAGCAACCAGCGAAGACGAGGAGATCGCCCGGAACTTCATCCTGTTTGGCCGCCCCGACGTGACCATCGTGGTGGTCGATGCAACCCGGCTGGAACGCAATCTCAACCTGGCTTACCAGGTCATGGAGATCACCGACCGGGTGGTGATCGATCTCAACCTGATCGACGAGGCAAAACGGCACGGGTTGGAGATCAGCGCCCGGCAGCTTTCGCGTGAGTTGGGCGTTCCCGTCGTCCCGACGGCGGCCCGCAACGGCAGGGGGATCGACGACCTGATCGAGATCGTCTCTGATATGGCAACCGGCCAGTTGATCAGCCGCCCCAACCGCTTGAAAGTCCACGACCCGCAGTTCGGGCAGGCCGTCACCGAGATGACGCAGCAGCTTGAGCAGCTCTACTCCGGCCTGCCGAATGCCCGCTGGGTGGCGATCCGGCTGCTGGATGGCGACGAGCGCATCAAGGAGGCGGTGCGAACCGGTGAGCTGCTCAATATGGTCGGGGCGCAGCATGGTGAGCCGCTGAGGGCTTTACAGGGCGCAGGCGCATGAGTGATCGATCCCCAACCCCTGAGGAAATCCTCTCCCGCGCCGATACACTGCGCGGCGAACTCGGCGATTCGCACAGCCGCTTCGTCGAAGAGATTTACCAGCAGGCAGCGGCGGTCGCCGGCAGGGTCGTTGCCAGGGAGGGAAAGCCTGGACGGTTCAACCTCGACCGGGCGCTGGATCATGTTCTCACCAGCCCGGTCTGGGGCATCCCAATCATGGTGCTGATGCTGGGGGTCGTCCTCTGGCTGACCATTTCCGGGGCGAACATCCCCTCCGGCTGGCTGGCAACCCTGCTGCTCGACTGGGTGTATAACTGGCTGCACACCGCGTTCCAGGCAATTGCCGCGCCCTGGTGGTTGGAGGGCTTCCTGGTCGATGGCGTCTACCTGGCGCTGGCCTGGGTGGTCTCGGTGATGCTGCCGCCGATGGCGATCTTCTTCCCGCTGTTTACCCTGCTCGAAGACTTCGGCTACCTGCCGCGTGTCGCTTTCAACCTCGACCGGGCCTTTGCGAAAGCCGGGGCGCACGGTAAACAAGCACTGACGATGACGATGGGGTTCGGCTGCAATGCCGCCGGGGTGATCGC
>Ga0307420_1001331_pt1 | contig 10910 bp, 9 predicted proteins | sample SalMarWE160240MG_2_FD_202167 | JGI IMG/M metagenome (GOLD analysis project Ga0307420, IMG submission 202167) | Salt marsh sediment microbial communities from the Plum Island Ecosystem LTER, Massachusetts, United States - WE1602-40 | ecosystem: Environmental > Aquatic > Marine > Intertidal zone >... | reverse complement strand
CGGGTTATATTACGGCCCTGGGCGTTCAGTGGCAGGATGGCAAGCTAAAGGGCGTATGGCCTAACCGGTGGAAGGCTGCCAAAGGGGCGCCCGAGATCACCTATAAGGGCATCGTTCCTTACAAGATAGCGCCCTGGATCATCGAGAAGTATAAGAAATAACGCATTCTTCAAATGGACCTCGCCCCTCCTTGCCGAGTAAGGAGGGGCGAGAAGTCTTAATCTAGTAAAGTTACATGATACTGGACATAATCACAAGCGGTCTGATTAACGGAAGCGTATATGCCCTTCTGGCTATCGGTTTTTCCCTGATCTTCGGTGCAGCCCGTATCGTCAACCTTGCCCATACCGCCTTTTACATGGTGGCCTCCTATTGCATCTATTATGCCACCCATAAAATGGGCATTCATCCTGTTCTGGCCATGCTGGTGGCCATCATCCTGGTCACCTTGATCGGACTGGTCTGCTATAGGCTTTTTATTGATCCAATCCGCGAGCACGAGGCCGCAGTCCTGATTGCCACTATAGCCCTGGCCATGGCCATGCAGGAGATCATGCTTCTTATTTTCACTGGAGACTTCCTGAGCGTGCCGGCCCTGGTTAAGGGATACCTGCAGATTATAGGAGTCAAGATCGCCTATCAACAATTACTCACCATTTGTGTAGCCCTTTTGATCCTGGCTGGGGTTTGGGCACTATTGAAGAAGACCAAACTTGGACTGGCTATAAGATCCACGGCCCAGGATAGGGAAGTAGCCAATCTTATGGGCATGAATGAGAGCAGGGTGGCCATGATTACCATGGGTGTTTCTGTCGGCCTGGCCGCCTTTGCTGGTGCAGTGGTGGCTCCCCTTGCTGTTGTTAATCCTCATATGTGGATGCACCCTCTGATAATGATGTTGGCTGTTGTGGTACTGGGAGGGCTGGGCAGCCTCAAGGGAAGTTTTGTTGGGGCCTATATCCTGGGATTTGCCGAGTCACTCGTGGTTTTTTTACTACCAATGGGGGCCTTTCTTAAGGGCTCCGTGGCCCTATCCATCATGATCCTGGTGCTTTTAATCCGACCAGAAGGACTGTTTGGCGTTGCCTTCGAGGAAGAGAGATAGAATGGGAATCCTGGGTGTTTATCTTCGAAAAATCTATACCTTGTTCAAGGGAGAAGTCCTTGTCCTGCCAAGCAGGATTGTTGTTTTCCTTTTCTTTGTCGTTCTGCTCTTTTTGCCCGTTGTTACTCAGGATCCTTACCTGCTTCGCATCTTGATATTGACCAGCATCTTCGCCATTCTGGCTGCAAGTTGGGATCTCCTGTCAGGTTTTACCGGCCAGATAAATTTTGGGCACGCTCTTTTCTTTGGTGTGGGGGCTTACACTTCCGCCCTTTTGAATCTGTATGCCCACATACCTCCCTATGGCAGCATACCCGTAGGAGGCTTGGCCGCAGTTTTGGCTGGTTTGATTATAGGCATTCCTTGTCTCAGGCTGCGAGGGACGTATCTGGCCTTGACCACATTGGCCTTCCCCATTATCCTGATGGGCATTATCTTTGCGATCCCTGGAATAACAGGAGGTGAGTTGGGAGTCTCCGGACTTAGCCGTCTTTCCAGTTCCCGCCTCTATGATTACTATATTACAGTTATTCTTATGCTCGGCATGTGCACCATCATGTGGAAGATCACAGATTCCAAGACCGGTATTATTTTCCATGCCATCAGGGAAGATGAGCTGGCTGTTCGGACTGCAGGCATCAACACTACCCGGTACAAGCTTCTGGCCTTCAGCCTTAGTGGTTTTTTTGCCGGGATATCCGGGGGCCTCTACGCACATTTTATGAGGATCGCTGGCCCCTCTACTCTTGAAGTCTCAATGTCTTTTACGGTTGTAATCTGGGCCGTATTCGGCGGGATAGTCACTATATATGGGCCTGTGGGCGCAGTCTTTATTCTCTTTCCCTTGCTGGAGTTCTTGCGCTTTTGGCCCGAGTTTCGCCTGTTAATGTTCGCGGTTGTCATTTTGTTGATACTTCTTTACATGCCGGATGGTTTTCTCCCATGGGTACGCGACAAGATCGAGAAAGAGTGCCCCAGGTGTAAGGTTAGAAATGTGGCCACCCGTAAGACTTGCCGCATTTGTACAGCGGAATTGGATTAATGGTATTGTTTGTTGATAGTTGTCCGTTGTCCGTTGCAAACAAGAAAGACGTTTTGAATTATGTGTGGTGAGTGTGTTAGTGGTCCCTTCCAACTGACAACAGACCACTGACAACTGACGATAGGTCTTCTGGCAAGTATTGGCCAAGATTATGATAATTCTCAAGAATGAACAAGCTCCAATTTAAGGTGCGAGGATATAACATGGATGCAAAGGCATTATATATGGAAAAACCCTGGTTGAAATTTTATCCTGAAGGGGTTTTATCGGAGGTCAAAATCAGCGAACAGAGCATACCGGAGGTCTTTGACGAGGTTACTGAAAGGTACAAAAATAATACCGCCTTGATCTTCTATGGCAAGAAGATCAGCTACCACGTGCTTCGTGAACTGGTAGACCGATTCGCCACGGCCCTGGCAGACCTGGGTGTTGCCAAGGGTGACACGGTAGCCTTATTCCTTTTAAATTGTCCCCAGTATGTGATCGCTTATTTTGCCGCACTCAAGGTCGGGGCCAAGGTCACTCCTATCAGTCCTGTTTATACGAGCAAGGAAGTCAAACATCAACTTGAGGACAGTGGCGCCGAGACGATTATCTGCCAGGATATTATGTATGATAATGTGGAGAAGACCGGTATTGATCTCAAGAATGTGATCCTGACCAATATCGCCGAATACCTCCCCATGCTCAAAAAGCTGCTGGGAAAGAGCGCCCTTGGAAAGGTCTATCATGAAATGCATGTACCGACACCCACCTTCATGGAAGAGGCAGGGCTCCTTCAATTCCAAGCTCTCATCAAAAAGTATCATCCCCGGCCTCCCCAGATCAAGATTGAGCCCATGAAAGATATTGCCATCCTTCCTTATACCGGAGGAACGACCGGACTCCCCAAGGCAGCTATCCTTACTCACTACAATATGTCTGCATTACGGGAACAGGCCATTGCCTTCTGGCCTCTTTTTGAGGAGGGTCGAGAGACAGTCATTGCCTTCCTGCCCTTTTTTCATATCTATGGGCAGGTTGTGGTGATGCTTAATAGCCTGGTCCAGGGTTTCACCATGGTCCTGTTCACTACCCCGGATATGGATGATATCCTCTCGGCCACGGAACGCTATCAGGCTTCTGCCTTTTACGGAGTCCCCACCCTGTTTGAATACCTAAAGGAGTATGATAAAACAGAACGCGTGAACTGGAAGCGATTGAAAATGATCGCTTGTGGGGCTGACACACTCCACAAATCCACTATTGACGAATGGGAAAGACGAACGGAGGCTAAAATATTGGAAGGTTATGGTCTGACCGAGACTACTTCTCTCAGTCATGGGAACCCCTTTAATAGGCCAAAGGCCGGCTCCTTCGGGGTTCCTATTCCGAATGTTAAAGCAGCAATAGTCCATCATGAGAGCACGGAATTTCTTCCGCCTGGAGAGGTGGGTGAGTTGATTCTGAGTGGCCCCAACATTATGCAGGGCTATTGGAAAAGACCGGAGGAGACTCAGGAGGCCATCATTGAAATTGATGGGGAAAAGTGGCTGCGTACCGGAGATTTGGTAAGTATGGATGAAGAGGGCTATTTTTACTTCTCTGACCGCAAACGGGATCTGATTAAGTACAAAGGCTATTCGGTCTTTGCCAGGCATGTAGAGGAAGTCCTCTTTGAACATCCTCAGATCAAGGCTGCTGGTGTGGTTGGAGTCCAGGATCCCAAAGTGGGCCAGTTGATAAAGGCCTATATAGTTCTCCAGAGTGAGGCCAGGGGCAAGATCTCCGAGGAAGATATTATCGAATATTGTCGGGAAAATATGGCCCACTACAAGGTTCCTAATATAATCGAATTTAGAGGAGAGCTCCCCAAAACAGACGTGGGAAAGGTCTCTCGCAGGGAACTGAGGGAAGAGACGGAGGAAAGCTGATATGGGCCAACAATTTTTGGAAATTGATGGGCTCATGAAGGACTTCGGAGGACTTCGAGCGATAGATAACGTGAGTTTTTCTATGCACCGGGACCAGATTCTGGGTTTGATAGGGCCTAATGGTGCCGGCAAGACCACCCTGGTACGGCTTATAACCGGCATTTTAAGGCCTGATTCGGGGAGCATTCGTTTTAAGGGCAAGAACATTATCGGGCTTAAGACCTGGGATGTCATAAATCTGGGCATAGCTTGCACCTTCCAGAATATGAGGCCCTTTCGCCGTCTCCCCATTATTGCCAATGTCATGGTATCCTGTCTGTGTCCACGGGCCATGAAAAGGGGTGAATGGGTCAAGAGAGTCGAGGCCAAGGCCCTGGATGCCCTGGAATTTGCGGGCATCTCCGATATGTCCCTGGAAAAGGCCTCCACCCTTTCCCAAGGAGATCTCAAGCGGCTGGAAGTCGCAAGAGCCGTGGCCACAGAGCCGGAATTGCTTATCCTTGATGAGCCGTTCGGAGGGCTGAGTCCTGCTGAGACCGACCTTATGGCCAAATCTATCAAGAGGCTGCATAAAGGCGGCCGTTTCGGTCGATTGCATAGCGAGGGACCAGCCATGATCATCATAGAGCATAAGCTTCAGCAGTTGATGAAGATCGTGGATCGAATTATAGTGCTCAACTATGGAATGACCATCGCTGACGGCATCCCGGAAGAGGTGGTGAATGACAAAGAGGTTATCGAGTCTTACCTGGGCGAAGGAGGCCTTTAACGTTGCTACTTGAAGTTGCTGATTTAATGGTTTGCTATGACAGGGCCATGATCATCAATGGTCTGAGTATAAACGTTGAGAAAGGGGAGCTGGTCAGCCTGGTGGGGCCCAATGGGGCAGGCAAATCCACTTTGCTCAGAGCAATTACCGGGTTGGTTGCCTGGGAAAGAGAAATCACAAGGAGGTCAACCGGTGGAGATGTAATCATTGAGGGTACGGTGACCTTTGACGGGGAGAGAATAGATCAGATACCTGCGCATGAGATTGTTAAAAGAGGCTTAATTCATTGCCCTGAAAGACGAAGACCATTTCGTGAAATGACGGTTATTGACAATCTGTATGCCGGCGCTTACCTATTAAAAGACAAAAAAGAAGTCCAAACCAACCTCGAGAACGTCTATCAATTATTCCCAGTGGTAAAAGAGCGATCCACCCAGATTTCCGGAACCCTATCTGGTGGGGAGCAGCAGATGTTGGCCATCGGCAGGGCGCTGATGTTTCAGCCCAAACTGCTGTGCATTGATGAGCCTTCCACTGGGCTAGCTCCAATTTTGCGGAGACAGGTATTTGAAAAAATTGGTGAGATCCGAAATCTTGGGATTACCTTACTCCTTGTTGAACAGGAAGTAAGCACAGTATTTAAAATGGCCTCCAGAAATTACGTCCTTTCAGCAGGAAAAATCATAGCCGAGGGGACAGGTGAGCAATTGCTTAAAGACGAGGTCATTCGTAAAACTTACCTGGGACTTTAGCTGGTATCAGATTCTCATCGGTTTCAGGTATGTCCCTCCTTGCCTACGCAGGGACTTCAACCTATTCTCGCAATCGGACCATTTACTCTACATTGCAAATAAAACTCTCTGGCATCTCAGGATATGTAATGCTGCAATCCTTGCCCATCAGTCTTTCAGCCTCGGCTATGGCCTCTTCCACAGAGGCAAAGGGTTCAAAGCCAAGCATTCTGGCCACTTCGGGGTCAGTGGCCCCAGCCAGAAACACCTTACCCACATATCTCAGGCCATAGGCTCCCTGCCCCCATAGGATTAAGGGATGGACACCATGGAAGCTAAATCCATGCCGATACTTATGGATGAACTCCGGACGATGGGCATATTCCTCGGCGCAAAGCTCCCAAAGTTCGAAGGGATCTTGTGTGTGAGGAATCAGTGTCTCGAACATCTCCACATAGGAAGGGTACTTGAGGGCATCGAATTGCCTGATGCAGGGATGAACTAAAATAATAATCCCTCCCTCCTTTACCAGAGGGATGTTTTGAAAGAGGCCAAAGCTGTATGACATACCAAGGTTTCTCACTAATATAGGATTTATAATAGACATTTTAGAGTAGGGGTCCCTGTTATTGCCCATGCCATAGATTACCACATCGGACTGACCCTTGACATCAACGACGTGTTGTTTTTGAAGTATCTCAAGAGTCTTCTCATGGGCCTGAGGCGGGTGCCCTGCCACTACCTGTGTTACCTCTTGGGGAATGGAATTATTCATGGCTCCTTCGATGATAAGAAAACGTCGGCCTTTTTTCGCCAGCTCCCTTTCGATGACCTCACCCATTTCATTGAGAAGCCTAAAGAAGGCGGATCGCTTTGGATCCATGGTTGACTTACCCGAGGCCATGGGAAAGGGACGGTGGTGATGTCGGATACTTCGATAGCTACTCAGGCCTACCACTGCTGACTTCCAGCCACCATTAAATTGAGACCATGGATTGCTCACATATATGATCTGGTCCGAGTCTGTAACTACACGGTTTACCTCAACCTCTTGATTCCGTTTGGTCTCACCCAAAAATATTAGATTTTCTTTATCTTCTGCATCATGATTATAGAGTTTGCTCGGCCCGAACCGGTAGGCCAGGTCTTCACCTATGATAGTGCCAAGCTCTCGGGTGGTCCATTTGCGGTGCAGGCCCACGGCACACACAAGACGAATATTGTGTGGATCAACTTTCAGCTTCTCTAACTCCTTAAGGAGCACCTTAATAGCTATTTCTCGGAAATCTGGCTGTTTCTGGGCCGGAGCGAAGCCGATAAGATCGTCAAAGGCTATAGTAACCTTAGACTTTGGTCCTACGAGCTGGGGTAGAGGATCGTGAGCGATGGGGGAGTTCAATGCATTACGCACCGCCTGGGAAGGGTCGGGCAGGGGTGGCAGTGTAGGCTTCGTTTGGCGTATGACCCTGGTCCTTTCAGGTAATTCGGCCAGAATAGTTCTATCCCCATATGGTATTTGGAAAGCATTTTTATAAGGCATATCAGTTCACCTCCTGAATTGAGCCAGTTGTTTACATAGTGTTTATCGAATATGATAATATCTTCTGTTTTCTAAATCAAACAGTTACTTTTCTTGGCAAAGGGAGAGCGATTCCCTTATGAGTGAAACAGATGCCCCAATTTTCTTGACAAATCAACATGATAAGAATAGTTTAATCTCATTCTGGACATTCTCATTATTGAGCATTGAGGTTTTTTCTTGACCCTTTTCCTATGATAGCAGGATAGTATTGATGCGTATATATGAAAAAAAATAAGGGGAGAATTAATTAATACATGTGGAACCGTGAGCTAAAAGAGCTGGAGAGAAGAAGAAATATCGCCCGTCAGATGGGAGGCAAAAAAAACATTGCCAAACAGCACGGAACCGGAAGAATGACTGTTCGAGAGCGGATAGATGTCTTAGTTGATAAGGGCTCATTCCTTGAAAGGGGTATTTTGGCAGGGGTTCCGACCTACGATAAAGATGAGAAAGACAAGCTTATCAATCTTATTCCATGCCCCTTTGTAATGGGTATAGCAAGGATAGACGGCCGCCGCGTTGCTTTGCATGGAGACGATTTCACTGTAAAGGGGGCCTCTGTTGGAAGAATGTATAAGGCCAAGGGGGCATATTTTCTAAAGATGGCTCGTGCTTTCAAGATTCCTATAGTAAGGTTATTAGAAGGTGCCGGTGGTTCAATCAAAGAAATATTAGAGATAGGATATGCCGAGATCCCAAGCTCAGGAGATGAATGCACCCAAAATCGTGTGGAGGTGATGTCTGAGGTACCGGTAGTTTCTGCGGGTTTTGGCTCGGTAGCAGGTTTAGGCGCCATGTATATGGTCCAGAGCCATTTTTCTGTTATGGTAAAGAAACAGGCACATGTATTTGTCGGGGGGCCACCTTTGGTTAAATCTGCCTTTGGAGAAGATATCAGCAAAGAAGAGCTCGGAGGGTACAAACTGCATACACATCTCACAGGTGTAGTAGATAACGAGGCTGAAGATGAAAATCATGCTCTTGACCAAATAAAGACGTTTCTATCGTATCTTCCATCAAATGTCTGGCAAATGCCAGAACGCCATCATGGTGAAAAAGATGATCCACAGCGCCGAGAAGAAGAACTTCTCGCGATTATTCCCAAAAATATTAAAAAACCTTATGACATACGAAAAATTTTGAACCTTGTACTGGATCGTGGTTCCATCTTCGAGATTGGAAAGTACCAGGGCCAATCGCAAGTTACAGCACTCGCCCGCCTGAACGGTTACCCGGTTGGGGTGCTGGCAAATGATCCACGATTCACGGCAGGTTCATTTAATTACGACGTTGCAGAAAAGTTTACCCGCTTTTTAGACATGTGTGACACCTTCCATCTACCGATAATAAATCTTTCGGATCAACCTGGATTTACAATAGGGAAAAAGGCAGAGGAGTACGGAACTATTCGTAAGGGTGTGAGGGCAAGTTTTGCCATAGTGCAGGCCACCATCCCGCTTGCAGTTGTCTATTTGAGGAAATGCTTTGGTGTGGCTGGAGGAGCACAGAAAAGCGGCATTCGTTTGAGCTGGCGTTATGCCTGGCCTTCAGCAGTGTGGGGCAATATACCAGTAGAAGGAGGTGTGTATGCAGCACATCGGGCAGACATAGAGGCAGCAGATGATCCAAAAGCCTATCTTCGTGACTTGCAGGACACATACCGAGCAATTCAATCACCTTTCAGGACTGCTGAGGCCTTTGGCATTGAAGATATCATTGATCCCAGGGATACACGGCCGCTTTTATGTGACTGGATCGAAATGGCCTATGAGATTGAAAAAAACAATCTGGGAGTAAAAAGAAGGGGTATGAGGTGTTGATAGTGAGTAGGCATAGACAGGTGAACGAATACGGTATTTTTAGGGCAAAAGGAATCAAGGGATAGGATTGATGAAAGAATATAGTTTCTGCCCGATTTGTGGAACGACCCTTCAAATAGGAATGATTGATGGGAAAGAAAGAAAGTATTGTCCTCAATGTGATTTTGTCGATTATAAAAATCCCTTGCCAGTTGCATTGGCCATTGCGATAAAGGGTAAAGATTTCTTATTAATTAAAAGGGGAATACCGCCGGGTAAAGGTAAGTGGGCCTCACCTGCCGGTTTTATTGAGATAGGAGAAACAGCAGAACAAGCCTGCCTAAGAGAGCTAAAAGAAGAGACAGGGGTCTCTGGAGAGATAGTGAGGCTGGCTGGAGTAGTGAGGCATGAGGACAAAGAAGTTTATGGGGATATGTTGATCGTGAGGTATCTGGTCAAGGTAGCTGATGAAGAATTACACCCGGGAAGTGAGGCAGAGGATGTGAGATTCTTTAGTGTGGCAGAATTACCCGACTATTATCTTGATCTTTTTAAAGAGGTCATTGAAGAGGTTCAAAATAACATATGAAAATCATTAAAGGCTGTTTCTCTGAATTTGACAACTTTTTCTTTATGATTCATCTGACTTCGAGAGTTTTCTCAAAGATAATCCCCATGAACGGGGAGAAGCAAGATTCCTGGAATCAATTATATTTACGCTTATAATCCGAATGAAAGGAAAAACCATGTACACTTAGGACTATAAATGTAAAGGATGTGGAAAGGTGTTTGAGGTTTTCCGCCGCTTTCGTGAACGTATTTTTATATCCATTCGCACTATGCTCTTTCTGTATGAATTGAGTAACGATGCAGCCGCATCGCATCCTGAACTTCATCCAATATCCTCCGGCCTTTTCTTGTTGACATAATTAAACGATAGTGATTCTTTATTTATTATTCATTTCAACTTGAATCTTTTTAATCAAACTGAAATAGATCGAATATATTTATAGCAATTATAGAACGATCAGATTACAAATCAAGCTTGATATTGGTGCAAGGCAAGTTTGCCCGAAAAGTACATCATTATAGTATCAGGGCAATTTTGCCTGTCAATCAATGGTTCGGCCATGAAGCAAACATAGGTATTAGCTTTGGCAGGCTATATATCGGTTCGCGTTTTTATGTTCAAAAGGGGGGTTGTAGAAAATCATGGCTTCTTATCACGACGCGATTGAGCATGCTGCAGCTTTCCTGTCAGCAGCTATCACATCTACGCTAAGACAGTTGCTCGAAACCAAACATTTGTACCAGAGTCTTCGCATAGAATTTGATAGTAATACCCTGAAAGGCACTCTCCAAAAGGTCGGACGTCTTCAAACCCCCCTTGCGGAAGCAGAAATCAGCAGGCTGCGCGGCGGTTTGTGGCACCCTTGGCAATTGGCCACTGAATGGAAAGGCCCCTTGTATTCACAAGTACAGGCTGGTGCAGCAATGCTTGCCTTCGCCACCCCTCACTTGAAGCTTTTTTGTCGTGTTTGTGACCGCGTTGAAGCCTTCAATTTCGTCTCCGTCGAGGACCTTCTCGGTCTCTCCATTTCTAATGACAGTTCTCTCAGTCACAAGACTGCAACCCAAGTGTTCGCGTTTTCCTTTCTCTGTCAGTCTTGCAAGGGTGTTCCTGAAGTCCTTCTAGTGAGGCGGGAAGGCGAGAAACTGGTATTGAGCGGCCGTTCTCCTATGGAGTATGTGCAGGTACCCAAAGCCATCCCCAAGAAGATTGAACGGTTCTATTCAGGTGCTGTAGTGGCCAAACAATCTGGGCAGACTCTTGCTGGGGTGTTTCTTCTTCGAGTACTGATAGAACAGTGGGCACAGGATCAGGCGCAAACCAAGGAGCTAAGGGCAGATGAAGCACTGGATGAGTACATGAAGGCCTTGCCTGCTGATTTCAAAGCAAGGTTTCCAT
>Ga0307420_1001327_pt1 | contig 10922 bp, 18 predicted proteins | sample SalMarWE160240MG_2_FD_202167 | JGI IMG/M metagenome (GOLD analysis project Ga0307420, IMG submission 202167) | Salt marsh sediment microbial communities from the Plum Island Ecosystem LTER, Massachusetts, United States - WE1602-40 | ecosystem: Environmental > Aquatic > Marine > Intertidal zone >... | reverse complement strand
CCAGCAGCCTGTGATTACGCGTTCGCGTACGTCCATCGCCAATTTCAAGCTGCGCGAGGGACGCGCGATCGGTGTCAAGGTGACGCTGCGTGGAGACCGCATGTGGGCGTTCCTAGATCGGCTGTGCAACGTGGCCTTGCCACGCCAGCGCGACTTTCGGGGTGTTCCCGATACGCTGGATGGGCACGGGAATTTCACGTTGGGATTGCGGGAGCAGTTGATGTTCCCAGAGATCGAATACGATTCAATTGACAAGGTGCGTGGCATGGAGATCAGCTTTGTCACCACAGCCGAGACAGACGAGGAAGGACGATGGCTGCTGGAGCTTTTAGGGGTGCCGTTCCGCCGCCGAGGCCGATAGGGCTCGGCGAGGCCGGTGAACTGAACAGGGGAAGTGAGATATGGCGAAAACGTGTATGCCGATTCGAGAGGAGCGACGCAAGTACAAGGTACAGGTGCGGAACCGCTGCAGGATATGTGGTCGACCGCGGGGCTATATGCGACGCTTTCAGCTATGCCGTATTTGCTTCCGGGAGCTGGCTCTAGAGGGCGAGATTCCCGGCGTTGTGAAGTCGAGTTGGTGATCATTCGCGAAACAGCGCGAAATAGAATGAGGTCTATCAGATGACGACAACCGATCCAATAGCTGACATGTTGGCACGCATTCGCAACGCTCAGATGGTGAATCACCCGGGCGTGAGTATGCCTGCATCCAAGATCAAGGTGGCGATTGCCAAAATCTTGAAGGACGAGGGATTCGTCGAAGGCTACGAGGTGACAAAGGATCATCCTCAGCCGCAGTTGGTGATCAGGATCAAGTATTTTGGTGAGTGGCGAGATCGCCACCCGGTTATCACCGGCCTGAAGCGGGTGAGCAAGCCTGGGCGGCGTGTTTATACGCGCGCGGTGAATATCCCCTGGGTGCGAAGTGGTCTAGGGGTTGCTATTCTCTCAACACCCAAGGGGGTGTTGACTGGTCAGCAGGCCCGCCGTTTGGGAGTGGGCGGCGAAGTGTTGTGCTACGTGTGGTAGGTGGAGGCGCATAATGTCACGGATTGGTCGCATGCCGATCCCTCTACCCGAGGGAGTGAAGGTCGATATAAAAAAGAATCAGGTAACGGTGACGGGGCCTAAAGGCTCTCTCGCTCGTGATTTTCATCCCGATATGGAGATCACGTTGGAAGACAACCAAGTGCTGGTGCATCGTCCGACCGATCAGCGGCACCACAGGGCGTTGCATGGCCTGACGCGGGCGCTGCTGAATAATATGGTGCTCGGCGTGACGAAGGGATTCCAGAAGCAGTTGGAGGTGCAAGGCGTGGGATACCGGGTTGATCTGCAGGGCGATCAGAGTTTGCTGCTGCAGTTGGGTTTCTCTCACGATGTGCGCATTGCGCCGCTCGAGGGGATTCAGTTTGAGGTTGATGCTCGCACCAAGGTGATCACGGTGAAAGGGGTCGATAAGGAGTTGGTCGGGCGGGTGGCGGCAGAGATTCGGGCTTGGCGGCCACCGGAGCCCTATAAGGGTAAGGGTATTCGCTACGTCGGCGAGTATGTTCGCCACAAGGCCGGCAAAGCTGGCAAGATTGCGTAAGAGGTTGAGATTATGCCAGAGATTGATCGTCGAGTAAGCCGTCTGCGGCGACACAAGCGCGTGCGCAGGCACGTGATAGGCACGTCGGAGCGCCCGCGGCTGAACGTGTTTCGCAGCTTGAATCATATCTATGCTCAGGTGATTGACGACGGTGAGGGGCATACGTTGGTTTCTGCTTCGACCGTTGACCCAGAGGTGCAGAAGCAGCTCAAGGACCTGGCAAAGACCGATCAAGCGCGCGTGGTGGGCAAGGTATTGGCGGAGCGCGCGTTGAGCCAAGGCGTCAAGCGGGTGGTCTTTGATCGAGGTGGGTACAGATACCATGGCCGTGTGAAGGCCTTGGCGGACGCAGCCCGTGAGGGTGGGCTCGAGTTTTAACGGAGGCAGAATGGCCAGAAGGAATGGACGAGATCGCAAAGCTTTTGGTGATCGAGAGGAACTGGACGAGCGCGTCGTTGACATCACCCGCGTGGCAACAGTTGTTAAGGGCGGGCGGCGATTTAGTTTTCGCGTGACGGCAGTGGTGGGTGATAATCGCGGTCAGGTAGGCATCGGCGTCGGCAAGGCGCGCGGCGTCCCTGATGCGATTCGCAAGGCGACCGAGCGGGCGCGGCGCAATATGCGCCCCGTACCGCTGGCTCAGACCACCATCCCGCACGAGGTGGTCGGGAAATGTAGCGGCTCTACCGTGCTGCTCAAGCCCGCGGCGCCGGGCGCCGGCGTGATCGCCGGTGGTGGCGTGCGGGCCATTATGGAGGCGCTGGGCGTTCACGACGTGCTCACCAAGTCGCAGGGGAGTTCCAGTGCGCTAAACGTTGTGCGGGCGACGATGGATGCTCTGAGCCAACTGCGTCACGTGGAGGACGTAGCCCGCGAGCGGGGTGTCCCCGTGGTCAAGGTGATGCCGTTCTGGAGGCGAGAGAAATGAGCGCTGCCAAGAAAGCTTCGAAAAAGGAAAAATTGCTGCGCATCACGTTGACAAAAAGCCCTATCGGCTACTCGTCCAGGCAGAAGCGGACGGTGCAGGCTTTGGGTTTGCGCAAGATGAATCAATCGGTGGAGCAGAAGGATACGCCCGTTATCCGGGGGATGGTCTCCAAGGTGGAGCACCTGGTGACGGTCGAGGAAATCGAGTAGGGGGAGAGCGGTGAAGTTACACGATCTGAAGCCTGCCGAAGGGGCAGTCAAGAAGCGCAAGCGCGTGGGCCGTGGTATTGCCGCCGGGCAGGGCAAGACGGCCGGGCGCGGTACCAAGGGCCAGAACGCGCGAAGTGGCGGCGGCGTGAAGCCTTATTTTGAGGGTGGACAGTTGCCCCTCGTGCGCAAGCTCCCGTTTGCGCGGGGTGTGGGTTTCCGCGATCCGTGGCGCGTCGAGTTCACGCCAGTGAACGTGGAGCGGCTAGGCGGTTTCCGCAAGGGCACCAAGGTCACGCCGGAGACGCTGGCTGAAGCGGGCATCATTCGGAGCGCCGATGAGTTGGTGGTGATCCTGGGGCGCGGCAAACTGACAAAGTCGCTGACGGTGAAGGCGCATCGCTTCTCGGCCGGCGCGAGAGAGAAGATCGAGGCTGCGGGGGGCACGGTCGAGGAATTGCCCTGGCAGCGAGGTGGTCGTCGGACGCGGTAGGCGGTTTGGAAACCAGTGACGAGTTGGGAGTGAACGGATGATACAGGCCCTGCGGAACGCGGTGACTTTGCCCGATTTGCGGCGCAAGTTGTTCTATACGCTGTTGATCCTCATTATCTACCGGATGGCGGCGCACGTGCCGGTGCCGGGAGTCGATCAGGAGGCTCTGTCGACTTTCTTGGCACAGACCACGGGTACCGGTCAGTTCTTTAACGTTTTGAATATGCTCTCCGGCGGGGCCATACAGCGATTCTCGGTGATGGCGAACGGTGTGCAGTCCTACATCACGGCGCAGCTCATCGTCCAGTTGCTGACGCCCATCATCCCGGTGCTGGAGCGGATGGCCGAGGAGGGGGAGTCGGGGCAGCAAAGGATCAATCGGATCATCTACTATGTCACCATCCCACTCTCGTTGTTGCAGAGCTTTGGATCGATTCAGCTGATCAATTCGCAGAGTGCGACGCCCATCCTGCCGGCCTTTGGTTTCGACACGCCGGAAAAGATCCTGCCCACGATCTCGGTCCTGCTGTCGATGGTGGCCGGTACGATGATCGCCATGTGGTTGGGCGAGTTGATCTCTGAACAGGGTATCGGCAGCGGCATCTCGCTGATCATCTTTAGCGGCATCGTGGCCGGTATGCCTCAAAACGTAGTGTCTCTCTGGGTACAGGGGGATGACAAGGGTGGAACGTGGTTGGCTGTACTCCTGTTGGCCATCGTCCTTCTGTTGATGGCCGCGATCATGTTCGTGATCGTCGTGGTGCAGGAGGGGCAGCGGCGCATCCCGGTGCAGTACGGCAAGCGGGTGCGGGGGATGAAGACGTATGGTGGTGGCAGCACACACATCCCGTTGCGGGTCAACACCGTGGGTATGATCCCACTGATCTTTGCGCAGGCTATTCTGACCTTTCCGGCAATCATCGCCCAGTTCTTTATCAACAACGAGTCGGTGGGCGAATTTGCCCAAGGGGTGATAAACTTTTTCACGCCGGGGCAGAGCGCGTGGTATATCCCGCTGTATTTTCTCGCCGTCGTGGGCTTTACATACTTTTACACCGACGTTATGGTGCAGCAGCAGGATTTGCCCGGCGCGTTGAAACGGCAAGGTGGCTTTATCCCGGGCATCCGACCGGGCAAAAAGACCGCCGACTTTATCAACTCGGTCTATCGGCGCATCACGCTGATCGGCGCGCTGTTTTTGGGCGCCGTGGCGGTTTTGCCTCTGATCACGGATTTGATCCTGTATGCCACTTTGGACATCAGGACCAGCGTGTTGCTCATCACGGCTTCGGGTTTGCTGATCGTGGTTGGTACGGTGATTGACACGATGCGCCAGTTGGAGGCCCAGCTTCTGATGCGGCACTACGAAGGGTTCATCAAGTAGAGGGTGTGACGTGAGTGCCTTTGTCGTGATGCTAGGCCCGCCGGGTGCGGGAAAAGGGACGCAGGCCAAGTTGCTGGCCGAGAAGTTGGGCGTGCCCCACGTGTCGAGCGGGGATCTGTTCCGCGATCACCTGGGCCGCAAGACAGAGCTGGGGTTGCTGGCCAAGGAGTACATGGATCGCGGTGATCTGGTGCCCGACGACGTGACGGTCGGCATGGTGGTCGAGCGCATCGGCAGGCCCGATTGCCGGGACGGGGTCATCCTGGACGGCTTTCCGCGCACGTTGAGCCAGGCGGCCGCGTTGGATAGCGCGCTTGCCGAGCGGGGACAGGGCGTGACGGTCGTGCCGCTGATCCAAGTGGCGGACGAGGAGATTGTCAAGCGCCTCACTGCGCGCCGGGTTTGCCGGAATTGCGGCGCTGTGTACAACTTGGTCTTTAACCCGCCCAGCGTCGAGGGCGTGTGCGATGCCTGTGGCGGCGAGTTGTACCAACGGGACGATGACAATCCGGAGACGGTTCGCAATCGGTTGTTTACGTATTATAAGGAGACGTCGCCTCTGATCGGGTACTATTTCGCCAAGGATCTGCTGGCCGAGATCGACGGCGAGCTGGCGATCGAGGCGGTGCAGGCCGATTTGCGAGCAGTCGTAGAAGCAGCTGGTAAGTGACATTGATCGTTCTCAAGTCAGAAGCCGAGATTGAAAAGATGCACCGCGCTGGCCAGATCGTGGCCGAGGTGCTGGATACGATGCGGGAACGGGTCGCCCCGGGCGTGACGACGGCGGAGCTGAACGAGATTGCCGAGTCGATCATCCGCGGACATAACGCGATTCCCTCTTTTCTGGGATATCCACCGGGCAGCGCGCATCCTTTTCCGGCCAGCATCTGCGCTTCGGTGAACGAGGAGTTGGTGCACGGCATTCCCGGTCCGCGGGTGTTGAACGAAGGGGACATTATCAGTGTGGACGTAGGCGCTATTTTGGACGGCTATCACGGCGACGCAGCGGTGACCGTGCCGGTGGGAGATGTCAGTCCTGATACTGAGCGGCTGTTGGAGGTCACCGAGGCTGCGCTCTACGAGGGAATTGCCGCTGCCAAAGTGGGTAATCGCTCGGGCGATATCTCGGCTGCTATTCAGGCCTACGTGGAGGGACTGGGGTACAACGTCGTGCGGGAGTACACTGGCCACGGCATCGGCCGGCAGATGCACGAGGATCCTCAGGTGCCTAACTATGGCCATCCTGGGCAGGGTGTGCGCCTGCGCAAAGGGATGGCCGTCGCGCTGGAGCCGATGGTTTTGGCCGGCGAGAGGCACGTCCAAACGCTGGACGACCATTGGGCTGTGGTGTCGTGTGATGGAAAGTTGACGGCTCATTTTGAGCATACGATCGCTATCACCGATGGCGAGGCAAAGATTTTGACGCGTCGGGGAAGCTGAGCGGGTGAGTTTTTGGAGGTATGGGCGAGATGAGAGTATCACCTTCTGTAAAACGGCGCTGTCCAAAATGCAAGATCATTCGGCGGCGCGGTGTGGTGCGCGTGATTTGTGAGAATCCAAAGCACAAGCAGCGACAGGGATGACGACGGATAGGAGAGTGGAAGTATGGCGCGTATTGCGGGTGTAGACTTGCCGCGAAACAAGCGGGTAGAGATTGGACTGACATACATTTACGGTATCGGGCAGGCCACGAGTGGCGACATCCTCGAAAAGGCCGGTGTGAGCCCCGATACGCGGGTCAAGGACCTGACAGAGACGGAAGTTGCTGCGCTGCGTGAGGTAATCGACCGCGAGTATCAGGTGGAGGGCGATCTGCGACGTGAGGTGCAGCAGAACATTCGCCGCCTGATCGACATTGGGTGCTATCGCGGGTTGCGCCATCGCCGCAATTTGCCCGTGCGTGGTCAGCGTACGCGTACGAACGCACGTACAAAGCGGGGACCCAAAAAGACGGTGCCGGGCCGTGGCCGTCGGCGTGGAATGAAGAAGAAGTAACGAGGAGGATGAATGGCTCGTAGACAGGAAACTCGCCGTCGCGCAAAGCGCCGGGTAAAGAGGAACGTACCGCGTGGGCAGGCCCACGTTCACGCGACTTTCAACAACACGATCGTGACCATCACCGATCCGCAGGGCAATGTGATTAACTGGTCCAGCGGTGGGATGGTCGGGTTCAGAGGCTCGCGCAAGAGTACGCCGTTTGCGGCCGGGCAGGCCGCTCGGCAGGTGGCCAGGAAGGCCATGGATGAGGGAATGGTCGAGGTAGACGTTTTCGTAAAGGGGCCGGGCCCGGGACGTGAAGCGGCGATTCGCTCCATCCAGGCCGCTGGGTTGAAGGTGCGCTCTATCACCGATGTGACCCCGATTCCGCATAACGGCTGCCGCCCGCCCAAGAGACGTCGGGTGTAGTTTTTGAATACAAGCATACAGGATTAGGAGAGAGGAATGGCCAGATATACCGGCCCGGTTTGTAAGCTATGTCGTCGTGAGGGAGAAAAGCTGTTCTTGAAGGGTGAGCGTTGCACCTCGCCCAAGTGCCCCTTTGAGCGTGGGCGCGACTATCCACCTGGCGAGCATGGGCGTATGTCGCGGTTCCGTCGTCGTCGTCCTTCTGACTATTCGCGGCAGTTGCGTCAAAAGCAAAAGGTGCGACGCATCTATGGCGTGTTGGAGCGTCAGTTTCGACGCTACTTTCGTGAGGCGGAGTGTAAGCCGGGTCTCACCGGCGAGAATTTGCTTGTCTTGCTTGAGAGCCGGTTGGACAATATCGTCTATCGGTTGGGGTTTGCCAACTCTCGCTCTCAGGCGCGCCAATTAGTGCAGCATGGGCACTTTGTCGTGAACGGTCACCGCACCAACGTCCCGTCCTGCATCATCCATCCACAGGACACGATTGTGGTTCGGGATGGGAGCCGCAAGCGCACCTACTTTAGAGAGCGCGCCGAGCAGTTGGATGAAGGATCGGTGCCGACGTGGTTGAGCTTGGATGCAAAGAACATGACGGCCCGTATGGTGCAGGTGCCTGCACGCGAAGACATCGATCTCACGGTGGACGAGCAATTGATAGTAGAGTATTATTCACGCTAGTAGGACTTGGCGTATTCTCTGTCGATCAGAGGGTGGCTGAGGAACAGGAGGCGACGGTTGTCATCTATACCAGTCTTGCCAAAAGTTGAAACAGACGCGGTTTCCCAAACCTATGGCCGGTTTATCATCGGCCCGCTGGAGAGCGGCTTTGGGGTCACGTTGGGCAATGCGTTACGCAGGGTGTTGCTTTCTTCGTTGCTCGGCGCAGCGGTGACGTCGGTTCGGATCATCGATATTGCGCACGAGTACACGGCTATCCCGGGCGTCCGGGAGGACGTGATGCAGTTCATTCTTCAAGTCAAGCAGTTGCGCCTAAAAATAGAAAGCGAAGAGCCGATGCGTATGTCCCTGCCGGTGCGGGGGGCGGGCACTGTAACCGCTGGTGATATTCAGATTTCGCCAGAGATCGAGATTCTCAATCCGGATCTCTATCTCTTTACCGCAGACGATGCCAAGGCCAGCGTCGATATCGAATTCACGGTCGAACAGGGCCGTGGCTACATGCGAGCCGACGAGCGGGGGCGTATGCCCATCGGTGAGCTGCCGGTAGACGCGATATTTAGCCCTGTCCGTCGTGTGGCCTTCGACGTCGAGCGGGCGCGAGTGGGGCAGATGACCAACTATGACAGCCTGACGATCGAGATCTGGGCTGATGGGCGACAGGCTCCCTTGGATGCGCTCAAGGATGCCGCACGCACCTTGGTGGCTCACCTGCGCTTGGTCGCTGGGCTTTCTCTGGAAGAAGAGGAGCCAGAGGAGGAAGAAGAGGGTCTGCCGCGGGAGATTTACGAGCGGCCTATCGAGCAACTTGATTTGAGTGTGCGCGTGTTCAACGCCCTTCGACGCACTGGGATCACAAGTGTGGGCGAAGTGCTGGAGATGTTGGCGCTGGGTGATGATACGTTGTTGACTATTCGTAACTTTGGTCAGAAATCACTGACCGAGTTGAAGGATCGTCTCCAGGAGCACGGCTTTATGGATGAGATCGAGGGTGGAGGTGAATAGATGCGACACCGTGTCGCTGGTAAGAAATTGAACCGCTCTTGCGGTCACCGTACGGCTCTGCGTCGCAACTTGGTTTCGGCGCTGTTCCAGCATGAATCTATTGAGACGACTGAGGCAAAGGCCAGGGCGATTCGCGGGCAGGCGGAGAAATTGATCACGCTAGCCAAGCGCGGCCTGGCGTCGGAAGAAGAGAACCCAGCACAGGGCATGCACGCTCGCCGGTTGGCTGCCAGCCGTATGGTCCGCTGGGTGGCAGATGCCGAGGGCACGCGCGTGGACGTCGTACAAAAGCTCTTTGACGAGATCGCGCCGCGCTACATGGATCGACCGGGTGGCTACACTCGACTTTACAAGTTGGGACCGCGCAAGGGCGATGCCGCGCCGATGGCCCTGTTGGAGTTGGTCGGGGAAGAGTAGCCGAGCCGGCGCGCCGATGCGGGTACGGGGAGTCGTCGCCTACGATGGAACGGAGTACAGCGGGTTTCAGCGCCAGACCAATGCGCTGACGGTGCAGGAGGCTCTGGAAGCGGCACTGGCTCGGATAACCCAGGAGACTGTCACCGTTCTGGCAGCGGGTCGTACTGATGCCGGTGTACATGCCGTTGGGCAGGTCGTCGCATTCGATACCGCTTGGCGGCATGGGTTGGATGATCTGTGGCGGGCGCTGAACGCGGTTTTGCCCGCCGACATTGTTTTTTTACAGATCGAGGAAGCGGCGCCGGACTTTCATCCGCGCTACGACGCCCGCAGCAGGCGGTACCGGTACACGGTACATAACGCGCCGGTGCGCGATCCGTTGACCCGGCGGTATAGCCTACACGTAGCTGCGTCACTGGACGTGGCGGCGATGCAGCGGGCAGCAAGGTTGCTCGTGGGCACGTACGACTTTGCTGCTTTCGGGCGGGCGCCCAAGCCGGACGGTACCACGGTGCGGCGCGTGTTGGCGGCAGAGTGGGGCAGAGATGCCCCGCAGTTGCACTTTGTTATCGAAGCAAACGCCTTTCTCTATCGGATGGTGCGCAGCATCGTCGGCACCTTGCTCCAGGTAGGACGGGGCGGGATGGCGGTTGAGGAGTTTTCGGCGGTGCTGGCCTCGCGCGATCGAGATCGGGCCGGGCCGACGGTCCCTCCACATGGCCTGTGCCTGGTGGAGGTCAAGTACTGACATTGCAAGGCGATTTTGTTTAGGAGAGAGACTGTGGTAAAGACCTATGTGATAAGGGAAGAGGACGTCCAGCGGGATTGGTATGTGGTGGACGCTCGCGGGCAGACGTTGGGCCGCCTGGCGGCTCAAGTGGCGCACGTTTTGCGGGGCAAGCACAAGCCCATCTATTCGCCCGCGGTGGACACCGGCGATTGCGTGATCGTCGTCAATGCTGACAAGATCCACGTGACCGGGCGCAAACTGGATGAGAAAATCTACTATCGACACTCGGGATATCCAGGTGGGATTAAAAAGATCACGCTGCGCAACCTGCTGAAAAAGCACCCTACACAGGTTGTCGAGCACGCGGTACGGGGTATGCTGCCCAAGAATCGCTTGGGGCGACAAATGTTCCGGCACTTGAAGGTCTACGCTGGCCCGGAGCATCCCCACGCAGCGCAGCAGCCCAAGCCGTTGGAGCTAGTATAACGCACAGGAGAGATGGCAGATGGAGTATTATGAAGCAGTTGGACGGCGCAAAACCGCTACCGCTCGCGTGCGGCTTTTTCCCCAGGGCGATGGTTCTGTCGTCGTCAACGACAAGCCGATGGAGCAGTACTTTCCCCGGGGCGTGGACGTGCTGACCCTCAAGGGGCCGCTCCAGGCGACGGGGACGGAACATCGTTTTAACATCAGCGTCAAGGTGAAAGGTGGCGGGATCAGCGGGCAGGCCGGGGCGGTCCGGCTGGGCATCGCACGGGCGTTGCTGAAGGCGGACCCCGATCTGCGGCCCATCCTGCGCAAGGGCGGCTACCTGACCCGCGACGCGCGGGCTAAGGAACGCAAAAAGCCCGGGCTTAAACGCGCGAGAAAGGCCCCCCAATACACGAAACGCTGAGATGGCTACTTAATTCCGCAATTTATGTTGCAAGCAGCGAGGTTGTTGCTAACCTCGCTTTTTGTTACCGCACCATAGCATAGGCGGCTAATGCATCTCGAAGGTGTTTTTCGTGTTTAAGATGAGGAATCAAGTGCTGTAGCAGTCTGGCTACCTCACGGCGGCGGTGTATGTTGAGCCCCCAGG
>Ga0307420_1001321_pt1 | contig 10960 bp, 9 predicted proteins | sample SalMarWE160240MG_2_FD_202167 | JGI IMG/M metagenome (GOLD analysis project Ga0307420, IMG submission 202167) | Salt marsh sediment microbial communities from the Plum Island Ecosystem LTER, Massachusetts, United States - WE1602-40 | ecosystem: Environmental > Aquatic > Marine > Intertidal zone >... | reverse complement strand
TATGGCTGCTGTCAGAGGCATTGAAGCTTTTCAAAGTGATCATGGGCTTATCAAATCACTTCAGAGCTACCATAGGGACATTAATACGTCTTCAGCAGACCACAAAGGAGGTAATGAATGAAATCAATCGGTGATAACTGCGGTGTTTTTGGCATTGTTAAAGATACAGACTGTGTTGAAGATATCTATAGGGGTCTTGACTTCCTTCAACACAGGGGTCAGCAATTCTGTGGCATTGCCACCTATGATGGGAAAAGAATCTACCAGATAACCCATTATGGCCAGGTAGGAAATACCTTCAATCCCCATGAATTAGAGAACTTTAAAGGCAACATTGGCATTGGGCACGTAAGCCTTAAAGAAAGGCAGCCCATGGTGTGGCAGGGTGCTGTTGGCGAGATAGCGGTTGCCTTTAGTGGTAATATTATTAATAGCGAGGCGCTTTTAGAAGAGATGAAGAACAGAGGAAAGGCCTTTTATCATGGTTTAGGTATTGAGATCATCTCCAAGCTCATCATGCAAGAGAAGAATGTGGTTACAGGGATTTCTATGCTGGCTGAAAAGATAAAAGGCGCTTACTCGCTTGTTGTTTTAACCCAAGATGGAATATATGCAGCCAGAGATATCTATGGATTTAGACCTCTCATGTTGGGAGAAGGGCCTGGCACCTTTATTGTGAGCTCCGAGTCAAGGGCTGTTCAGAGCTCAGGTTTTAATTGCACAAGAGACGTGCGACCAGGGGAGATTGTGTTTATCAGCAAAGAGGGATTCGAGACCAGGCAAACATTAAAAAGCCCAAGGAGATCCCACTGTGCCTTTGAATGGGCATACACTGCCAGCATGGATAGCAAGATTGACGGACTTTATGTTCAAGAGGCTAGAAATAACCTTGGAAAGAGCCTGGCAAAAAGAGACATTGAAGAAGGCGGCATTCAGGCCGATCTCGTAGCGCCGGTGCCTATGTCAGGTATCGGACATGCCCTGGGATATCACATGGTATCCGGATTGCCCTACCAGGAGGTTTTTCTCTATAACAGATATGCTGATCGAAGTTATACACAATTAACCCAGGAGGATCGGGACAGGATGGCAAAGAAAAAGCTCTCTGTCCTTGAATATGCGATTAGGGATAAACGAATCGTCCTTTGTGACGACTCGATCGTCAGGGGTACCCAGATCAGAGACAAGGTGAGAGATTTGAAGAATGCCGGCGCTAAAGAGGTTCATGCGCGTATCGCCTGTCCGCCATTAATGTACCCTTGCGATTTCGGCATATCAACCCGGACCCATGAAGAGCTTTTAGCCAGGCAATACCTTTCAGAAGGAAATATCACCACAATGGATGAACTTAAGGCCTTGGAAGCCTGGGTTTCTGAAAAGATCGGCGCCGATTCTGTAAAGTACAACAGCTTAGAGGCCTTTGTTGCGGCATTGAGAATCCCTAAAGAGGATTTATGTCTTAAGTGCTGGGATGGAAATTGGCCAATCACCTTATAAATATAAAATATGAAAATAGCCTTAGCACAAATTAACCCGATCATTGGGGACTTTACCCACAACACGGAAAAGATTATGGCTGCAGCAGAAAGGGCTATAGGTCTTTCCTGTGATCTCATCGTCTTTTCAGAACTCATTATCTCTGGCTATCCGCCACGGGATCTTCTGGAGAAAAAAGACTTTGTCGAGGCTAACCTGATGCATCTACAGAGGCTGGTTAAATCTATTAAAGGAATTGGTGTAATATGCGGGGTTGTGGATAATAATCCGAACGAAAAAGGCAACCCCCTTTACAACTCAGCTGTACTTTTTGATAATGGGAAAATTCTCCAACAGGCACACAAGAGGCTTCTGCCTACTTATGACGTGTTTGATGAGAGAAGGTATTTTGAACCCGGAAAAGAATGTTCACCCTTTCTCTATAAGGACTGTCAAACAGGACTCACCATATGCGAGGACATCTGGAACGACAAAGACTTCTTATCGAGACAGCTTTACCCTGCTGATCCGGTAGAAAGCATGATCAAAGAGGGGGTTAATCTCTTCATCAATATTTCAGCATCTCCCTTTCATGTGGGCAAAAGAGAATTTAAGTGGGACATGTTTGGGTCTATGGCAAAAAAATATATGGTTCCTCTCCTCTATGTTAATCAAGTTGGTGGCAATGATAGTGTGCTTTTTGATGGTATCAGTATTGCCTTTGACGCTCAAGGCAGGGTGGCAGCAAGGGCTCGAGACTTTGAAGAAGATATGGTTGTCTTCGACACTCAAACCCAAAGAGGTGACCTTCATCCAGTTTCTGAAACAGACACCGAATCCATCCTTAATGCTTTAATAATGGGCACCAGAGATTACGTTCGGAAATGCGGGTTTTCCAAGGCTGTTATTGGATTGAGTGGTGGCATTGACTCGGCGCTTACAGCATATATTGCGGTCCAGGCACTCGGAAAGGGAAATGTCATGCTTGTCTTTATGCCTTCTCAGTATACCCTTAAGGAAAATTTTCAAGATACCAAAAATCTGTCAAAAAATTTGGGCATTAAGCTTTTTACTGTACCTATTGAAGGGGTTTTCGAAAAATTTCTTCAAGAGCTGTCTCCCTTGTTTAAAGACGTGTCAACAGATGTCACAGGTCAAAACATCCAGGCCAGAACCCGGGGGACAATCCTGATGGCAATAAGCAACAAGCTTGGACATTTGCTTCTTTCAACTGGTAATAAGTCCGAGTTGGCAGTGGGATACTGCACACTTTACGGGGACATGAACGGTGGCCTGTCTGTTATCTCAGATGTGCCCAAAACTATGGCATATAAGATCGCCCGTCTCATAAATAAAGATAGAGAGGTAATTCCCGAAAGAATTATTCAAAAACCCCCCTCGGCCGAACTCAAGCCCGATCAATTAGATCAGGATGATCTGCCCCCGTATGAGATTCTGGACGATATCCTGAAGGCATATATTGAGGATAATAAAGCACCCGAAGAGATTATAGAGATGGGATTTGAACCATCCATTGTAATGGATATTATCAAACGGGTTGACCAAAACGAATACAAGAGACACCAATCCCCGCCGGGATTAAAGGTTACCACAAAGTCTTTTGGCTATGGGAGGAGATTTCCCATAGCCCAACGGTACCGATATCCATAGGGATCATAAGAGGACATAATCGTCCAGGCTCCATGGAGACCTTGAAGGCCATTATCGCATCGGGGTATAGGATTGAGAGGTTAAAGGGCAAGCCTTTATGTATTTATACTTGACATTTAGACGACTAAATGGTAAATATGATTCCCATGATTGAGCGTCCTTTCTGGATACAACGTATTTACCAGGCATGGGAAACGCGGCCGATTGTATGGCTATCGGGGGTTCGCCGGGCAGGGAAAACAACCTTAGCTCAAATGTTTCCCAGAGCAGCCTATCAAAATTGCGATCTGCCTTCGGTAGGACGGCAATTATTCGATCCGGAATCTTTCTATGACAGCCTCGATAAAGGGGCCATCGTTATCTTTGACGAAATCCACCGCTTAGAGGACCCAAGCCGTTTGTTGAAAATTGCTGCGGATGCCTATCCTCACCTGAAAGTGCTCGCAACAGGCTCTTCCACATTGGCGGCAACAAAAAAATTTCGCGATAGTCTGACCGGGCGAAAGCACATGATCTATCTGTCGCCGGTACTCTGGAGTGAATGCACAGATAACTTCAATATAAAAGAACTGCATCGTCGATTCCTGCATGGAGGGCTACCGGAACCCTTGCTGTCAGAGACAAAAGATGCGGTCTTTTTCTCGGAATGGATGGATAGCTTTTATGCCCGGGACATTCAGGAGCTTTTCGGCATCCGCAACCGGACCGGGTTCATGAAATTACTGCATTTGTTGTTACGACAAAGCGGAAGTCTCATAGATTATACCAATCTGGCTAAATTAAGCGGTCTAAGCCGGCATACTGTTAAAGCTCATATTGAAGCCATGAGTATTGCCCATGCGGTATTCTTGCTTCCTCCGTTCCAGGGAGGGGGACGGCGTGAAATCACGCGCAGGCCTAAATGCTATTCCTTTGACACAGGTTTTGTCACGTTTGTGAAAGGTTGGGGCAGAATTCGGGAGGATGACCGCGGTCTTTTGTGGGAGCACCTGGTACTCGATATCCTGCGCACAGTCGTTGATGATCATAACCTGCTTTATTGGAGAGACAAATCCGGGCGGGAAGTGGATTTTGTAATCAAAGGCGGCCGGGAACAAGCAGATGCCATTGAATGCAAAATCAATCCCGATCATTTTGACCCTGCTCATCTTGCTGTTTTCCGGTCTCTATATTCTGAAGGAAGGAATTATGTGTTAAGTCCCACTATAAAGTCCTCTTATCAGCGGCGTTATGGGAAGCTCCAAGTGCACTTCATTTCTATCAACCAGGTTATCGAATTGAAACGGCCATGGTAATTGGACAAAGAAACAGCCAGACTTCATCCTTTATAATGGACCATCCGATTCCGAGCGAGAATACGACCGTAATGCGGCCATGGAGGCGCTAAAAGCATGCCTCGTCTGAGCATCTTCTGAATTGTTAGCGAGCCCGTGAGGAGACTTTCCCATTGACACACACAGACAAATTCCGTACACTTCGGCCCACAAAAAGCGAGTTTTTATCATCTCGCTAACCCTAATCCGTCTTTGCTCAAACGAGCTTCGCCGTTGTTCACATTCCATGAAAATTACTAAGGAAATCTATGAATAAATCAATAGACCCGCGTAACCCGGACCTTAACGAAGGCTATAGTATACATGGCTATCGCATTTGCAGGGTGTCTTCGCTTGAGCGAGTCAGTGCCATCTGCTACGAGCTGGAACATGAAAAAACGAAGGCCCGGCATATTCACATCAGTGCAAGTGATACGGAGAACACCTTCAGCGTTGCCTTTAAAACCGTGCCTGAAGATTCGACAGGTGTTGCACACATTTTAGAACACACGGTTCTGTGCGGTTCCAGGTCTTTTCCGGTGCGGGATCCCTTCTTTTCAATGTTAAAAAGAAGTTTATCTACATTTATGAATGCGTTTACCGCTTCAGACTGGACTATGTACCCATTCTCAACCCAGAACAAAAAAGATTTCTATAACTTGCTGGATGTATACCTGGATGCGGCCTTTTTCCCCAATCTGGATTCACTGAGTTTCAAGCAGGAAGGCCACCGGTTGGAGGTTGAGTCTGATTCAGGTGACAAGGATGCTTTCAAGCTGGCGTATAAAGGGGTCGTTTATAATGAGATGAAAGGCGCTATGTCATCCCCGAGTGAGGTGCTGGCCAGATCTCTTTTTCAGTCTCTCTATCCATCCACAACCTACCGCTTTAACTCAGGTGGAGATCCTGTGGCCATTCCTCAACTAACCCATGAACAACTGAAGGCATTTCACAGGAGACACTATCACCCGAGTAACGCCTTCTTTTACACGTATGGCGATCTTCCGTTGAAAGGGCACCTGGATTTTATTCATGAAAAAATACTGCGCCATTTTGACACCATTGATCCGCAGACCGAGGTGCCTTCACAAACGCGCCGGAAGGAGCCTAAACATGAGACATATTATTATCCCCTTAATAAAGATGAAGATTCCACGAAAAAATGTCAGGTGTGCCTGGCATGGTTGACGGCCGATATCAAGGATTCATTTGAAGTCCTGGTCCTTAACCTTTTAGGACAAATTCTTCTGGGTAATTCCGCTTCTCCTCTCCGCAAGGCCTTGATCGATTCAAAGTTAGGGACCGCTTTAAGTGATGGCGCTGGCTTTGATGCGGATAACCGTGACACGTTGTTTTCAGCAGGTCTGAAAGATGTGAAAGAATCTGATGCGGATAAAATCGAAAAGATCATTTTCGATGTTCTAAGTCACCTGGCCGATGATGGAATAGATAAAAAACTGATTGATTCGGCCATTCACCAGCTTGAATTTCATCGTAAAGAAATAACCAACCGCCCCTTTCCATATGGGATCAAGCTCCTGCTTGATTTTTGTGGAAGCTGGTTTCATGGAGGTGATCCTGTCAGAATGCTTAACTTTGATGAGGACATGACTTTATTGCGAGACATGGTACCCAAAGAACCATTTTTTGAAAACCGGATTAAAACGTATTTTCTGAACAACCCACACAGGGTTCGCCTGGTACTTATGCCTGATCAAGGGCTGGAAGCGAAGGAAAACATGCGGGTTTCCAGGGAGCTCGACTCGATAAAAGCGGATATGACCGAATCTGATCTTGCAAAAATCAGAAAAGAGAGCGTTGCGCTTAAACAACTTCAGGAAAGGGTGGAAGATGTGTCTGTTCTCCCTACCCTGGAAAAGGAGGATATTCCACCGCAGGTAAAGAGTATTCCTGAGACGGTCATGACCGAACCAGTGCCAGCAGCCTGTTATCAGCAACCCACCGCCGGAATTTTTTATTTTTCAGGTGCAGCAGGATGCGGCAACCTTCCGCAAAAACTGATTCCCCTGGCCCCATTTTTTTGTCATGCCTTTACAAAAATCGGGACAACCCGCCGTGATTATACCGATATGGTACAATTGATCGATGCCTTTACCGGTGGTATCGAACTGTCGACACAGGCCCGCAGCCAATTTGACAGCGAAGGCGCCTGCCTCCCCTTTGTGACATTCAATGGAAAATGTCTTAACCGGAATCAGGACAGAATGTTTGAGATCATATCGGAATTGTTGTGTTCGTTCGATTTTTCAGACCTTACCCGCCTAAAGAGTCTGCTGATCGAATACCGAGCAGGCTTGGAAACAATGGTTATTCGCAATGGTCATCAGCTGGCCATGTCGCTTGCTTCCAGGAATTTTTCTACCACAATGGCCCTTACTGAAACCTGGCATGGTATTCACCAGTTAAAAATGATAAAGGATCTGACCACGAATATCACCGATGATCAACTGGAAACACTTTCAGCCGATCTGACGTTAATCGGCACAACCATACTCACCCGCAGTAATGTTAAGATGGCATTAATCGGCGAAGAGCAGCCGCTTAATGCCGCGCTCCCTCTGGCGTCTTCGCTTCAGGAAAACCTTTCATCCCAGAATGGTGATGGATTTAAACCGCCCCGCATTGAAAAAAATGACGACATTCCAAGAGAGGGTTGGAGTACCGCATCGGCAGTATCATTTGTGGCCCAAACCTTTCCGGTGGTGCGCATGGAACATGATGATTCGCCGTCACTGGCAGTGATCAGCAAAATCCTCCGGTCCATGTACCTGCATCGCGAGATAAGGGAAAAGGGCGGCGCCTATGGTGGTTTTGCCGCTTATAATCCTGAAAACGGGCTGTTCGGTTTCGGTTCTTACCGGGACCCCCATATTGTAGAGACCTTGAATGCGTATAAAGGGGCCGCGGTTTTCATCAAATCAGGTGATTATGGGAATAATGATATCAAAGAGGCCATTTTTCAGGTATGTTCTGAAATCGACAAGCCGGATCCACCCGGTCCCGCCGCCCGCCAGGCCTTTTGCCGTAAGATCATGTCTCTTTCGGATGAATCCCGAAACCGATTTAAGCAGAGGCTGTTGTCCATGACCCGAACCCAGATCAAACAGGCTGCGGAAAAATATTTTAATCACGCCGGAACCGGGCAGGCCGTTGCCGTTATTTCAAGTGAGGAGAAATTGAAGGCAGCAAACGAAAGATTCGGGGACAACCCTCTTACGTTGTATAAAATTTAGCCCGGATATCTTGTATATTTAAACAGCAATGCCCTCTTGCCTTTTATTACCCCGCTCACCCCTTTTGTAAATAAATTGACCTTGACTCCCCTGTCTTTTCCCAAAAAGTTTTCAGTAGAGATATGTTGATTATGTAAAAACAGGTGTGCTACAATCCTCTCTAAAGACAAACTCAAGGATAAGGAGGGTCTGTAATGTCACTAATCACTATCACGAGCGGTATTGGCAGTGGCGGTATGACCATCGCCCAGCTCGTTTCCAATGGGCTCAAACTGGATCTCTATGACGATCAGAGGCTTCAGCAGGAGGCTGTGGATATAGGCATTTCATCAGAAGAGGTGAAAGATTTTGACCAAAAGGCTCCTGGGCTATTTAACCGCATCCTGAGTCATAAACCCCAAGTCTACCTCGATCTGATGGAGGCACTGGTCTATGAGGTCGCCCGGAGGGGCCATGGGATTATTCTGGGACACGGCGCTCAATTCCTGCTTCGTGATTTTGGATGCGGCTTGCATGTGCGTATTTACTCTTCCGGGTCATCCCGCATTCAGTGTCTTATGGATCAGCAGGGCATAAGCCGGGATGCAGCCGAAAAAATAATCCACAAGAGCGACAGTGAGCGCAGGGGGTTTCTTCAGTTTGCCTTCCACATGGATTGGAATGATCCGTCTCTGTATGACCTGATCATTAACCAAGACAAATTGGGCACGGATTCATCTGCACAGCTCATGATGGATGTTTCGCAATCTCAACAGATCAAGGCCTGTAGCATCACAGCCTTGTATGCCATGGAACGGTTATCCTTGTTGAAAAAGGTCGAGGCCGCGATCCTAAAAAATAAAATCAGCTCGCAAGGCTTCCACGTAGAGGTGCCTGAGAGAGGTGTAGTTCAGATTACTGGATCCCTCAGCCCTCTCGAGTCTGAAAGTAGTCTGCTTGAGGTTGTGAAAGGCGTTCCAGGCGTTTTAGAGGTCAGGTCAGAGGTCGTCGTCCCGGAACTGCACGACATTGGATGATGGTTGGCCCGGCTATGAAGAGTCATCTATTATGTTAAACGCGTGCTGAGCGTGTCGAATCATTGAGCACTCTTCAATGTGCGTGACCAGACCTTCCAAGGTTTTAATCATAAAATGTCTCTTCTCCTCTGAGATCCCTTCATCCTTTTCCAGTTTTCGTTATCTTCAGGATACATAAGGCATGAAGCTCCATATTGTTAAAGGTGCTGTCTTCGAGAACGGTAAGTTCGGCTGCTTTTAAGGTCGTTGCCAATAGTCCCCTCATATGGTGTTCTTCAATATAAAATACATTTTTGTAATATTATTTTAATTTTTATACATTAATGTAGTAATTTTCTGGGCCTCAAATAACTCTATTTATAGAAAATGTATGCTCTTATCGGCAACTACAGCCTGTAAGCTGTATTGGTACGTATTATGCACGTTATGAATTTATATAGTACGTGGAAAATCGTTAAACCAAAATTACGAGTTATTAATCCCAATGTTAACATCTATTAGGAGTTTGCCATGCCAATAAATTGGGGTCCTCATTTTATTGTCCCTTCGGAAACATTAAAAACCTTCTCCGGCAGGGTACTGCTTCGTGAAACCTTTGATGAAGACCTCCTAAAAAAGGAATTAAAGGAGCTTGGCTATGGAGGAGATCCGGTTAGAGCTACAAATCCTTGGTATTGCAGGAAAAAGGGGGCGGAGACCTGGATAAAAATCGGTGAGTCAGCGGAAAAGAAAGCATGCCTACATTGTATCTATTGCGTGACGTTTAATTGAACGAGAGGAAAGAAGAAATGGAAACCAAGAAAAACATAATTGATTTAAGAGCATATGAAAAATCACATAGCGAGAAGATTGCCTGTTCAAAATGCGGCAGAGCGTTAATGTCATCTCACGAAGGCATAGTAGGCGACAACAATATTGCCTTTTGTGAATATTGTTATAAAAACCTCCTGTTTCCAAACCTACATGAGAACTGCTTGGAAATATTTAATTAAGATGAAACTGGGCTCGAGATTTCATGCACTAAATACAATGATATAACTGGAGATTGGCATAACGAGTGCACTACGGCCTTGATTCAGTCCTTACCTGCTGCCCCCCTTAAATCGGATGGAAATCCTGTCTTCTGCCGCATAGCAGAGCCTTTCATGTAAAAAATATCTCATGCCAAGAAAAGCGCTTATTCCTTACTAATGAAAACGCGTCTCCTTGTTTTACAGCATATGCCATGGGAAAAACCGGGGCAATTCCTGCTCCGTTCGGCAAAAAAATATCATGTGCAGCTTGACATCTTAGAGATCTGGCATCAGACAATTCCCGACATCCGCTCATATCACGGACTAATCGTTTTGGGAGGTAGCCCCAACATAGACCAAGTTGAGCAATACCCCTTTCTTAAGGCAGAAAAAGAGATCATCCACTGGACAATAGATAATGATATGCCCTATCTGGGATTCTGCTTAGGGCACCAGCTTTTGGCCGAGGCCTTGGGTGCAAGGGTAGGACCTAATTTTTGCAGGAGTGTTGGTTTTATACAAGGTCAGATTACGAAAAATGGTTACATGCATCCAATTCTTAGAGGTATTTCCCAATCCTTTACCATTTTTAAGTGGCATTCCCAGGCAGTCTTACCACCTCTGCCTAAACATCTGCAAGTCCTTGCCACATCGGCAGATTGTATGGTGGAAGCTATTTCCGTACAAGGAAAGCCCCACCTGATTGGACTCCAGTTTGACAATCATGCCGCCGCACCCTCCGATATAAGAGACTGGGTGGAAAATGACCAGGAATGGTTATTACATGTCTCCGAAGTGAACCCTATGAATATACTTAATGATGCTGAGAGACTGGAAAATATCACTGTTAAGCAATTTGATATCCTCTTTAACAATTTCATCAAATTGATATCTTGATACTATTTTTTCTGGACTCTATGGGCCAGTGATTGGGAAATAAAGAAAACAACTTTGAATTAGCGAAAACACTCACATCCCTCAAATTAGATAAATGCAAGCATATCATATACAAAAAGGTAAATGAACTTAGCCCCGACATGTCGGGGAACTTTTTTGACAGGATTAACAGGATTTTTTTATATTCTTTATACCTGCCTGCCGGCAGGCAGGTCCAGAACATCCCTGGCCCAGACCTGGCTTATAGGCTTAATAGGATGATCCGAACACGTAGCATCCTATAGATTTAACAGACTGATTCAAGCATGTCGCGCCAGGGC
>Ga0307420_1001320_pt1 | contig 10966 bp, 19 predicted proteins | sample SalMarWE160240MG_2_FD_202167 | JGI IMG/M metagenome (GOLD analysis project Ga0307420, IMG submission 202167) | Salt marsh sediment microbial communities from the Plum Island Ecosystem LTER, Massachusetts, United States - WE1602-40 | ecosystem: Environmental > Aquatic > Marine > Intertidal zone >... | reverse complement strand
CACCGAGAGGGGGTGAAGGGGAGAGGAACTTGGAGGAGGGGGAAGAGGCGGCGGGAGGTTTTCTAGGGGAGGAGGGATGAAGGAACGCAGAAGCAGGCCGAAGACACTTGAGGGGGAGCGGAACTTGGAGGAGTGGAAGCAGGCCGAGGGGGGGAGAAGAAGCGAGGAATCGCGGTGCTCTAGAGGGGGCCGCGCGAAAGGAGGCGAAGGCCGATGGTGATTTTGAGTGTAGATGCGGCGGTTACGCGAATTGAGCTAAGGGCTCAGAGAGGAGCGAAGATGTTAGGGAAAGCGGAGCGGAAGTGGTTACGTGGAAGGTATCGGGAGGTGAGTTGGGGAGTAGTAGGTCCGTTGGTAGGAGCTGGGATATTGGGAGCATTGGTTATAGTTGGGGGGATGTACGGGAAGAGTGAGGCAGTTGGATGGGCGATATACTGGCTAGCGTCGGCGATGTTGGAGTCGATATTGGTGATGATGAGTGTAGTGGTTTGGAAGGGGCGTCGTCGGATGTGGGAGGGGGTGATAGGCGTAGACACGGGGAATCACGTAGTATTTCGTGCGGGGTTAGAGTTAGAGGGACACGAGGTAATGTCGTGTCAGGATGTATTAGCTATGTGGACGAAGGAGGGGTGGGGGGCGCGATTATCGGAGAAGCTGGAGAGGCGATTTCCTAAGGTGAAGTTACCGGGCGGGTGGTTTGGGGAGCTTGTATGGGTAACATTTCGTCGGGACGGCACGGTTACGGCGAGGCTTTCGGGTGTAACGCGAGTGGTTCGCGGGGTTGCGCGGGGTCAATGGGTGGAGGTATCTTTAGTGGGGGCGCCGTCTAGTTGGGAGGCGTATGAGGAGCCGGGTCTTTCGGGCACACTCGGGTTGGTAGAGCACGAGTTGGCGCACGTACCGTTAAGTCGAATGTTTCCCTCGATGCCGAACGACGCGCAGCATTTAATGATGAAGTCTTTTGACGTCCACTGAAAGGGGAATGTTGTCTTGGATGAATTGATGAAGACTCAAGTTGAAGAGAAGTTGGCGAGGTGGCCGCGGCCGACTCCCGAGCGAGAGGCTGAAATCAAGGCGATGATGAAGGGGTACCAGGAGAAGCAGGCCGCCTCAGCATTCGAGTCGCTGAAGGAATCGCGCCGGCGGGCGGGGCTAACCAAGGAGCTCGCCTCTCGGGTGTGGCTTACTTAAAGAAGTTCCTATCTAGCAGCACTACGTGAAGTAGGGTCGTTTAAATTGAAGGGAGGGATTCAGACTTGCGGAAAATCGTACTGTGTTTGATAATGATCAGAAGGAGGATTCTATGACGGGATATATAGATCCGAGAAGAGAAGTACCGATTACAGTTGCATCAGGAGCTGTGAGCGAGAGTATTGATATACCATCTGCGGCAGAATTACAGACGGTAAACTTTTCATTTTCCTCAGTTCCTTCAAGCGAGAAAATATTTCTGCGATTGAAGAATAAAAGTGGGGCCGTGTTGTGTGCGGATTCTAAGGATGCTTCAGAGGATAACGATGTTGAAGTAACGCTCGCATATAAGACTTGGGTAACAGGAAATCTCGGCGGAGACCTTGAGATAGAGTTTGCGAATACCGACGATAGGCTCGAGAGCATATTGGTCGTGTATATTCTTAAGGAGTAAGATGTCTAGAAGGATAGGAAACGGTCGAATAGAATATGACCGTATTGGAGTTTCAAGCGTCAAGCACGTTGATAAAAGAGATACTGTCGGGTCGGTAATGAAGTTCCGAAAGGGTGGTGGGCAAGACTGGAGGGTTGTCAAGTCAGGCTACGTTAGAACAGGTGGGCCTAACGTGCCTTTTATCACTGGCGACATCGAGGAAGATGAACTCGAGAATACTGTATCGTATAACGGGAAAACCGTACCGTTTTGCCCTCGTGGATGGATAGTCGATCCTACGGGCGCTCTTGTTTTGGTACCTACAGCTTTGGCTCTGTTCAGCTATCTAGAGGCTGTAGGCGATGCTGATGTTATAACTTATGACGAGGCCGAAAATACGGGGTAGTCTAATGGCTGGATTCCAAATTGAGGTTACAACTACAGTTCCAAGCGAGTCAGTAACTTTGCCTTTTGTCACTGGTTATACATATGATTGTATCGTTGATTGGAATGATGGAGCGCCAGTATCTGTTACTGCGTGGGATGACGTAAACGCGACCCATGTGTATGCCACACCTGGTACTTATACAGTAGAGATTACCGGACAGGCAGATGCTTGGTCCGTAAACGATACGCATTCATCAAAGCTTCAATGGACGGATATTATTTATTGGGGTGATGCAGTAGATTTTGACGGTTTCGCTTATCTTACTGGTGGATTTTGGGGATGTTCAAATATAATATCTCTTGGAACCAGTAAAATAATAAGTAACGGCCTTACGAGTCTACGAAATTGTTTTCGTGGTTGTGGACTAACTGGATCAATCCCTGATGGGCTACTGGATAATTGTGTATCACTTGCATCTATGTATGCTTGTTGGCATGGATGTAGCGGACTAACAGGATCAATACCTGATGGGTTATTAGATAATTGTGTATTACTTACAATTATGACAGGTTGTTGGTATGGATGTAGCGGATTGACAGGATCAATACCTGATGGGTTATTAGATAATTGCCCCTTAATTACATCTATAGGTTCTTGCTGGTTAGGTTGTAATAGTTTGACAGGATCAATACCTGATGGGTTATTAGATAATTGCCCCTTGATCACGACTATGGCCTATTGTTGGTTTGGATGTAGTGGATTACAAATATCTCCTTGGATTTTTTATAATGACGGACAACAGTCAACTAGATTTTTAAATCAGTCTGTTAACTTTACAAATTGTTTTTATAATACTGGAACTGCTACAGAGCATGGCGTAGCGCCAGATCTATGGAATTGTGATTTTGGAACAGGAACACCTACCCTTACGGATTGTTGGCATGGTCAAGATTCTACGGATCTTCTTAACTGGAAAAATATTCCGGTAGCATGGGGAGGCGATGCTGTTTCGGCGCCCACTATATCGGCTGTTTCGGATGATATAGTTAAAGACGGCCAGGTGATAGAGCTTACAGCGACAGATGCTCTACCGTACAAATACGATTACAACGGTGGGTTTGTAGAAATTGGAGATGCTGCTATTTACGGGGCTTGTACAGTACTCATAGACCAGCTTGTTACAGAAGACAACTGGTCGGATACGCTTATCGTTATCAAGGCCATAAAGAAAAATTTACCCAACAATGTTTGGATTTACCTTACCACTGATAGGGGAGACCAAGCCGCTGGTTTCGCGATAACATTGATGGCGGAGTCAACCATGAGGCGTAATGGGCGTATCGGCAACGGTCGAATCGGTAATGGTAGGATTTTTAACGGTCAAATAGGTAAGCTGATAGGAGACTGATAGACGAGTTCGTCTAGCAGCACTGCGGGAGGTCGTTGGCGATTGCGATGACGGCATCCACCCGAGCTTCGAGGTCGGTGCGGCCCATATCGACGGCGTCTTGTTTTCGGACAGCGAGCTCGGCGAGGATTTGTTCGCGGCCAAGATTCGCGACTTGGGCGACACCCTTCATGATGACCACCCGGTCGACGGGCTCCGGGAAGACCTGTGCGTAGTCTACGGCGATCTTTTCCATGGCCGGGTAGATGATATCGCGAGCGCAGTTCATCACTTCGGGCAGGATGAGGTTGACCGTTTTGCATTCACCGCAGTCTTCGAGGATGACCATGGCGATTGAGGTTTCCTCATTTCGACCGTGGCAAATCCTTCCCCAGAGCTTGTAGCAACCGGCCGGCATGTCGAGCTCGACGTGATTGATGTGTTCTCCAAGCGGGGGAAATAGGCAGATGCGGTGAGCCCCGTGATAGAAACGGGTGCTGATTCGGTATCCGGCGCCCTGAGTGATGGGGCCGAATTTCAGCTCGCAGGTTCCTCCGATGGTCAGGGTTTCATTTGGGCCGCGGTCCTTGGTGGCAATTTTGATTTGGCCACCCTCTAGAGAGACGTTGAGGCTGGTGAAGAAGTTTTTGATTTGTGCGTAGATTTCAGCTTGCGTCATGGCTGGGCTGGAAAACGTAAGCACCTGGGAGTTGATGTCGAGGGTCAGGCCGCTTTGGTCAGTTGAGAGAGGATATTCGGTGAAGTCCTCTACGGATGCCGGCGTCGAGTAGCGTTTTTTCAACTGGTCGATGATCGGAAAGACATCATGCAAGGGCGTTCCGTTGCAAAGGTTTACGACAAGGTCAAGCATCCAGCAGTCCAAGACTGGAGTGCAGGTGTGATCTCGGAGCAATACATTAACGTGAGTTGTACCCATAATAGGTCTCCTTTGGTTAAAAGACTAAACGGTGTTAAGGGATGTTGGAGTTATTAGCAATAGTTTTATGTAAATCCTGTTTTGCAGGAAGTATGGTATGGTAGAACTGGAATCGTAATGGATAAAGAGAGGTGAACAAAAGGAAGGTGAATTAAATGAAAGACATGAGAGAGGAATCGAGCAGACTTTTTGCTCGGAGAAGATGCTTTGACTTCTTTCAGCTTGTTGCTGAAAGCGCATTTCCGGGGTATTCGTCGGTCATCATAATCGGCGAAAATATCTCGATTGGGAAGAATGATGCTCCAGAAGATATTTGGGATTACGGAGGCATGTACACGTTTTCAAGTTCAGCGGATATCGACCGGATGTCGAGTTCGAGTGCTGAGGATACGCAGAACGTGGAGATCGTCGGTCTGGATACTGACTGGAATGAAGTGAGGCAGATCGTAACTTTAAGCGGTCAAGATCCCGTTGCTTTGGCCACACCTTTGATTCGGGTAAATCAAATGAGAAATATCGGGGCGACGGATTTCGCGGGGGATGTCTATTGTTTTGTGAAGGGGGACGTTACTGAAGGGGTTCCGGACACGAGCGAGAACGTTCGGGCTATGGCAAGAGTCGGAAATAACCAGGCGCTGTCGGGCATTTACACTATACCGAGGGGAACTACGGGGTATCTTCTAGACGGATATACATCTCTTTCGCTGGCTGGAGGTAAGGCAGAAGGCGCGGATGTTACAGTAAAATTCCGGCCGTATGGAAGCGTGTTCAGAACGAAGAGTCGAGTGTCGTGTGTCTCCACGGGGTCAAATTCATTCAATCGGGGATATAGGACGGTTCCGATTCCTATTTCGGAGCTTACGGATCTTATCTTACGGTGTGAAAGTATCACGGCAACTTGCGGTGTTTACGGCGGGTTTTCCATCCTTTTGAAGGATAATTGAGCCGCGGTTCTTCCCTTACACGGGTCCACAGGCAACCTAGGGGCGTCATTGTGCCATCCCTTATATTCCTTATTCAGGGAGGTTATGAATTCCACTCTCACTAAAGGTGCGGAATATCAGGCACTTTTCCTTGAATCTTCTGTGAGATAACCCACATTTATCTTGAGGCTGAAACAAAGGGGATTACAATGACACATGAATTTGAGCAAATTATAATCGAAAACGATGTGCCGATGATTTTCCGGGGAACGTTTTTCGGGCAACCCGTTTATACTCCCGTGAAGTCTCTGAGCAGTGATTATCCCCCACCTATCACGGATCCCCAGGTAACCGTTCGTGAATTACATTAAAACTGAAATTACATCTGTATTAAAGGTGCGGAATATCAGGCACTTACACTTGATTCCCACTCTCAGCACGTTAAACTATTAATATGATGAACGACAAACAAAAGGGGACCGTCATGAATAAACTGAATCGCAAACTGAATGCAATGCAATCTGAGTGGATGAAAGACCTCAATAATGCAATGTCTATATGTGAGGGTCATACCGGGGATAAAAAATGTGCACTTTTCGCGAAAACACTTACCTCACAGGGGTATCGCGTTGTTCTAGGGGGAGGGGCTGTGTGTGTATCTCGTGATTCATCCTACATATCACAGTATAAAACCAAACGACTGAACAAAAACCATGCCGCAGAACTGCTTTATCATTTGCGTTTTGGGAATGTCGGAACCGTTATTTCCGTTTCTGGCATCGACACTAAACATATCGCTTAATCTTACGAATTCTTGTAAATTACACTCCCATTAAAGGCGTGGAATATTATTACTATGATGATGATGATGATGATGATGAATGACACGACGCGAAACAGGAGGCTCTCCTCCGATTTCCGAATGCTGCTACTATCTATCTCCTTCCCTGATTTCTGCCCTTTAAACCCATTTATGCCGGTTCTGGGGGGCGGCGCTTCGCGCCATCCCCTACCTCCCCTATTCAGGAAATTACACTCTTATTAAAGGCGTGGAATATCCGGCACTTACACTTGATTCCTACTCTCAGCACGTTAAATTATTACTATGATTAACGACAAACAAAAGGGGACCGTCATGACAACCACTCAAATGAATTATGTGACCGAACAAATGAAAATCTTCGTTGATAATTCAAACAAAAAGGGAACCAAAATCTCCTCCGAAACGATGAAATCCGTTTATGCCGCGCTGCTAATCGCTGCTAAAAATTTCTATTGATTCTTCAAAATTATCGTGTACTGATAATGGGCGTCATTGTGCCATTCCCTACCTTCCTCTTATTCAGGGAAGGGTAGGAATTATACTTATATTAAAGGCACGGAATATCCGGCACTTAGGCTCGCTTTCCTTTTGTGAAATGTTAAATTATCAATATGATGAATGACAAACCAAACGACAAAGGAGAAATCGTCATGACAAACCAAAACGAAAAAACAAAAGAAGAAATGTTAAAGGAAATCGAAATCGAAATTGATGATGCCAAAATGAGCTTGAAGATTTACATCAAATCAAGAAACAAAGCGGCAGCCAGTTGGTGTAGGAGCAGAATAACCAATGCCAAACGCGCGCTAAGAGCGCTTTCTGTGTCCAACTGATACCCCCACAAAACTTTCGTCATTGCGCCATTCCTTCTCTGATACCCACAAAATTTCCTTTCGATTGACCTCACATACGCCCATAATCGCGTTCAATTTGATGCCCTTACGATTCTACCTGCCCAGAATCCGCCCTATGGGCGTCATTCTCGCCAGGAATACAGAATTACACTCCCACTGTGGGCGCAACTATGCGGAATTATGGACTTTAGGGTTTGAAATTTTCTTGAAATGACCCATACTAATAATAGGTGATAACAAAACACTTTCGATACAGGAGGTCACCGATGACAAACCAATCTTTTATTGATATTTCGGAAGTCGATTTTTTGACCATGCTCGAAAAATTGCCCGCCGATCATATCTCCCCTGTTGACTATGTAATAACGTCTGAAGATAACGATTTTTTTGAATATGGGGATGTCCCCCTCGAAAAGGGCAAGAGGGCTGATTCGTGCCCGCGCTTTCGCTCGTACTGCCGAAAATAATTAAATCCAAACGATATTTTGACTATCGATTTGAGAGAAAGGGCAAGGAGACACATGAGGAAGAAACCAATACAGCAATTTTTTGGCAAGGAGCTCGAAGAAATTGAGAATGTAATGGGGGCCTTGCGGATTGCCGGCGCGCATCCAAGAATCAAGGTTGCGTCCTGTGATTATGCACTTCGTTTTGCCATCGAGGAACGAAAGAGGTTGTTCGAGGTAGGACAGTGGTACGTCTCTCATCGAACCATGTTCGGGGATCTCGAGACTCTGATGGCGAAGGTTGAGAAGGCCGGATTCGTGATCAATACGACATTTTCAGATGACTGGAGTCACATCGTGATTTTCAGCGAGGATGATGAAGATGCTTAAAAAATTTATTACCACGGTTGTTTCTGCAGGGTGCACGGTCACGATCAAGCCATGTGACCATTTAAATCCGGGGTGTGGAGTCGAGTTCATCGTAGAAGGACCGGGATTCAAGGTCGTTGGAACTGACTCCTTTCCAGAAAAGGAAGCTTCGGTCGAAGATGCCTATCGAGATGCCGTGAAAAAATTCTGGGGATTGAAGAGGAGCTGATGCAGACGTTTCTTCCATATCCAGAGTTCATCAAAACTGCCAAGGTGCTAGATTACAGGCGCCTGGGCAAACAGCGGGTAGAGGCCCGTCAAATCCTGAACGCGATATCCAACGGTGGAGGGTGGTCAAGCCATCCCGCTGTTAGGATGTGGAGAGGATACGAGGCGGCTCTCATCCATTATAGCAACATCATGATTCAGGAATGGATCCGAAGGGGATACAGAAACACGATGGAGATTCTTGACCATGGGACTGTGAAGCTTCCACCATGGATCGGTGACTCTGCCTTTCATGCATCTCATAGGAGCAATCTGCTCCGAAAGGACCCATCTTGGTACGGAAAATTTGGATGGTCCGAATCACCGGACATTCCATATGTTTGGCCCATCTAGGGCAGGAGGAAATCACTATGACAAATGACGAAAACAAATTTGGAAGCACACAAAAGGGGTATCCGGAGCCAACTGAGCCCGAGCCCGATATCGAGCAAATTAATACATGGATTTATGCTTTTGTCGTTGATGCAACGGATGGATGTAGGGTCGAACCGGATGGAGTCTGCCCGCATGGGTATCCGTCTTGGTTGGTCTATCTTGGGTATATTTAACCGCGGCAAGTCCGCAGAGACGGGGGAGGTCATGATTGAGATAAGCAAAAAGACAGTAGGACAAATCACTGCCGAGGAGTTCATGAATTTGAATCAGGAGCAGAGGGATGATGTTTTGTTTCTAATGACCGACATGCAGCGTCGGTTATTGAAGGTTCGGCTTACAACCTGGGAAAGCCGGAAAACGCAGGAGGTTTTTCAAAAAAGGAGAAGAAGTGCGAGGTATACTCAAGCATCTTCAAATGAGTGCATAGGCATGTGTAAGATTGATGAGCGGTATGTCCTGTCGGGTGGTTCTCCGGTCGAAATTGCCAGACGAATTCGTGAGCTGTGCTGCAAGAAGATTGCTCAGGTTGCGGCTCAGCAGGGCATTGACCCACAGAAGGAATTGGATCGTTTTTCGAAGTATGACAGAGATGCAACTTTGGTCTCGAACATGCGAACGGTCGCCGAAGTTTTGAATTATCTCCGAGAAAGAGGCTACTCGGCGAAGAATGAGTCTGTACCTCGGGTACTATACCAAAGGAAGCAATTATGAGTAACGATAACAAAACGAACGGGATGATGGTCGCGAGTCTAAGTGGGGTGAGACCGTCTGAGATTCAGATGAATCTGAGGGTGGTTGCCCGGGATGTGGATACCGCTGACCCAATACCAAGTGCAATGGTTTACTTTTGTAATGTTCCAACTGAAGAATGCCCCGTTGCACATTTGGTACCGTGGTTTGCAGGTCTTACCAACGATGAAGGAAAAGTTGCGATGATAGGGCGTCCGGTACAGAAAGTGGATGAGGACATTATGGTTCTGGTGAGTGCTGATGGATACAAGGCAGAACGACTTACACTGAAGGTTTGGAGTATGGATCTCTTCAAAAAAGATATTTACCTCGAGCCCGAATCCGAGGAAGTTGATGACTGAAAACACCCTTCAAAAAGCCTTTGCCGATTTCATAAATGCTGTAGATGCAGGTGCTGTTGCGGAAATGTATCTTGCGTTGGAAATTGCGAAATCGTTTGAATCCGATACCGACCGACAAACCGACCTTGCCGATCAAATCTGGGGATTATATGCACACTGTAGCGTGTGACATCTAACAACCCGTGAAATCGTTCCCAGCAGATTCCCCTTATATGTATTCATGCTTTCTGTTTGCCCAATGGGCGTCAAGCTCGTCAGGAACACGGATACGACACTATATGTGTAAATTACACTATGATTGTAGTACGTAACTATGCGGAATTATAGACTTTAGGGTTTGATATCCCAAATCGGGCTACTTATATTTACAGTAGGCAAAGGGGATACCAAATTTTCGAAAAACAGCCAAGGGGGTCGATACGACCCCAAGGAGGACATCATGGCAACCAAAAAAACACAAAAATCCACTGTCAAAAAAATCAACTCCAAGGGCAAAAAGGGCAAAACGGCCACCAAGGTTCTCACGAGAAAACGCGTACCGAAGGGGGATGCCGGCGCCGCCAGTTCCGAAGCTCAAAATTTGAAGACGACCGGCAAGGCGCGATCTCGAAAACCGACCGATAAGAAAGCCAGGACGAAGAAGAGCGAAGCCGAAAAGCCGCTGTTCAATATATTTGAGGTCACACTTCCCGATAAAACGAAGGTTCAACGTCGTTTTGCCGTCGGCAAGGAGATCAAGGGTGATCTCATGGTGAAGCTGGCCGTGGACAACAAATGGTACGTATTGCTCTGGGCATCGAAGGGTGACAAGCTCGAAAAACGCGCCGAAATTATTGCTAATCGGCATATCAACAAGGACAATCCGAGATTCAAGTCGCTTCTCTATACCGAAATCCGCGTTGGGCGTGACAACATCCGGGTCGTCGAGAAGAACACTCGGGGGAAGGTTGAGCTGGTAGAAGACCGAACCACTTTCAACAAGGTTCGGAAGCCTGAAAAGGTTGAAGGCAGCGAGAAGCCCGCAACAAAAGCCGCCAAATCCGAAGTCAAACCGACCAACGAGGCGAAGAAGACCTCAAAGAAGAAGGTCGCTTCCAAGAAAAAGACCGCGAAGAAGCCGGTTGCCTGATTGAGAGGGCATAGTTGCCCCCTCGGGGGCCATGACTACCGGTGGTCCAGTGGCCACCGGTATTTTTTGTGGAGGACACAATGAGCTTTTTGCTGATAGGATTAATCATACTTCTTGGGTGCGCCGATGAAACCGCAGATAAAGTTACAGTTTATTCTGTTGGCACTGATACCGATGCCGATGTCGATGTCGATACTGATGCCGATGCCGATACCGATGCCGATGTCGATACTGATGTCGATACTGATACCGATGCCGATGTCGATGTCGATACTGATGCCGATGTCGATGCCGATACCGATGTCGATACTGATGCCGATGTCGATGCCGAT
>Ga0307420_1001317_pt1 | contig 10981 bp, 9 predicted proteins | sample SalMarWE160240MG_2_FD_202167 | JGI IMG/M metagenome (GOLD analysis project Ga0307420, IMG submission 202167) | Salt marsh sediment microbial communities from the Plum Island Ecosystem LTER, Massachusetts, United States - WE1602-40 | ecosystem: Environmental > Aquatic > Marine > Intertidal zone >... | reverse complement strand
GCCGCACGACGGCGCTTTATAGCCTGGGGTTCTACTACATGATCCCCCTGCTGCCCTTCGTCGGGCTGGGTGTAGCCGCGCTGCTCCGATATGGCGTGCCCTACGTTTGGCAGAGCGTCCACAGCACTGTAGCCGCGATTTCCGAATCGCGCGCGCGGTTGGGAAACCGCGCCTACTTTGCCGCTCCACTCCTACTGCTGATCGTCGCCACGCCGTTTGCAGCCTCGCTGGCGTTCACGCTGGAGCAGGTGCAAACCGGCTTCCACACACAGATCGACCCATTCCTGATCGACCCCGACCACGCCCGGCTGGCGACCGAGTTCGTCAGCCGCCACGCCGCACCCGACGACGTCGTGGTCGCCTCCCCCACGCTGGCGTGGTTGGTTGAGGCGAACGTGACCGACGTGCAGATGGCGACAGTGGTCGTCGGGTATGCCGCACCTGATCTACCTACCAACATCCCCACCGACCGCTTCGACTTCGACCCCGATTACCGGCGAGCCCGGTTTGTGATCGTGGACAACCTGTGGCACAATTGGGCCGTGTGGAACGTGCCCGGCGCGCCGGAGGTGCTGCGCGAGGTGCAAGAGTGGCCATTGGCGTTCGAGGCCGGCGAGATCAAAGTATATGGAAAAACGAACACGGGTCAGTGACTCAGGACACTGACCCGTATCAAAAGGAGAAGAGAATTGCCCACGACTGTTGCTCCCACCGAAAATGAGGTTAACACAGGTAAATTAGCCCTCGCTTAAGAATTGGTTAAAGGAGGCAAGCATGCACCAACTCCGCATCGCTCTGGCCCAGATAAACGTCACCGTCGGCGCCCTTGAAGGCAACGTGGCCAAGATTCTGGCAAACGTCGAGGCGGCCAAGGCCCAGCGAGCCGATATGGTCGTCTTTCCCGAGCTGGCCATCCCCGGCTATCCGCCGGAGGACCTGTTGCTCAAGCCCAGCTTTGTCGAGGCCAACCTGGCCGCGCTAGAGCAGGTCGCCGCCGCGTCGGAGGACATTGTCATCGTCGTCGGTTTCGCCGACCGGCAGGACGACATCTACAACGCTGCCGCCGTGTGTTCCCAGGGACAGGTGACAGGTATCTATCACAAGCAGTACCTGCCCAACTATAGCGTCTTTGACGAGAACCGCTATTTCCAGGCGGGCGTCGAGGCCCCCGTCTTCCGCAGGGGAGATGTGACGTTCGGCGTCAACATCTGCGAGGACATCTGGTACCCCGGCGGGCCGACGCGAGCGCAGGCGTTCCTGGGCGGAGCGCAGCTCGTCGTCAACATCTCCGCCTCGCCCTACCACGCCGAGAAAGGCCTGCACCGCGAGCGCATGCTGACCACCCGCGCCGCCGACAATACCGCCGTCGTCGCATTTTGCAACCTAATCGGCGGGCAGGACGAGTTGGTGTTCGACGGCCAGAGCCTGGTCTTTGACGCGCAAGGGAACCTACTGGCGCGGGGCTGCGCCTTCGAGGAGGATCTGGTCGTGGTCGATCTCGACCTAGGTGCGGTGTTCAACCGCCGGCTGCACGATCCCCGGCGACGGAAAATTGCGCGAGAGAGCACGGACGCCGTGCCGAGCATCTCGCTGGCCGCAGGTCGCCCGACGATGAATCATCGGGCTAAAGTCTGGCCTAACGACCAGGTGACAAAGGGCGATAAATCGCCCTCCAGCCTGCTTCAGCAGGCTTCATCTCCCGAGCCTGGGGATTCATCGCCAGGCATCGACCGGCTGGAGGAAATCTACACCGCCCTCACCCTCGGTACGCGCGATTACGTGCACAAGAACAACTTCGAGACGGTCGTCATCGGCCTCAGCGGGGGGATCGACTCCTGTCTCACCGCCACCATCGCTGCCGACGCCCTGGGCCCCAAGCACGTCGTGGGGGCGCGCATGCCCTCGCGCTACACCTCTGATATGAGCAACGACGACGCGGCGCAGTTGGCGCAGAATTTGGGCTTTCGCTTGATAACGGTGTCCATCGAATCGACCTTCGAGGCCTACCTGGAGATGCTGGCCGAGCCGTTCGCCGATACCGAACCGGGCGTGGCCGAGGAGAATATCCAGGCCCGCATCCGGGGCAACGTGCTGATGGCTCTGAGCAACAAGTTCGGTTGGATGGTGCTGACCACGGGCAACAAGAGCGAGATGAGCGTGGGATACGCCACGCTGTACGGCGACATGGCCGGCGGCTTTGCCGTGATCAAGGACGTGCCCAAGGTGCTGGTCTACGAGCTGGCCGAGTGGCGTAACCAGCAAGCGGCCGTGATCCCCGAGAACGCCATCAGCCGCCCGCCCACCGCCGAACTGCGCCCCGACCAGAAGGACACCGACTCGCTGCCCCCCTACCCCGTCCTCGACCCCATCCTGAAGGCATACGTCGAGGAGGATCGCGGGGTGGGAGAGATCGTGGCGGTGGGATTTGAGCGGGAGACGGTGGAGCGCGTGATCCGTATGGTCGATCGCACCGAGTACAAGCGCCGCCAGGCCCCGCCGGGTGTGCGCATCACCCAGCGGGCCTTTGGGCGCGACCGGCGGCTGCCGATCACGAACCGGTTCAAGGGATAGTCTTTCCAGGAAACCCCCATTTGCCGAATACGCGATTGTGAGTAAAATTAGCCGTAATCCATCAATAGTTAAAGGAAAGGAGAATCACCATGGACTTTGGTAAAGCGCTTACATTCGTATACGAAGACGAGGATTGGATAAAAAAGCTCCTGATAGGCATTCTGCTCTCATTCGTGCCTGTCTTTGGGCAGTTTGCCGTTTCGGGCTACATGCTGGCCATCATCCGCAACGTCAAAAACAACGCGCCCCGGCCACTGCCAGAGTGGAGCAACGTTGCCGATTACTTTGTAGAGGGACTGAAACTAACTGTGGTCGGCCTCGTCTACTCGCTGCCGGCCCTGCTGCTCTCGTGTCCTATCGTGATTGTCGGGGTCCTGCCGGCATTCACACCGGCGTTCGAAGACCCGGAGTCGGCCGCCCTCGCCTTGACCAGCACGTCGACGCTCCTGATCCTCGTTTGTAGCTGCCCAGTGTCTCTCTACAGCCTGTTCTTGACCATCATAGCTCCCGCGATGGCCATCCGGCTCGCCGAAACCCAGGAAATCGCGGCCTGCCTGCGGGTTAAAGAGATCGTGCGCTTCTCCTTCGCCAACATCGGGCCCATCATCCTATCTCTGCTGGTTGTATCAGCTGCAATCTTGGTCGTCTCCACAGTGTCGTTGGGTCTACTGGCAATCCCGGCAGCTGCGTGGATCAACTTTTCCTGGGGGCATATGTGCGGCCAGATCGCCAGGAAAGCTGATCAGACTGCCACGGTCTAGGGGGCTTGATTTCGAACAACCGTTGAGAGGCGGGCGCGCTGCCCGCCTCTCAGGTTTACCCGCTGATTGAGCCTCTTTCCCTGTGCCCGCACGAGCGTGACGTTTTACCCGACCTACACTTCCTACCGATGTAGTAGAATCCGTTCGACCTGTTGCCGTTCATAGTGGTATAGACGACGGTCTCGAACACCAGCCGATCAAAGCCGCTCGTGATGTCAAAGATATGATCCTGCGTGTGGTGCCGGACCACGGCGCCCTCCGGCAACTCAAAGATGCCGTACACACCGTACTTGTCCCTAGCTCTATCGTATCGCTCGATGTTCCGTCGATCTGTGTTGAGCAAGTAGTCGTTGATATACAAAATCCCACTATCCTTCAGCACACGCTCGATCTCGGCCATCAACCGGCGCTGCCCCTCGCTCTCGGCGATACAGGTCAGCACGGCGATGAGGAGTACGGCATTAAAGGCGCCGTCCTCGAACGGTAGTGTGTCGCCGTCGTTCTTTCGCAGATCCAGGTACGGGTGCAGCCTGCGGCCCCTGTCGATCATCCCCTGGGAATAGTCGACGCCGAAAAGGTTCACGAAACCCGCGTCGTGTAACTCGTTCAGTGTCCGCCCGTAGCCACAGCCGACGTCTAGGATGGCCATCTCCCGCGAGACGACCTTTTCAAACTCGCCCATCTGCAGGGGCAGCGTGAACTCCTTTTCCTCGGATACGCTATCCCAATACCTTTCCTGTTCAGCTAGCAAGTTTATTCTTTTTCTCCTACGCGCTTGCTCCAAACCCACAGACGATTTTTCAAGGCTCTAATCCAGAGATCAGGGGAATCCCTCTTGTGCGGACGCACTCACCAACGGCAGGTAGACCCAACGCCGGGCCTCGTCCGCACCGAGATCAGGCAGCGCGCCTAAGTCTCCCGTTCGACCATCCCCTCGCGCCAGGCGTACACGGCGGCCTGGGTCCGGTCGGCCAGGTGGAGCTTGCTCAGGATGTTGCTCACGTACCCCTTCACCGTCTTTTCGCTGAGCACCAGGTGCTCGGCGATCCTGGCGTTGGAGTGGCCCTCGGCGATGAGGCGCAGAACCTCCAGCTCCCGGTCGGTCAGCGTAGAGATGGGGCTGACGCCTTCCCACCGCCCCCCGCGCAGCTCGCGCATCATGCGCGCGGCGACGTGTGGATGGAGCACCACCTCGTTCCGGGCCGCCGCCCGCACCGCCTCGGCCAGCTCGTCCGGTTTGACGTCCTTGAGCAGATAGGAAAGTGCGCCGGCCTTGATGGCGGGGAAAACGTGCACGTCGTCGTGATACGAGGTCAGCACCACGATCCTGCTGCGCGGGCTGGCCTCCCGGATGCAGCGCGTCGCCGCCACGCCGCCCATCCCCGACATCACCAGGTCCATCAGCACCACGTCGGGAACCACATCGGCGGCCAGGCGTACCGCCTCCTCGCCCGACTCCGCCTCCCCCACGACGGCGATATCCTCCTGGGCATCCAGGTAAAACCTGACCCCCTGGCGCACGACCGCGTGGTCGTCCACAATCAGCACCGTGATCGGCTCAGTCACGTGATTCCTCCTGGGAGGCATCGAGCGCCGCGACCTCGGCGGGTACGCGGGCCTCGATCCTGGTTCCTCTTTCTAGACTCTCCACACACCACGTCCCCCCAATGGCCTCTACCCGCTCCTGCATCGAACGCAACCCTAATCCCTTTCCCTGGACCAGCGCGGCGTCAAAGCCACAGCCATCGTCGGCGATGGTGAGCGCGACGACATCGTCGCCGCAAGACAGCGTCACGTGGACGCAGGCCGCGTCGCTGTGCTTGGCCGCGTTCGCCAACGCCTCCTGGGCCACGCGAAAAAGCGCCTCTTCCACGTCCGGAGCCAAAGGGCGTTCATCCTGGACGTGGCACTCGACGGTGATACCCGTGTGGCTCGACCAACGCTCCACCTGCTCTCGCAGCGCCTTGGCCAAACCGCCATCTTCCAGCGCCACAGGACGCAGTTCCCGCACCATCGCCGCCAACTCTTGCTGCGCCGCCACGGAAAGATCCAGCGCCTTGGATACCCCGCTCCAGGCCGCTTCAGGGTCCCGCTCCTTGAGCGTCTGGGCTGCCCCTAGCGTCATCGTCACGGCAAAGACCTGTTGCTTGACCGAATCGTGCAGATCGCGGGCCAACTGGTTGCGCGCCTCCAGCGCCGCCAGCCGCTCGTGAGTGTGTAGCTGATCCCGCACCCGCTCTGCCATGCGGTTCATCTGCCGGGCCAGTTGGCCGATCTCGTCCGCGGAATGGTCCTGGGCAGCGGCGGAAAAGTCACCCCGGCCCCAGGCATCCGCCACCGCGGTCAAAGCACTCAGCCGGCAAGTGAACGCGCGGGCGGTGAAAAAGCCAAACACCATGCCAATGGTGCCGCCCAGGATGGCAAACAGAGGAACGCCACACCCCAAAAGACGCAACCCAGAGAGAACCATCTGCGACGCCACAGGGACCAGGGACACCATGCGTACGTAGAGGACGCCGATCACGTCGGGGCTATTTTCCTGTGCCATGATTGGATGCGCCACCAGTATGGAACGGTCGTCCAGCGTGATAGAGGACGGCTCTCCTCTCAACGCCTGCTCGATAATGCGCTGGCTTTCCGATGGAACCAGAGGGTCAACAAACGCCTCATCCGCCGCCATCCGGGTCACGATCTCGGGCACGTTCGCCGCCACCGCTTTTCCCGATGCGTCGAGCACGACGGCCAAATCCCCATCAGTCACAGAGTGGGGAATGGAGGGAAACTCGTTATCCTGTAGAGTGATTTGGAAAAAAGTGTAGCCGCTCCCCCTGGCGCGCGGCGGCATCTGTCCCTGGAGCCAGGAGGACAACTCCACAGCGCTCTCTGGTGCACCGACCAGGAAGGGCCGCACCATAACGGCCAGACGCGCCACCCCCTTCTCCATTCCCATCGATGTCATTGGCGTACAGGAAAAGAGCCACACCGCAAAGACGGCAACAAGTAGCTGTATAACCGTCAGGACGGCCACGGTGACAAGCATGTAGGAAAAGGCCAGCCGCCAATATAATCGTCTGAATGGGGAAAACGCCTTTCTGAGGCGCGCCATATGTGTACCCCCCGGTCACACCGAACTTTCACTCGTGGGCGGTCACGATCCGTTGGGTATTTTACTCATAATTGTACATTCGGCAACCGGGCCCGCTTGCGCCAAAACAGCCATCCCACGATCAGGCCGGCTAAGGCTAAAGCAACTCCGAACTCTCCAATGATGTAAGCGGTGATCCCTGTATCGGCCGTCAGTGGGTCAAAGACTCTCTGAACGTAATAATTATGGGCCGCGTGGAAGAACATTGCGGTCCACAGGCTGCCCGATTTGAGCCGGAGCCAGTTTATGGTGATGTTTATCCCCAAGACCATTATGGTGAAGCATATCAGGGCGAACCAGACGGGCACCCGTTCACCGCCATAATCGGCCAAGATCCCGCTCTGGTAATCGGAGAACAGGATCAAGGGATAGTGCCACACAGTCCACAATGCGCCGCTTATCAGGCAGGTCTTGGTAAACGTCGTCAGCTTTGCTAATTGTGGGACCAACAGCCCGCGCCAGCCGATCTCTTCGCCCAACGCCGACACGCAACTGCCCAACACCCCGACCACCGCGCCGATTAGCAAGTTGATAATCAAGTTAGAGGGCAAATCCTCGATAATTCTACCCAATCCCGACAGCCACACCAGAATATACACCACCAAACTATAGAGCAGGGGAGTAAGATAGGAGAGAATCTGATACCGGGTCTTTCCCCAGCCCCAGCCCATGCCACGTAGGCTCCTGTGGTAGATGAGGCGCGTGATCAGCGCGGCGACACCGGGACACCACATGAGACCCAGGCCATAGAGGCCACCCTGCGCCAACGTCCCTCCGCCAAAGATAATCAGCACATAAAAGATCGTACTCAGCGCCAGCGTGATGATCAAGAAGGTGACGATCTCCTTGCGCACGTTTTGAATCTGTTCCTGCACCGCCCGCCCAGAGTGTTCCATTCGATTACCCCCTCTAAACTAGATTTTATCCAGCATACCACAAGGCCCTCGGTCCGTCATCGGACCAGGGATGGGTTTTGGACCGACTCAAGTCGGATTTCAGGCTATTCAAACTTTTTGCAACCGGACCTCGAGCGAGATGACCTTCTTGTTGACGTCTATTTCTGTAAAGTTTGACTCTTCCAGAATCTCTAATACGCGTTCTCTACTGTACGCACCCTTGGGAGCGTTTTCCATAAAGCCATCGCGCATCGGCTTGAAGGGTATTTTGGATCCGATGATTCTCATCAATTCATCTTTATCTGGGTCTTTGCAGAGGTCGTTGATAAATACGCTGCCCCCGGGTTTTAGAACTCTGTACATCTCGTTAAAAGCGTCTACTGGTTTTTCCCAGTGATGCAGGGAGCCGTTGCTGACGATCATGTCAAATTCATCGTCCTCAAACGGCAATTGAGAAGCCGTCGCCACCCTGAAATCTACCGTGACACCTTCCTTTTTGGCATTCTTCTGACACATCTTGATCATCTCTGCCGAATTGTCTATGCCGGCTACATCATAACGATCGTTTTTGGCGATCTGTATCGCACAAAGGCCAGTTCCGCAGCCGACATCGAGTATTTTCCCAGATGCTACGGTTTCACAAACCAAATCGTAGATAGCGTCATAGATCTCTGAGAACGCGATCCTCGATACCTGATCACGTCTCCTGACGTAGACCTTGTCTTTGAATACATTCTCCGGACTGCCCGTGTAATCAATTTCGAAGATGTTACTCAAACTGTGGCGCAGTAACGGCACCACGATGAGAGAGACGGGCAACGTGACCACCAAGCTTAACCCAAAGCTCTTGAGCCAGATCAGCGGAGACATTGCGATAAAACCGACGTTGATGGCGACCATGAAAAAAGATAGGAAAAGCGACATAATGATCGCGACGAGGATTTGGAAAATGATATTAAACAATCTGATACTGACTTTCATAAATACACCTCCTAACCCAAGGGGGTTTCCCCTTTACCCCAATACAGGTGATCTCCAACATTACATCTTGACCGAGCAGTGGCATACAGTTTACCATACTTCTCGAGTTCAGACAGCAAGTTCAGCAGGTCCCACCCACACCTGGTGGCCCTCATCGAACTGCCACCCGTCCGCGTCGATAGAGAGCGCGTACCGCTCCCACCCATTCTCAATCCGACACCACACCTCATCCCACGGGCGGACGCCACTCACCGCGTCGGCCGTTTCCACGTTGCACGCCCCCACGGCCACCGCCGCCGTCAGCGCCTCCTCGATCGACGCGCCGCGCAGCAGCCCGGCCAGGAATCCGGCAAAGGCCGCGTCGCCCGCGCCGGTGGTGCCCGCCACGTCCACCTGGAAGCACGTCGCCCACAGCTCACGGTCGGCCCAGGCGTCCTCGTCAGAGGGACGCGCCGCACCCAAGGCCTCGATAGCCGCCCGGCTCGCCGTGCGCACGTACATGCCCCGCTCCCCCAGCTTGAACCCCACAATCTTGCCGCCCATCGCCAGCAGTTCGCGGCTTAGTTCGGAGAGCAGCGCCGGGCTGACCCGTTCCAAGAAGTCGCCAGCTTCTCGCGAAAGCGCCTCGTACGTCTCCCGGCGCAGCATGTAGAGGGTCTCCTCGATGCTGGGCAAAAAGATATCCACGCTGGGCATCACTGCTCGCAGGATGGCCGCCCAGTCGGCGCGGCCGGCCGCCGAGGTCGGGTCGGGGAGCGTCATGTCGAGCGAGGTGGTGATGCCCAGTTCCTTGACCCGCTTCAAGATCTCGACAAGATGCGCGCCATCTTCCTCGAACATGCACTTCATGAGAGGCGGATAGCCAAAGTGGAACAGGCGCGCCTCGGTCACCACGTCGTAGCGCACGTCGGCGGCGCCAAAGGTATCGTTGGCACCAGGGAAGTGGAGGAACGCGCGGTCCACACCGGGCGGGTCGACGATGATCGTGTAGGAAGTGCTCGCCATCCCGTCGACCACCATGCCATCCACCAGGTCGCCACCGTGGGCGGCGACGACCTGCCGTACAGCTTGCCCCAGCAGGTCGTCGCCCACCTTGCCCATCAACCGGGTCTGGATGCCCAGCTTGTGCAACGCCAGCCCGGTGTTAGAGACCGCGCCGCCGGTCGAGATCGACGCCGGCCCCACCTCCACCAAGTGCCCCGGGTGGAAAAGCTGCTCGAACCCGTCCCGAGGCGTCGCCGAGAGATCGGGGATCACGTCCAGGCAGATGTGCCCGGCCACGACGGCGTCGATCATTCCGCTCACGCGCTATTCTTCCAGCGTGTGATCCGCATAGTACGCCATCGCCGCCTGCATAAAGTCGGCCAGGCCGGGGCGGTACTTGTCGTAGAACTTGCGAAAGTCCAGATGCTCGGCATAGCCCTGGCCTAGGCCGCGATACAGCTCGGCCGGCGCCGGATAGAACCGCTCGATCCACGCGTGGTGCCGCGCGATGAGCGCCTGGACCTCCGGGGCACCGGGCGCCCTGTCGGCCACCTCGGTGATCGCGCGCGTGACTTGGTCCCCCTCCTCCTTCACGGCGTTCCACTGCGCCTTGGACATACTGCGCAACCGCCGCTCCGATTCCGCCACCAATTCGGGATCGTACATCTCGCGCGCCTCGCGCTTGTAGCGCTCGATCTGCTCTTTTGTGAACCCCTCGTAGAGTTCTTCGTCCGTCATCATCGTATCATCCTCCGTGAGTCTCTGAATTGTCCTGTCGATCGTTCTCAGGAGATGCGCCAGCCGCTCCGCCCGTTCCTCCAGCAGCCGCCGGTGATTCTCGAGCGCCTCGACCTGGTCGAACTCGGGATCGTCGAGGATACCGCGAATCTCCTTCAGCGGAAAGTCGAGCTCTTTGAAGAGCAGGATTTGCTGCAAGCGCAACAGGTCCTGCTCCTCGTAAAGCCGGTAGCCCGCCGCGGTTCGGGAGGACGGCTTCAAGAGATCGATGTGGTCGTAGTGATGGAGCGTCCGGACGCTCACCCCGGCCATTTCTGCCAACTGACTGACGGTATAGGCTTTCACGCTCATCCATCTCCCACGACCCATTATACAGTATGACGTAACGTCAGAGTCAAGGGTATTTTAAGCGCGCAAACCAAGTGTATCACTACTGCAATGGCGAAGCAAATATACGAACCTCACGGGCAAGCGCTCGCCCGGGGAAAATTTGATATACCTGTATCTTTATACGCCCGACTTCGTTAAATGTATGGTGCATGGCTCTACTACTCTTTAGCCAAAGCAGCACGAGGACCCAAGATCTTGAGGAGGTGGACAGTTTAGGAAAAGTAACGACATCAACAATCCTACAAAATCAGTGAAAGCACAATCACAAACTTGTGCAAAAGGAAGGGAGACAATAATGTTCAAGAAAGCTAATTGTGTGACAGCCAGCATGATCCTCTTACTCACCCTACTACCCCTGGCAGCATCCGCCGATCAAGGTACTGTATTTCAAACTGACCTACTTGCCGGACAAACCATCGATGTAGGCGACGTCGTGGCCTGGAGTGAAGATGGCACCCTTTACGTCCAGTACCAGGTCGATGAAGATTGGTACATGACCGAAACCCATCTACAAG
>Ga0307420_1001315_pt1 | contig 10984 bp, 7 predicted proteins | sample SalMarWE160240MG_2_FD_202167 | JGI IMG/M metagenome (GOLD analysis project Ga0307420, IMG submission 202167) | Salt marsh sediment microbial communities from the Plum Island Ecosystem LTER, Massachusetts, United States - WE1602-40 | ecosystem: Environmental > Aquatic > Marine > Intertidal zone >... | reverse complement strand
CGAGGACGTCATCTCGCGCATCATCTATGCCTCCAAGGGGAACGGCCTGGAGGAGCTGCAGCAGTTGGTTATGGGAACACTCAATCGCCTGCTGGAAGAGGCCGCCCAGGAGCACGCCATCAGCACAGATGAGATCTACAAAGCGGTGGTCGCCGGCAACAGCACGATGATACACCTCTTTGCCGGTATCCCGCCAGACACCATCCGCCTGATGCCCTTTATCACCACCGTCAACGAGCTGCCACCGCTACGCGCCCACGCGGTTGGGCTGAACATCAATCCCGTGGGACGGGTAGACTGCCTGCCCGGCGTCGCCTCCTACGTGGGCGCCGACATCACCGCCGGCGTCGTGAGCTCCGAGATGTGCAAGGCGGGGGCGCTTTCGCTGTTCGTAGACATTGGCACCAACGGCGAGATGGCATTGGGAGACTGCACCTGGCTCATCTCCTGCGCCTGCTCCGCCGGGCCTGCCTTTGAAGGGGCCGGGGTCGTGCACGGCATGCGCGCCACCGCCGGGGCCATCGAGGAGGTGTGGATCGACCCAGAGACCTACGAGGCCACGTACCGCGTCATTGGGAATGAGAAGCCGCGCGGCATTTGCGGCTCGGGGCTGATCTCCCTGCTGGCAGAGATGTTCGTCGCTGGCGTGATCGACAAGAGCGGCAACATCGACCTGGGCTTAGAAACCCGGGTTTCTCGAGTGCGGGAGGGTGGACACGGCGCCGAGTACGTCATCGCCTGGGCCGACGAGAGCGCCACCGGCGAGGACATCGTCATCACGGCGGTGGACATCGACAACCTGATGCGGGCCAAGGCCGCCATCTACGCCGGGTTCTCCATCTTGGCCCGCAGCGTGGGCCTGAGCCTGGCCGACGCGGAGCAGGTGCTCATCGGCGGAGCCTTTGGACAGTACATCAACGTAGAGAACGCGATCCAGATCGGCCTGCTGCCCGACAAACCGTTCGAGAGTTTCCACTTTCTGGGCAACACCTCGGTACGGGGCGCTTACATGGCACTCATCTCACGCGAGATGCGCGAGCACGTCAAGCAGGTCAGCGAGATGATGACCTATCTGGAGCTGTCGGTAGATAACACCTTCTTCGACGAGTTCAACGCGGCCATGTTCCTACCGCACACCGATGAGAGCCTGTTTCCATCTCTGAAAGCGAAGGAGGAGCAATGAACCTGACCGGCTTGCACTTATTGCTCACCTATCAGTGCAACTATGAATGCGACCACTGCTTCACCTGGGGCAGCCCCACCCAGACGGGCGTGATGACGCTGGCGCAGGTGCGCGACATCTACCGACAGGCGTGCGAGCTGGGAACCATCGAGCAGATCTACCTCGAAGGCGGCGAGCCGTTCCTCTATTACCCGATCATGGTGTGGGCCGCCCAGGAGGCGGCGGGGCAGGGCTTTCAGGTGGGCATCGTGACCAACGACTATTGGGCCACCACGGTTGAGGACGCGGTGGAGTGGCTCAAGCCGCTGGCCGGCATCCTGCAGGACCTCTCCATCTCCACCGACATGTTCCACGATGACGAGGTGATGAGCGCCCACGCGCGCAATGCCCTGGCCGCAGCATCAGAGCTGTCCATCCCGACCAGCACGCTGATATGCGAGGTGCCGGAGGGAACCGCCGGATATCCCGCGCAGCCGCCGGGCGAGCCGGTGGAGAGCGGGGATATCATGTTCAAGGGCCGGGCAGCGGTAAAACTGGTCGAGGGTATAGCACGCAAGCCCTGGCACACATTCGTCGAGTGCCCCTACGAAAAGCTGGACGATCCTGGCCGGGTGCACGTCGATCCCCTGGGCAATCTGCACCTCTGCCAGGGGCTGTCGATGGGCAACCTGTTCGAGCGCCCACTGATAGAGATTGTAGCCACTTACGATCCGCAGGCTCAGCCCATCGTCGGGCCACTCCTGGCGGGCGGCCCGGCGGCGCTGGTGGAGCGATACCAGTTACCCCACGAAGAGACATACGTGGACGCCTGCCATCTGTGCTACACACTTCGCGATGCACTGCGAGAACGATTCCCGGAGGTATTGGGGCCGGGGCAAATGTATGGAGAAGGATTGAATTGACAACAACCATCGCTCTTGCCGGCAAAGGCGGCACCGGAAAGACGACTATCTCCGCACTGCTGATCCGCTACCTGATGGAAAAGCAGGACGGCTCCATCCTGGCTATCGACGCCGACCCCGCCACCAATCTGCACATGGTGCTGGGGACGAAGATCGAAGGGGCAGTCGGCGACATCAGGGAGGAAATGCTCGACATGGTACAGAGCAGCAGTGCGCTGGCAGGCTCGATGCCCGGTGGGATGAGCAAGCAGGAATACCTGGATTACCAAGTGCAGATGGCCATGACCGAGGGGGACAAGGTAGACCTACTGGTCATGGGGCGTCCTGAGGGACCGGGCTGCTACTGCGCCGCCAACCAGATGCTGCGCGTGATCATCGACCGATTGGAAAAGCAGTACGACTATGTGGTAATCGACAACGAGGCGGGGATGGAGCACCTCAGCCGTCGCACCACGCGCGACGTGGACGTGCTGCTGCTGGTGAGCGATCCCACGCAGCGGGGTCTCGTCGCCGCACAGCGCATGCAGGAGATGGTGCCGGATCTGGAGATCGGGGTGGGGCGAACGTACCTGATCGTCAACCGCCTGTCAGGCGAGATGCCCGCGCCGCTAACGGAGGCTATCCAGCAAAGCGGACTGGAGTTGATCGGCACGGTGCCGGAGGACCCGGCGATGGCCGAGTTCGAATTTAGCGGCCGCCCGTTGGTGGAGCTGCCGGCGGAAACGGCCGTCTATAAAGCGGTCAGCGCTATAACAAAAAGTGTACTGGAGGATGGATGAGTGCTAGATTGGTAAACCGGTAAATTGGGAAGCCTAACACCCAATCCACCCATCTACCAACCCACCAAAACAAAGGAGGCAAATAGAATGTACATAATCGGCGAGAACATACACATCATTTCCCCAAGAGTCAAGGAGGCCATCGCCAACCGCGACAGCAAGTTCTTCCAGGAACTGGCAGTCAAGTTGGTCGATGCCGGGGCAAACGCTGTCGATCTCAACATTGGCCCACAAAAGAAGGCCGGTCACGAGATCCTGCCCTGGCTGGTCGAGGCGGTCGAAGAAGTCGTCGACGTACCGCTGGTCTTTGACACCACCAACCTGGGCGCCATCGAGGCCGCCTGCGAGACGGTGTCCAAGGCACAGCCCATCATCAATTCCACCGACGCACGCGAAGAGCGCCTGGAAACTGTACCTCTCGTGGCCAAAAAGTACAACACACGCCTTGTGGCGTTGACGATGGCCGAGGGCATGATCCCGGTAAGCGCCGACGAGCGCGTGACTATCGCGCTGGAAAAGCTGATCCCGCGCATGCTGGAGATCGACTTCCCCATCAGTGACCTGATCATCGACCCGCTGGTGCTGACCGTCTCCGGCTGCCAGGAGTACTGCCCGGAGTGCATTGGCGCGGTGCGCACGCTCAAGTTCGCCTGGGATCCCCCCCCATTGACCAACGGGGGCCTTTCCAACGTCTCCAACGCCGTGCCCAACGAGATGCGCCCACTGCTCAACCGAACCTACATGGTGATGCTGATGGGGGCGGGGATCGACATGGTGATCGCCGACCCGCTGGATGAGGACTTGAAGGAATGGATCCGCGTGGTCGAGGAGCGGGACGAGAGCACCGCGCTCAACCGGCTGCTGGTCAAGCTGTACGACCGGGTGGCGGCGATGGAGGAATTGCAGCCTGAGGACGTGGACACGTCCGATCCGGCGCAGGCCGGCATCTGGAAGACGGTGCAGGTGGTGCTGAACAAGGTGATCTATACGGATTCATATCTGCGCGTGTAGTCAGAAACCAGGTTTTTGACAAAAATCCGGTTTCTACGATACACAAGGAGGAAACTATGACCGCACAACTAATCGACGGCGAGGCCGTTGCCGCCGCAGTCCACGGCGAGATCAAGGCCGAGGTAGAAAAGCTCAAGACCGAGCACGATGTCACGCCGGGACTGGCGACGGTGCTGGTGGGTGAGAACCCCGCCTCCCAGGCCTACGTCAGCTCCAAGCAGAAGCGCTGTGCCGAGGTGGGCATCCAATCCTTCGGCTGCGACCCGTCAGAAAGCGCCACCCAGGAAGAGGTTGAAAGCCTGGTTGCGGAACTGAACGCCAATCCGGAGGTGCACGGCATCCTCGTCCAGTTACCCCTGCCCAAGCACTTGGACGAAGAGCGCGTGCTGCGTGCCATCGGGCTGGACAAGGACGTGGACGGCTTCCATCCCATCAACATCGGGCGGCTGGCGATGAAGGGGCGCAGACCGCTTTTCGTCCCCTGCACGCCCGCCGGATGTATCGAGCTGCTGGACCGGTACGGAATCGGTATAGAGGGCAAGGAGGCCGTGGTGCTTGGACGCAGCAACATCGTCGGACTGCCGGTTTCGATGCTGCTGTTGCACCGCAACGCGACACTCACCATCTGCCACTCGCGCACGCAGGACCTGCCCGCCACCTGCCGCCGGGCCGACATCCTCATCGCCGCCGTGGGCCGGCCCGAGATGGTCAAGGGCGACTGGGTCAAGCCGGGCGCAGCCGTGATCGACGTGGGCATCAACCGCGTGTGGGTCGACCATCCCGCCGACAGAGAATGGATATGCACGGCCTCAGGCGAATGCTTCGTCGCTCACCGCAAGGACGAGTCGGAAAAGGGCGGCCGCCGCAAGATAGGCGTGTACTGTGCAACACACGACAAAATCTATCTCAAGGATCAGGTGCCGGACGACATCGAGGGCTGCGAGACGATCGCCCTCTACCGCAAGTACAAGCTGGTGGGCGACGTGGACTTTGAAGAGGTCAAAGAGGTCGCGGGATACCTGACGCCGGTGCCGGGCGGCGTGGGGCCGATGACCATCGTCATGCTCCTGCGCAACACGCTCACCTCGGCCAAACGGGCGGCAGGGCTGGTCGAATAGACCACACCTGGCATTGGTGGAGATGGGCAGCTACGGGCAAATATCCGAGCACTGCGGCGGCGGAGGCGACCTGGAGAGCTTTCCCGACATCGTATCGGAGGTCAGCCTACGGCGGGTGAATCGCGCCTGCGAGATCGGCGTGGAGGTGATCGTGTCGGCATACCAGCAGTGCGAGCGCACGCTGACGCGGGCGGTGCGCCGTCACGAAAAGGCACGCCGTGCACGGACGCGCGTAGTAGACGTGACCGAGCTAGTCTTACAAGCCATGGGAAAAGTAGACGGCGGAAACTAGGTTTCGAGGAGGTTCAAGCATGGGAGATATCTGGGCACAATTGGCCAATTATCGCAAGATGAAAACCCTGCCCGACGGCTCGCGGCTCCTGCTGCGGCCCCTGTCGAAGGATGACAAGGATGCTCTAGTCGATCTTTTCGCCCGCGCCTCAGAGGAGGAGCTCAAGTACTTTCGCGACGACGCGGCCGATCCGGCAGTGGTCGAAAGCTGGGTGGACAACCTGGACCTCAAGCACGTCTACCCGCTGGTAGCCATCGTGGATGACGTGCGTGAGTACACGCACATCGTTGGCGACGCCACCCTCCACTTCCGCGAGCGATACCACCGCCACCTGGCCTGGGTGCGCATCTTTCTCGATCAAGCCTATCGCCGCCGGGGAATCGGCACGCTCATGCTGCGCAGTCTGATCGAAATCGCCCGCACCCTCGGCCTGCAACAACTGTACATCGAGGTCGTCAGCACCCAGCACAACGTGATCAAGGCCCTGCTGGACCAAGGCTTCCAACACGAAGTCACGCTGCACGACTACTTTATGACCAGCGACGGGGAAACCCTAGACATGTCGGTTCTGGGCTTAAAATTGGTGGATCGTTCTGGAGAGTTCTAGCGACAACATGGCAAATCCCATCGGCGCAATCCTCGTCGTCGGTGCTGGCATCGGCGGCATCCAGGCATCGCTGGATCTGGCAGAGGCCGGGTTCAAGGTATACCTGCTGGACAAAAGCCCGGCCATCGGGGGAACGATGGCCCAGCTCGACAAAACGTTCCCCACCAACGACTGCGCCATGTGCATCCTCTCGCCCAAGCTGGTCGAGTGCGGGCGGCACCTTAACATCGAAATAATGACCTATGCTGAACTGGAGAGTGTGGAGGGCGAGCCGGGCAACTTTACCGCGCGCGTGCGCCAGAAACCGCGCTACGTGGTCGTGGACGAGTGCACCGGCTGTGGCGACTGCGCCGACGCCTGCCCCGTCGTCTGTATCAATCAGTTCAACGCAGAGATGTCGGAGCGGCGGGCGGCGTACAAGCTCTATCCCCAGGCGATCCCCAACGCCTACGTGATCGAAAAGCGCGGGCGCGCGCCCTGCCGCGACGCGTGTCCCATCCACCAGCGCGCCCAAGGCTACGTGGCGCTGATCCGCGAGGGCCGCTTTGCCGACGCCTACCGCACCATCCGCGAGGACAACCCCTTTCCCTCCGTCTGCGGGCGCGTGTGCAACCATCAATGCGAGGACGCCTGTTCGCGCGCGCAAGTTGACGCACCGGTGAACATCATGCAGCTCAAGCGCTTTGTCGCTGACTGGGCACAAGCCCACCCAGGAGAAACCGGGTTTTTTCTAAAAAACCCGGTTTCTGAGACTGGTAAAAAGGTAGCCATCATAGGGGCTGGACCAGCAGGATTAGCCTGCGCGCAGGATTTGGCTCTTAGCGGCCACGCCGTGACTGTGTTCGAGGCGCTGCCGGGGCCGGGCGGGATGATGCGCGTGGGCATCCCCGCTTACCGCCTGCCCTACGACCTGGTGCAGCGCGAGATCGACGACATCCTCGCGCTGGGCATCGGTCTCAAATGCAACCACCTCATCGAAAACGCGCCGGCACTGCTAGACGACTACGACGCCGTCTTTGTCGCCGTGGGCGCGCATCGCGGCGTGCGCTTGCCTATCCCTGGCGTCGATCTGCCGGAAGTGATTACCGCCACCGACTTTTTGCGCGTGGTGGCGCTTGAGACCTCGGAGGTTTCAGAAAACCTCCGAGGTCTGGTACAGGACAAGTGCGTGTTGGTGCTGGGCGGCGGCAACGTCGCGGTGGACGCTGCACAGACGGCCATCCGGCTGGGCGCAAGTTGGGTTGGGATGGCGTGCCTGGAGAGTCGCAAGGCGATGCCCGCCCACGAGTGGGAGGTGTTCGACGCCGAAGAAGAGGGCATCGAGGTCTTTGCCTCGCGCACGTTTAAGGGAATCGTGTCCGCCGACGGCCGCGTCACCGGCATGCGCTGCGCCAAAGTGGACTTTCGCGGCTTTGTCGAGGGACGGCCTGACTTTGACGAGATTCGGGACACAGAACACACCATCGCCGCCGACGCGGTGATCTTTGCCATTGGGCAGCGGGCGGACGTCTCGTGCCTGCCGAAGGAAGTAACCGTGCGTCAGCGGCAGGCAGCGGTCGATCCCCAGACACTGGCGACCAAGATACCGGGACTGTTTGCCGGTGGCGACGTGGTGACCGGGACCAGCTTCGTGGTGGACGCTATCGCCGCGGGGCACAAGGCCGCACGCTCGATCGATGCCTACCTGCACAATAGACCTCCGAGGTCTGATGAGACCTCGGAGGTCTCAGTAGCCGAACTGAGCGAGGAAGAAGCCCGCGCGCAGGTGTCTTCCGGCGCAGCCTCCGACGCGCCACGCCACGAGGCCACCAAAACACCCGCAGCGGAACGCGTGCAGGATTTCCGTGAGGTCTATGGCGGCCTGACCGAGAAGGAAGCGCGGGCCGAGGCGGCGCGATGCCTCTCCTGCGGCATCTGCTCCGAGTGCCTGCAATGCGTCTACGCCTGCCAGAGGGACTGCATCGATCACGAGATGCGCGAGGAGGTCGTGGAACTCGACGTGGGCGCGGTCATCCTGACGCCGGGATTGGAAGCGATGCCGGGCGATATCCGGCCCGAGTTGGGCTATGGGCGCTGCGCCAACGTGGTCACCAGCATCGAGTTCGAGCGCATGCTCTCGGCCTCCGGCCCGTGGGGCGGCGTGGTGCAACGCCCATCCGACGGCAGGCACCCGCACAAGATCGCCTTCATCCAATGCGTCGGCTCTCGCGATATTTCCTGCGAGCATGGATATTGCTCCTCAGTGTGCTGTATGTACGCCACCAAGGAAGCCATCATCGCCAAGGAGCACGATCTGACCGTCGAGCCGACGATTTTCTACATCGACGTGCGCTCCTTCGGCAAGGGGTTCGAGCGCTACGTCGAACGGGCCGAGCAGGAATATGGCGTGCGCTACGTACGGTCCGCTGTGTCGTTCGCGCGGGAGGACCCGGAGACGCGCAATGTGATTTTGAGATACGCAGGCGAGACAGGGGAACAAGGAAACAAGGAGACAAGGGCAATCTCTAATCTCCAATCTCCAGCCGATGAAGAATTCGACCTGGTGGTATTGTCGGTGGGTTTGCGACCATCAGAAGACGCACAATCTCTCGCCTCTCAGCTCGGGATTGGGTTGAACCAGTACGGCTTTGCCGAGCCAGCCCCCTTTCGGCCAGTGCAAACGAACAGGCCGGGTATCTTTGCCGCTGGTGCGTTCACCGAGCCCAAGGACATCCCTGAGACAGTGATCGAGGCCTCGTGCGCGGCAGCGCAAGCCTCGGCGCTGCTGGCCGACGCGCGTGGTACGCTGACGCGTGAGCAGGTTTGGCCAGAGGAACGCGACGTGAGCGACGAACTGCCCCGCGTGGGCGTCTTTTTGTGCCACTGCGGCATCAACATCGGCGCCGTGGTAAACGTGCCCGAGGTCGCTGAGCATGTCGCAAGCCTGCCTTACGTGGCCCATGCCGAGCAGAACACGTACACCTGCTCACAGGACACGCAACAGCGCATCCGTGAGCGGATCGAGGAGCACGGCCTGAACCGGGTCGTGGTCGCTTCCTGCACGCCGCGCACGCACGAGGCCCTGTTCCAGGAGACAATCCGCGGCGCAGGCCTCAACCCGCACCTGTTCCAGATGGCCAACATCCGCGAGCAGGATTCGTGGGTGCATCGGGACAATCACCGCAGCGCGACGGACAAGGCCAAGGAACTGGTCGCGATGGCGGTCGCCAGGGCATGCAAGCAGCGCCCCATCGAGCACGGCGCGTTTGCCGTCAACAAGCACGCGCTCGTCATCGGCGGAGGCCTGGCAGGGATGACGGCGGCGCTCTCCATCGCCGAGCAGGGCTTCCCGGTCACGCTGGTCGAGCGGGAGGCGGAGCTAGGGGGGAATTTGCGGCATATCTTTGTGGCTCTGCCGGCAAATGAACAATTAACAATTAACAATGACCAATGCATTGAGCCTCAGGCGCTTTTGGAACGGACGATCAAAGCAGTGACAAGCAATCCACGCATTTCGGTCCTGACAAATGCCGAGCTCGTGAACGTGGGCGGATACTTGGGTCAGTATCAGACGACGGTCAAATTGGCCAATCCTTCGACAGGCTCAGGACACAGTGGACAACTGAAGGAAATCCAGCACGGGGTCATCGTCGTCGCCACCGGTGCACGACAGATCGAGCCGCGAGAATACCTATACAAACAAGACCCGCGCGTCATCACCCAACGCGAACTAGAATCTCAAATCTCCAATCTCCAATCCGCCAGTCTCCAATCGATTGTGATGATCCAGTGCGTCGGCTCACGCGACGAGGAGCACCCTTACTGCTCCCGCGTCTGCTGCACCGAGGCGGTCAAGAACGCGCTGGCGATCAAGGCGCGCAGCCCAGAGACCGACGTCACGATTCTGTACCGCGACGTGCGCACGTTTGGCTTCAAGGAGCGGTACTATCGCGAGGCGCGGCGGCAGGGCGTGATGTTCGTGCAGTACGAGCCGGAGCGCAAGCCAAAAGTGGAGATTGCGGATGAGTACATCCGTGGAGATTCGAGATTGCGGGTGACGGTTCGGGACATGGTGCTCGGCGAAGAAGTGACACTGCATCCCGACCTGGTCGTGCTCAGCGCTGGGATCGAGCCCAACGTAGATAACGAGGCCATGGCCCAGTTGGTCAAGGCGCCGCTGAACGAGGACGGGTTCTTCCTCGAGGCCCACGTCAAGCTGCGTCCGCTCGATTTTGCCGCCGATGGCATGTACCTGTGCGGGATGGCCCACTCCCCGCGCTTCCTCGACGAGACCATCGCCCAAGCCCAGGGCGCGGCGGTGCGCGCGGTAGGGCTGCTGGCAAAGGACGAGTTAGAGGCGACGCCCATCGTGGCCAGCGTCAACCCGCGGCTGTGTTCCGCATGTGGGCTGTGCGTCGAAATTTGTCCATACAACGCGCGGGAGATCGAGCCGGGCGGCACCTGCGCCGAGGTGATTGAGGTGCTGTGTCAGGGCTGCGGCGCATGCGTCGTCGCCTGCCCCAACAAGGCCAGCCAGCAAAGGGGGTTCGAGATGGGGCAGGTGTACGGGATGTTGGACGCAATAGAGATTGGAGATTAGAGACTGGAGATTGGAGATTGGATTCTAGCAAGCCAGCGGCGCTAGTCATCGGCGGGGGGATCGCCGGCATCCAAGCCGCGCTTGATATCGCCGACGCGGGCTATCCGGTCTACCTAGTAGAGCGGGAGCCGTCCATCGGCGGGCGTATGGCACAACTAGACAAGACCTTTCCAACGCTGGATTGCTCATCCTGTATCTTGACACCCAAGATGGTGGACGTGGGGAACCATCCGGGTATCGAGTTGATGACGTATTCGGAAGCAGTCTCTATCGAAAGGGTAACCCGGGAAACTGGGAAATTGGGAAATGGGAAATCAACCGACCAATCTACCAATCTACCAATCTACCACGTACAAGTCCGTAAGAAACCGCGCTACGTGGACGTCGAAAAATGTACGGGGTGTGGCTCGTGCGCAGAAGCCTGCCGGATGAAGGGACGTGTGGTCAACCGCTTCGATGAAGGCGTTTCCAAGCACTCGGCCATCTACGTGCCATTCCCGCAGGCGGTGCCGC
>Ga0307420_1001314_pt1 | contig 10987 bp, 9 predicted proteins | sample SalMarWE160240MG_2_FD_202167 | JGI IMG/M metagenome (GOLD analysis project Ga0307420, IMG submission 202167) | Salt marsh sediment microbial communities from the Plum Island Ecosystem LTER, Massachusetts, United States - WE1602-40 | ecosystem: Environmental > Aquatic > Marine > Intertidal zone >... | reverse complement strand
GAACTCGCCGTCGCGCGTCAGGTAGGGCACGCCGATATCGACGGGTATCGTTTCCTCTTCCCAGGTCAGGCCGCCGTCGGAAGTGCGCAGGGCCAGCACAGCACTCTGCCCACCGCCCACGAGATTCACGACGACCACGCCGTTATCGGCATCGAAAAAACGTATGGCCGCCGACGGAAGGTCGGACGGAAGAAGCCCCATCTGCCCGTATCCGGTCAGATCCAGCGGCAGCGATGACCAGCTTGCGCCTCCATCCACGGTCTTGTACAGGACGCCGGCGGACGTCATCAGGTATCCTTCATCCGCCGTACGCAGTGAGATGGCTGCGACCTTGGCGATGCCTTCGGGCAGGGCGACGTCGTTCCACGTCGCACCCCCGTCGTCAGTCGCCCTGAGTTGCAGGCTAGAGATGCCCCACCCTGTATCTGCGTCTATAAAACTGACCTTGCAATTTGCGTTGCCGGGCGTCTCTGCACTCTCCCACGATTGCCCGCTATCTGAACTCACCCTAATATCGCTCAAACTGCAGAACCACGCTGTTTGGACATCCACGATGTCAAAGCCGTACAGTCAGCCGCTACCTGCTTCGGATATCGTCCAGGTCTGACCACCGTCCGTGGTATACCGGGCCGTTCCTTCCGCCCCCGCGCCACCTGTGAAGCCGACCTGCTCGTCGAGAAATGCCGCCATCCTCACCGGTTGCTCGATGTCCCTCTGGATCACGACCTCCCACAGGCCGCTGTCTTCCGCTGGAGCCGGCGCTGCCGTATCTGCCGGTGGTTCGGTGGGTGAGGGCGGTGGTGCCGCAGGCTTACATCCCACCAGTCCAATCACCAGAAGCAGGACTAGCGCACCAAGGTACTTGCTGTGTTTCATGCTTGCCTCCTATTGAAATCCTAAGGTTGAACGCGACAGTTTGGGTTTACTGTTTGGTGCATCGTTCCATTCGCATCGTCTCCTTTCTGGCCTTCCTTATGACTACGGCTGTGATTGTATAATACCACAACTGTAGTTTCAGGTCAAGACCACGGGAGACGTGACGTGAAAGTGCCCACTGCTTCGTTCTATTCCGGGATTTTCAAGGTCGTCGCCGGGGTGCTAGTCGCTCACGTAGCGCAGCAGGATAACCTCGGGCTTGAGCAGCGAGTAGATCGTCAGGAGGCTGCCGTCGTGCGACAGGTAAACTGGCCCGATCTCTGCCGGCGCGTTTTCCTCCAGCCACGTTTGGCCCCCATCGGCGGTGCGTAGGGCCACGACCTTATTCTCACCTCCGCCGGCAAGACTCAGAATGACGGCCCCGTGATCTGCATCGGTGAAACGCACGGCGGCCATCACCAAGTCTTTGTTTTCTATGATCTCCAGTCCGCCGTACTTTTCCAAACCCAGGCCCTGGGACGACCAACTCTTGCCGCCATCGGTGGTCGTGTGCAGGTTACCATCGTAATCCAATACGCGCCCTTCGCTTGCCGTCCGGAGCGCGATCGCTGCAATGTCCGTCAGGCCTTCTGGGGTTATTTCCTCCCATGTTTCCCCGCCGTCCGTCGTCGCACTGAGCGTGCCCGCGTTGGCCACCCATCCCGTCCGGGTATCCAAAAAGCTCAGCGGGCAGCGGCCGGGCTTGGACTGGAAGGTGGTCTGGCCCTCCCACGTCTTGCCGCCATCGGTGCTCAGGCGGACGCCGCCCGGCGTGGTGAACGACTGCCCTATCATCCTGCCGCACGCCCACACTGTCTGCTCGTCCACGATGTCTACACCGTAGAGGCAGCCCCCGCTGCTCTCGGCCAGAGTCCAGGTCTCACCGCCATCAGTGGTGTGATGAAGTTTTCCACGGCCCGTGGCGCCGCCGGTGACGCCAAAGGTCTCGTCGAGAAACGCGGCCATTCTCACCGGTTGCGTCGCCGCCACCCGGGATACCTCCTCCCACCGGCTGGCGGGCGCCGCCTCAGTCGGGGCGGCCGTGGGTGGGACTGTCGGCTCGACGGAGGCCTGCGTGGGATCAGCCGGTGGCGGGGCAGCCGCCGGCGCACAGCCGATCAGCACGGTCGGCAACAGCGAAACCAGCAGGGCAACACTTGTGACTATCGAGTGGTGTTTCATTTTTCCTCCTATTCCTGTTCTATGCGTTGTACCGACAAAAGCGGCAGCCCCAGGTCCCTGATGCGGGCCAGCAGGCCGTGCAGGGCCACTTGATCGGCGACGGTGCCGCTGAGGGTGGTGATGGACGCACCATCGCCGTCGTGCTCGACCGTGATGGCCATGTTGTCGAAACTGGACGACCAACTCTCGTCCAGCCGTCCCTGGACCTCGATTCGGTACCGCGCCGGTTTGTCCAGGTGCAGCCGTCGATTGCCTTGCATCATCTCACCTCTTTTTGGGGCTCCCGTTACGAGCGCCATATGTGCAAAACCGATTGCCAGGGTACATACAATGTACCAGGCAATCGGTCGTATTGTCATCACCCAGGGGGGTGATTTGGTGGTAGTAAGTCGGCTACTCGACCAGGCCCAGCTCCCGTGCGCGCACGGCGGCCTGGGTGCGGTTGCTCACCTCGAGCTTGCCGAGGATGTTGGTGACGTGTCGCTTGACCGTGTTGACGGTGATGAACAGCTTTTGCGCAATCTCGGGGTTGGAGGCGCCGGAGACGATGAGTTGCAGCACTTCGCGCTCGCGCGGAGTCAGGGGTTCTGTGAGTGTGGGGGTATGAGTGGGTACCTCTCTCTTGCTCCCGTGCCCGCGTACTCCAAATGCATCCAGCAGCTTGTTCACGTGACCCGACACGATGCCCCGCGATGCCGTCTGTCGCAGCAGTTCTTCTATCGGTTCGTCCACAAAGATGCGGGCATAGCCCTCTGGCTCGGCCAGGGTCAGTGCGTGTTGTAGGATGGCGATGGCTTGGTCGGTGTCCCCCAGGGCCTGCCGGGCCAGTGCCTGCAGGATCGAAACCTCGATCTCCCATCCCAACTGGCCTTTTTCGTGGGCGAGTTCGAGTTGCTCGTCCAGAAAGCGCCAGAGATGGTTCGGGTTGGATAACTCAGATGTGGATTGCATTCGATGCTGGGCCAGAATCACGCGGGCCAGGGTAAGCCGTACCGGGTCATACACGTCGCCGCCGTCCTCTAGCCGAATATCCAGCCCGCGCGCCCATTGAACGGCATCGTCCAAATAACGATCCTCACGATCTGCCTGCCGGAGCCAGGCGCGCGCCCGCAAGCTGTCGATAAACTCCCCTCTTTCTGGCCACACTTGCTCCGCCCGCTCCAAAAAGGCCAGGGCTTGCGCCATCTCGCCTTGAGCCTGCTTGATGGTGGCCATCTCGATGTAACCCCGTTGTCGAGATTGGGGCGCACTGGTCAGCTCGAGCATCGCCAAGCCCTTGGTCAGTGCATCGGTCGCCTCTGCGAACTGGCACCACTCGGATAGCACGCTGCCCAGTGTGACATAGATGGTCCCGGCGTAGGGCACGGGGCGCCCGTCGGCCAGGCTGGATATGGCTTCGAGGCCTTTCCGGCACATCTCGGCCGCCTCGCGCAGCCGTCCGTCTGTCCGCGTGAGCTCCGCCTGCCACCCGATCCCAGCGGAGGCGTTGAACAGGTCGTGGCTGGCTTTTCCAATCCGCTCGGCCTGCTCAAACGCGCCTCTTGCGGCATCCCTGTCGCCGAGCCTCAGGTAGGCGACCCCAAGGTTGTAGGCCAGGGCGCTGCGGAACATCAGGTCGTCTTCGGGGAGGCTCTCCAGGGCCTGCCGCGAGAGATCGACGACCGTCTGAGGGGCGTCGCCACGGAACTGGGCCAGGTACGCGCGAACCTTGGCCACAAAGCCACTCACGACGTCATCGAGGGATGCGTCCCGCGGCTGCGTTTGCGACTGAGACGCCAGCGCGGCGTCGGCGGCCTGCAGCCACCCTTCGACGGGCGTCCAGAGTTTGGGAGATTCGGTGGAGTCCCGGGATGCAAGCATCTTGCACGCAGCGTAGACGGCGCACAGCAGCGGGCGCGCGCGGACGCTGTCCTCCGGTAGGGCTCTTAGCCAATTGTGGGCCAGGACAGTCTCGCTTCTATAGAACAGGGTCAACACGTGCCGCTCGATCAGCTCGGCAGCACAAGTATAGTCACCCGATGATAACGCGTAGGACACCGCCTCGGCTATCAATCCCTCTCGTTCGAACCACTCGCTGGCCCTTTGGTGAAGCGAGGTGATCGCCTGCGCGTCGAGCGACCGGTTCAGCCGATGGCGCAGCAGGTCGGCAAAGAGGTGATGGTAGCGGTACCAGTGACGTTGGTTATCCAGCGGGATGGTAAAGAGGTTGGCGGATTCGAGGTGTTCCAGGATGGTTTGGGATTGGAGATTGGAGACCGGAGATTGACCCTCTTGCTCAGTCTTCAATCTCCAGTCTCCAATCACATCGCACAGCGGGCCGCACAGGCGCTCCAGGATCGACGTTTGCAGCAAAAAGGTCTGGATATGAGCAGGCTGTTGCTGGAGCACTTCTTCGACCAGGTAATCCACGACGTAGCGATCGTCTCCGGTGAAGGTAGCGACAAAGCGGTGTCTGTCGTCCATCCTCTGCATGGAGAGCGCGGCCATTTGCAGCCCGACGATCCAGCCCTCGGTCCGATGCTCCAGGGCAGCGGTGTCCTCTTTCGATAGATCCAGGCCCATGTGCGTGTTGAGGAACTCGGTCGTCTCTTCGATTGTGAAGCGCAGGTCAGCCGCGCGCAACTCGTTCAGCTCCGCACGGCCCCGGCGGCGGGCCAGGGAGAGCGGCAGATCGGCCCGGGTGGTGATAACCACGTGTAGTTGGCGAGGCAAATAGTCGAGCAAAAAGTTCACGCTGTTGTGTATGGCCTCGTTCTCGATGACGTGGTAGTCGTCGAGAACGAGGACGAGGGGGGTGGAGATGGCTGCCATGTTGTTGATCAACGCTGTCACCAGGGGTTCCAGGGGAGGGAGCTGGGGAGACTGTAGCGCGGCCAGCACGGTCTCGCCAATCGAACCATCGGCAGTCTGCAGGGCGGCGACGACATAGCGCCAGAACTGGACGGGGTCGTTATCCCCCCGGTCCAACGAGAGCCATGCCACCGGCCGCTCGATCTGCCGAACCCAGGCGCTCGTCAGCGTGGTCTTGCCGAACCCGGCGGGGGCAGAGATGAGGGTCAATTTGCGCCCCAGTCCCGCGTTCAACCGCTCGATCAGACGCTGGCGCGATACTAGCCTTGGCCGGACGTGAGGTAGGTAGGTCTTGGTCTTGAGCAGCGGGGCGGACATTGACTCTTACCGCCTGAGCAATTTCCAGAGGCGCGGCTTGCTTTTCAAAAGACGACGGGTCCGGCACAGTTGCCCCACCAAGATCATCAAAATGGACAAGTGTCCGAAACCGTGAGCCAGTGCGCCGTTGGTCAGCTGGAGGAAGCTGTACAGCCTGTCCATCTGGATCAGCGTGAGTCCGACAAAGCACCAGGCCACCACCGCCGGATGCTTGCGCCGCCAGGCCAGCCAGACGATGACGGGCAGGAGGAAAAAGACATAGTGATGGTACCACATCACGTTGGGCACGAGCGCCAGGCCAAAGCAGAGAATGATGAACAGGGGTTCACGTTCGCGCGTGAGGGTGGTGAGGATGCCGCTGAGGACAAAGACGGCGATCATGTAAACCGTCAGCCATCTGTGGATGACCATCAGCGTCTCGTAGGGCAGCGGTACGAGCCTGTTCAGCACGGCGACGAAGGAATGCGAGTTCGGGTCAAGAGGGAACGCCTCCAGCAGTTGCTTGAAAACGTCAAAGAAGGAGGCGAACGTGTGCCAGCCAAAGATCCATCCCGCCAGCAGGCAAAAGACGGCCAAGCCCACCACTGTGCCGGCGATGGCCTTCAGCTTGCGCCTGGCCAGCAGATAGCCGAGGAAAGCGAGCGGCGTCACCTTGGTGACGATGCCCAGCGCCAGGCCCGCGCCGCCCAAAAGCGGGCGCACGTCCTGCCACAGGAACAGGAGCAAAATGCCAAAGTGGGTCATCACGTTGATCTGGCCCAGCAGCAGCGTCTCCAGGAACGGCGCAAAACCGAGGGCCAGCGGGAACCACCACCAGATATCGGAGAGGGTGTAGCCGTGGCGCTGCCCGACGGCGTAGACCATCAGCGAGACGAGGAGGATGTTAGTCGCGCCGAGCAGCGCGACGCGCGGCATCAGCGAGGAGACGCGCGCATAGAGGCCGACGATCAACAGCGCCGGCGGGGGGTAAAGGAACCCCGTGCCGATGTCGCGCACGGCGTAGGGATCGCCGAGCTCGAAGGCGTCCTTGTAGGCGCGCGCGTAATAGTTGAAATCCTCGATCAAGTGATCGGGCAGGGGCTTGCGGCCGACGAGCTCCAGCACAGTGGTGAACCCCAGGACGACGTAGGCGAAAAGGCACGCGCCGATCAGTAGCGCTTTGACGCGGAAGCGAAATCTCTTCATCGATCGTCCTTTAGGGAAGCAGCACCCACCCAACCCCCGCCGCGACCAGTGCGCCCACGGCGGAGGCGAAAAAGTTGACCAGGTCGTTCCCCAACCAAGGCCAGCCGCGCAGCAGATGTGTGTCCGTGCCGCAGCGATGCACCTTGCGCTCCGTTTCCTTTTGGCACGTATCGCACCAGTAAATGGCCTGTACGGTGGCCCCCAGCAGGCTATCGAACAGCGACCCCGCCAGCCCGCCCGCGGCAGCGGCCAAAAGCAGCGCCCCGGCGGTGGCCCATTCCCGGCCCAGGATTAGCCCGGCCAACGATCCGATGAACGCCGCACCGGCCAACGATGCAGCCGTTCCCAGCCACGTGACGCCTCCCGACGTGCCAATGTCCACTTGCTTGCCGGTGGTGATCAGGCGCGGGGGATGCGGGCTCAACACGCCCAGCTCGGTGGCCCAGGTGTCGGCGGTGACCGCCGACAACGCGCCCGCGCACGCGGCAAACCACAGTACCTCCCCCCCGGACTGGGGGGGACAGAGGGGGGGGAACAGACGGGAAAACACCGCCGCCAGCGCAGCGACGCCGCCGTTGGCCAGCGCCTGGCCCAGGTCGCGCCGGTGGCCCTTGGCGAACTTTTCCGCCAGCTCTTCCTTATCACCGGCCCGGTAAAAGGAGAGTGCGCTGGAGGAGATGAAAAAGGCGATTAGCAGCGCACCCCACGCCCACCCCCCCAGTCCAAAGATGAGCGTGCCGGTGACGACCGCGCCGCCGACGCCGCTGACCTTTAGCGCGCCGCGCCAGTAGCCGAGCAAGCCAATGGCGAGGGAAAGGGCGAACCCGCCGACGAGTTCAACGCTGTTGATCGAGACGCCCATCGCCGTTTGTGCCTAGACGCTCCCCAGCAGCCCGACGGCGGCCGTCCACACCAGTATCTGGACGAGCACGGCCCCGCCCCACAGCAGGTAGCTTATTACGCGCTCGCGCTGGTAAGCGAGCCCGCCCAACGTGCCGTTGAGCAACAGTGTCAGTAGGCCGATCAGCGGGGTGATAAACACCTGCACCCGGGGCCCAAACCGGTCGGGGGCGCCGGTCGCGTCAAAGTGCAGGGGAATCAGCAGCGGCAGCCCGGGATACCTAAAGGTCAGCAGGCCGATCAAGGCGACCGCCGCCAGGATGCCAGCCCCCAGCAGGCCCAGGGCCAGCCGATCCCGCCAGATGGGCCAGTTCAGGAATCCGGGCCGGATGGTGGACTGCTCCACGACCTGCGTGGGTCCCATCTCCATCCGCTTCAGCAGCGACTCGAGAAAATCATCGCGCTGGGCGGGGGAGATGCCGTAGATGAGCCCGGGGGTGACGATGTAGATGATCCATTTTGGGGGGACGGTGGCGTAAAACAGCGTCGGCGTGGGTTCTCCTCCCGGGATGGGAACCTCGCCAAAGCCGACGCAGTGTCCGGGCCACCTGCCGCCGCCAAAGTGGATCGGCCCCTCCACCTCCTTGCCCGTGAACACGGCCTCCACCCGCCCCATGGGGATGACCTGTTGCACTGCGCCCCATTGGATGATCAGCTCGTTCCGGTCGAGGAGGTAGCGGGAGAGAAACAGTCCATAAAGCCAGTAGACAATCAAGGCCAAAAGACCGAAGCTGAGGACCAGGGCCAGGCTGAGGATGAACGTCCCAAAGGAAAGCGGCCGCGTAACCAGCAGCACGATCGATACGATGTCAACCACGACGATAAAGATCGCCAAGCCCACGCCGACGCCCATCCCTTGGCGGATATCCGTCTCCCACTTTGTCATCCGTCTGGCCATAAACACGCTCCTGTGATGCGAACGCGGGCATTATACCAGGGGCGGGGAAGGGGGGCAAATCGGGATTACCCTCGGTAAATTGCCTTTTTCCCCGTTTCCGGTATAATTCGCCCAACCGAGGGAAACCTGATGCAGCACACCTGGAGATTCCACACCTATATCTATTCTGGCGGATTGTAGCGCGGCAGTCGACGCACGCGCCGCATAGCGCTGCAATCCGCTTCCCCAGACCCACGCCAAGTGGGTTTTTTGTTACCAATCAACCAACTAACCAACAGGAGAGAGCCATCCGATGAGCAAAATACCAATTGACGAACAAGTCGCCATTCTGATGCGCGGCACAGACTTTGGCGATGACCAGATCAAAGAGCACATGCAGAAGGAACTGCGCGAGCGGTTGGTCGAGTCCGAAAAGACGGGAAAACCGCTCAAGGTCTACTGTGGTTACGACCCTACCGCCCCCGATATCCACCTGGGTCACACCGTCACCATGCGCAAGCTGCGCCAGTTCCAGGAACTGGGCCACGAGACCACGTTCCTCATCGGCAACTTCACTGGACTGGTCGGCGATCCCTCCGACAAGGACAGAGGCAGGCCACGCCTCAGTGCTGAGAAGCTGGCCGATAACGCCAGGACATATACGCAACAGGCCTTTCGGGTTCTCGATTCCGAGAAGACCAAAGTTCGTTACAATGCCGAGTGGCTGGCTAACCTGACCTTCGAGGACGTCATTGGTCTGGCAGCCAATTTCACCGTTCAGCAGTTCCTGGTCCGCGACAACTTTGCCAAGCGACACGAGAGAGGTGAACCTATCTGGTTACACGAGTTCTTCTACGCACTAATGCAGGGGTACGATGCTGTAGCCCTAGAGACCGACGTTCAACTAGGTGCGACCGAGCAACTCTTCAATCTACTGGCGGGCCGCAAGTTGCAGGAAGCCTTTGGACAGAAGCCCCAAATCTGTCTCACCTTCCCTATCCTCGTTGGAACCGACGGAACTGAGCGCATGTCCAAGAGCACGGGCAACTACGTTGGCATAGACGAAGCGCCGGAGGACAAGTATGGCAAAACCATGTCCATCCCCGATTCGGCGATGCGCAACTGGTTCGAGTTGGTCACCCGCTGGACGCCGGAGCAGATCGACGAGCTGTTGGGCGCGGTGGAGCGAAGCGAGGTACACCCGATGGAGGCGAAGAAGAAGCTGGCCTGGGAGATCGTCTCGATCTTTGACGGCGACGAGGCCGCCGACCGGGCTGCTGATCATTTCGAGCGCGTGCACCAGGAGCGCAAGCTGCCGGAGGATATGCCGACGCTCGCTCTCAAAGGCCCGACCAACGTGGTGGACATCATCTACGCCGCCGAGTTCGCCCCCAGCAAGAGCCAGGCCCGCCGCCTGGTTCAGCAGGGCGCGGTCAAGTTGGACGGCGAGCGGATCGAAAGCATCGAGGTGGAGCTTGAGGCCGACGAGGCTGGGGAAAGAATTCTGCAAGTTGGCAAACGTCGCTTCGTGCGGCTCGTTAGTCAGTAGATTGGTAAACTGGTATTTGGCAGATTGGTAGGAGACCAGCTACCAATTTACCGGTGTACTGGTCTACCAGTCTACCAACATGGAGGGAGAAATGAAAGAACGCAACATCCTATGGGTATTCCTAGCCTTTATTCTTGGCTTTTCGCTGCCGGTGTGTGCCTGCGTGAGCACCTGCTTCCTGTCGGTGGCCGGCCTGGGACTCTTGGCCGAGGGAGGGGGGCCAATCCCCACTGGCCCGGCCGTGGCCGTGATCCGACTCGACGGTGCCATCACCAGCGACCCCGCCGACTCTTTTTCCACGATGGGCATCACGCCCGGCCTGGTGGACAACCAGTTGACCCAGGCGGCCGGCGATCCCGACGTCAAGGCGGTTGTCCTGCGCATCAACAGTCCCGGCGGCAGTGTGGTGGCCTCCAACCAGATCTATCACATGATCGAGGACTTTGAAAAGCCCGTCGTCGTGTGGATGGACGAGATGGCTGCATCGGGAGGCTATTACATCGCCTGTGGCGCCGATTATGTCGTCGCTCATCCCGACACGCTGACCGGCTCTATCGGCGTCATCAGCCAGTTCATCAACGCCGACGAGCTGCTGGACGAGATCGGCGTGGACGTGGTCGTTATCACCTCGGGGCCGCGCAAGGATATCGGCAGCCTGTTCCGCGACATGACCGAGGAGGAGCAGGCTTACTGGCAGACCATCATCGACGAGGCCTACGACGAGTTCGTGGCTGTCGTGGCCGAGGGACGTGACCTGCCGGAAGAGACAGTGCGCGAGCTGGCCGACGGCAGCGTCTATACCGGGCGGCAGGCGCTGGACTCGGGATTGGTGGATGCGCTGGGCCTGCCGGAGGATGCCGTCGCCAAGGCGGCGGAGCTGGGCGGCATCGAGGGAGAGCCGCGCGTGATCGAGATAGACGCGCTCCCCGCCTTCTTGGAGGCGCTGTACACTTACCGGGGGCAGCCGGCGGCGCCGACCTTCGAAGAGCTCTTGGAGTGGGCCGCAACGCCGTCGCTCGAGTTCCGCTTCGCCGGGCCGTAGGGCGCCCCCCCACCTAACCTCTCCTACCACGGGGGGAGGGACCGGATGTGCTGCCTCTGCCTAGCCTCCTCCGCCGGGGGAGGAATAGTTTCCCTTCCCCTCGCGGGAGGGGGGTGCGCGAGTACGCGCATAGGGGTGCGCGAGTACGCGCATGGGGGGTGCGCGAGTA
>Ga0307420_1001313_pt1 | contig 10988 bp, 9 predicted proteins | sample SalMarWE160240MG_2_FD_202167 | JGI IMG/M metagenome (GOLD analysis project Ga0307420, IMG submission 202167) | Salt marsh sediment microbial communities from the Plum Island Ecosystem LTER, Massachusetts, United States - WE1602-40 | ecosystem: Environmental > Aquatic > Marine > Intertidal zone >... | reverse complement strand
AACATTCACCCCTCACCGTGATGGTTCCCCCGCCGATTCTGTGTACCGATAACGCCGTCATGGTTGCCGCCTGCGGCTACTACCGCCTGCGGGCGGGCAGGACTGACGGCCTGGACTTGGATGTAGCTCCCAGCCTTAAGCTGGCTTAAAAAAAGACGTTTAATCAAGATAAATGGCGATTTATTGCCATTGAACACCTTTAAATAGCTGCTGACGGCTCTAAGAAGCTGTTTACCGGGTTGATACTTAAGCCAAGGTAGGTTATTATAAAGCGTTAGCACTCTCCCCCCGAGAGTGCTAAAATGAGAGTAGCAATTGAACTAGAGGAAGGAGGATTAGAATGGCGGTTAAACTACAACCGTTGGGCGACCGTGTAGTGGTTAAGCCCATTGAGAGGGAAGAGGTGACCAAGGGGGGGATTGTGCTCCCCGATACGGTCAAGGAGAAGCCCCAGGAGGGGAAGGTACTGGCAGCCGGTCCCGGCCGTTTGTCCGAGGATGGCAAGCGGATAGCCATGGATGTTAAGGTGGGCGATGTGGTGCTCTATGTTAAGTATGGCGGCACCGAGATTAAGATCGACGGTGAGGAGCTGATGGTACTGCGTGAGAGTGATATCTTAGCCAAGAGAGTTAGCAGGAAGTAAGGAGGAATCATGGGAAAACAGATTATATTTGATGAAGAAGTCAGGCACGCCATAAAGAAGGGTATAGACACCCTGGCTGATGCCGTTAAGGTGACCCTGGGTCCCAAGGGGCATTGTGTGGCGCTGGACAAGAAATGGGGGGCTCCGTCGGTAATTGATGACGGGGTTACCATTGCCAAGGAGATTGAGCTTTCCGACCCCTTTGAGAACATGGGTGTTCAGCTGGTCAAGGAAGCGGCCACCAAGACCAACGATGCCTGCGGCGATGGCACCACCACCTCTACGGTTTTAGCTCATGCCATTATAACCGAAGGCTTCAAGAACGTGGCGGCTGGGGCTGAGCCTATATCCCTCAAGAAGGGTATTGAGAAGGCGACTAAAGCCATTGTTGAAGAGCTAAAGAGGGTATCGGTTGAGGTCAAGGGCAAGGAGCAGATTGCGCAGGTAGGTACCATCACCGCTAAAGATAAGGATATCGGCGAACTGATTGCCGAGGTGATGGAAAAGGTAGGCAAGGACGGGGTTATCACCGTGGAGGAGTCCAAGGGGATTAAGTATGAGACGGATTATGTGGAGGGCATGCAGTTTGACCGCGGTTACATCAGCCCCTATTTCATCACCAACGCAGAAAAGATGGAAACGGAAATAGAGGACCCCTATATCCTCATCACCGACAAGAAAATATCGGCGATGTCCGACCTGCTGCCGGCCCTGGAGAAGGTACTGCAGGTATCCAAGAACCTGCTGATTCTCGCCGAGGACATAGAAGGCGAAGCCCTGGCTACCCTGGTGGTTAACAAGCTGCGGGGCACGATTAACATTCTGGCGGTAAAGGCTCCCGGCTTTGGCGATAGGCGTAAGGCGATGCTGGAAGATATCGCTATTCTCACCGGCGGCAAGGTAATCTCTGAGGATGTCGGGCGCAAGCTGGATTCGGTTACCGTGGAAGATTTAGGCCGGGCCCGCCGGGTAACTTCCGATAAAGACAACACCACAATAGTTGAGGGTAAAGGCTCGGAGGACGATATTAAAGCCAGAATCAAGCAGATTAAGGCCCAGATAGAGGAGACCACCTCCGATTTCGACCGCGAGAAACTGCAGGAGAGACAGGCGAAACTGGTCGGCGGCGTCGGTGTGATCAAGGTTGGTGCGGCTACCGAGGTTGAGCTAAAAGAAAGGAAGCATCGGGTTGAGGACGCTCTGTCGGCCACCCGGGCGGCGGTAGAAGAGGGTATTCTGCCCGGTGGCGGCGTGGCTCTGCTGCGGGCTACTTCGGTTTTAAAGAAGACAGGAGCCAGCGCCGATGAGCTTACCGGTATGAACATTATCCGCAAAGCGGTAGAGGCGCCAATTCGCTGGATTGCCGAAAATGCCGGCAAGGACGGCTCGGTGATAGTAGATGCGGTTAAGAAGAGCAAGGCCGGCGTTGGCTACGATGCCGAAGCCGATGAGTTTGGTGATATGGTGCTGAAGGGCATTATTGACCCGACCAAGGTAGTAAGGTCGGCCCTGGAGAACGCCGCCAGTATCGCCGTCATGGTCTTGATTACCGAGGCACTGGTGGCTGATATACCGGAGAAGGGTGGTAATGCGATGCCGGGCATGCCGCCGGGCGGTATGGGTGGCATGGAAGGGATGATGTAATCCCTTTCCCTGTTATATAGATAATCGGGGAGCCGCAGCTTAAAAAACTGCGGCTCCTTTTTATAGTACGAGGAGTTCGTCCAGCGGCTCGTCCTCAGCCAACGGTCCCACCACCGCCAGCCTTAGCTGGCTATCCACCAGCAGTTCTTTGGCCAGTTGCCCTATTTCTTCGGCGGTAATGGCGTCAATAACTGACGTAACCTGTTCCACGCTTAAAATCTTTCCGGTGAGAATCTCCTGTCCTCCCATCCACCCGGCCACGCTGCGGCTGTCCTCCATGCGCAGCAGCAGCCGCCCCTTGGTCATCTCCTTGGCTTTGGTAAGTTCTGCTTCATGGATCGGCTCTTTAAGCCGGGAAAGCTGTTCCAGGATAGCCTTGATAGCTACCTGGAGGTTTTTGGGTTCAACCCCAGCGTAAATAGTAACGGCGCCGGTATCCAGGAGGTGGTCTGCATAGCTATGGATGCTGTAGGCCAGTCCCAGGCGATCGCGAATCTCAGTAAACAGCCGGCTGCTCATACCCTCCCCCAGGATGACGTTAAGCAGGTCGAGGACAAAGCGCTGGGGGTGCAGCAGGGACAGGCCGTTTAGCCCCAGGCAGAGGTGAACTTGCTCGGTGTCCTTACATTCGATCTTAAGCCGGGGGAAGGCCCTTTCTTTATATTCTTCATAGCCGGGGCGAGGCTGCTGGTCAGCCCAGCCGCCCAGTGCTTCGTTTACGGCGGTTACCATCTCCCGGTGCTTTAGGGCGCCGGCAACACTGACCACGGTGTTGCCGGGCAGGTATTGATGGGCCAGGTAATCGAGCATCATATCCCGGCTGATGCCGGCCACCGAGTCCTTATCGCCGGCTATGTCCCTGCCCAGGGGGTGGTCGGGCCAGAGAAGCTCATCTATAAGCATATTAACCAGCTGGGAGGGGGAATCCTTTCCCATGTGAATCTCTTCAATGATAACCCGGCGCTCACTCTCGATGTCACTGGGGTCAAGTTTGGAATGAAGCACTATGTCGCTCAGCACATCCAGGGCCAGGGAGAAGTGCGGTTGAGCCGTCTTGCACCAGTATACGGTCAGCTCCTTGTCGGTGCCGGCGTTGATGATGCCCCCCACCCCCTCTATAGCCACCGAGATATCCCGGGCGGTGGTACGCCTGGGCGTACCCTTGAACATCAGGTGCTCGATGAAGTGGGAGACGCCGGCCTGCCTCCCGGTCTCGTATCTGGAGCCAACCCCGATAAATATGCAGATAGATACCGAGCGGGTATGGGGCATGGTTTCGGTGATAACCCGCAGTCCGTTATCCAGAGTGGTCTTTTGGTACAATTCTTACCTCTTTAGCAGGGGTGATGATATTCTAACGGTCTGGTTAGTTAGGTGTCAATTCAGGAGATAAGCCCCCCACCCCCATGTCTTTCTTCCCATACCCGCCCGCCCAAAAGGGTTTTACCCTCTTAGACTCTCTTTTACCCCACTCCCCAGGGGAGAGATTAGCTCCTCCTAATTCCCACCCCCACGACTTATCGGGGGGCACCAGCCCTGTTGGGTGGGTCTGGGTGGGAAGAAGAACATCTCGTAACGATGGGGGGGGCTGTCCAGTCCCCTCTTTAAGGTATCTCAAGAGGCATAGCCTTTGAGGGTGGGTCATGGTGGGAAGCAAAACACCCGGTAACAGGGGAGGGGGTGTATCCCCCAAGAAGAAATTCATAGAAGTATCACTTCTGCAGGGAGGGTGGGTGGGAAGAAAAAACATTTCTTAAACAGAGGGGCAGGGGGCAACCAGACGTTTTTATTCTAGCGGTCTCACCCCTTCACTCTCCACTTGACATAAAGCTAAAAACAACTCCCACGCTCAACTAGCTTCGAATTGTTCCCCCAATTTTTTTAGTGCTGTTTTTGTCGCCTCCCCACCCTGTTTTATATCTTTTCCCGCCCGCCAACCCTTTTTAAGGTATGCCCCTTACGGGGCTTCTCCCCACCCCTATAAAGGGAGTTAATAGAGGTCTAACCTCTATAGGGTGGGTGGGTGGGAAAGAAGGACGCCTTCTAAAAGCGGGGCTATGGCCTCCCCTTATCCCCCCACGCCATATTGGGGTGGTATCCTTTCCCCCGTTTTAAGGGGTTTATAGAGGCGAAGCCTTTGAGGGTGGGTAGAGTGGGAAGAAGAACCATAGCTTTGTAAAAAGGGAGCATTTATTATAAACTAGAAGAAATACTGCTTATATTAAACTAGGTGGTCAAGATGGAAAGAAAATATAAATACCAGAGCGCTATCCCCCAGTACTACAACGTAACTACCAAATTGATAGATGAGATGGTGGACAAGGGGCTGGGTGATAAGGTAGCCGTTTATTATAAGGATGAGACCTGTACCTACAGTGAAATGCAAAGCCTGATAAACAAGGTGGGCAATGCGCTTAAAATCCTCGGCGTGCATATGGAAGAGCGGGTAATGCTGGCGATGTACGATTCACCGGAAGCCATGGCCTGCTTCTTCGGTGCTATGAAAATCGGCGCTATCCCGACGCCGGTTAACTACATGTATACCATGCACGACTATCGCTATCTGCTCAATAACAGCCGCGCCCGCACCCTTATCGCCGATGCTGATTTTATTGAGGAAATCGAGGGCTTCAAGGAGAAGCTTCTCTATCTGGAAAATACTATCGTCGTCGGCAAAAAGACCAGGGCTTATCACATCGCTTTCCATGAACTTGTCGACCGCTGTTCCGATAAACTCGATGTGGCTTATACCACCGTTGATGATGCCTCTTTCTGGAATTATACCTCGGGCAGCACCGGCGTTCCCAAGGCGGCGGTCCACCTTCAGCACGATGTTTTCAGCTGCATTGACAATTATGCCAGGGCTGTCCTGGGAATTACTCAGGACGATTTACTCTTTTCAGCGTCCAAGTTCTTCTTTGCCTACGGGCTGGGCAACAGCTTCTTTTACCCGCTGGCTATCGGCGCCTCGGTGGTGCTGCTCCCCGATAGGCCCCGCCCCGAGATCATATTCGCCACTATCGATCGTTACCACCCCACCGTATTCTTCGGCGTACCCACGCTTTATGCCAATATGCTTGAAGTAGAAGGCGCAGAGAAGAAGTACGATTTATCCTCCCTGCGTGTCTGTACCTCAGCCGGTGAGGCCCTGCCCAAGGAAATCTTTTTTGAGTGGAAGAAAAAGTTCGGGCTGGAAATACTGGATGGCATAGGCTCTACCGAGCTGCTGCACATTTTTATCTCCAATCGCCCGGGCGATGTCAAACCGGGCAGCTCCGGTAAAATGGTGCCCGGATATCACGCCAGGATTCTCGATGATGACGGTGAAGAGGTGCCGGAAGGCGAAGTGGGCACTCTGCATGTAATGGGGGAATCAACCGCCGCCTATTACTATCGCTACCACGATAAGACCAAGACCTCCATGCTGGGAGAGTGGTTTAATACTGGAGACAGGTACCGCCGTGATGCCCAGGGTTACTACTATTACCGCGGCCGCAGCGATGACATGCTCAAGGTGGGCGGCATATGGGTCTCACCTATTGAGGTCGAAGACGCCCTGGTCTCCCACCCGGCGGTGCTTGAGGCGGCGGTGGTGGCCAAAAGGGACGAGCACGGCCTGGTTAAGCCCAAGGCATACATAATTCTCAAGAAGGGTCGCCGCCCGTCGGACAAACTGGCCAAGGATATTCAACTCTTCGTCAAGAAGAGCATAGCGCCCTATAAATACCCGCGCTGGATAGAGTTCACCAAGAAACTGCCCAGGACCAGCACCGGCAAGATACAGCGCTACAAACTAAGGGAAGACTAGCCAGTTATACTCCTCCCCGGCTTTAACCAGAGTTTTTCTTCCCATACCCACCCGCCCTCATAAGCTCCGCTTCTGGAATTTTGCTTCCCCACCCCCAGATGATAGATATCCTTACCCCTAAAAAGGAGTAAATAGAGGTTTTACCTCTGTAGGGTGGGAGGGTGGGAAAAAGAACCATCGTTAACAGGGGGGATGAGGGTAATATATGATGTAGAAATCAATTGACTTAACTAGCTGGCACTGTTAACATTTAGACATATGGAATCCCGAATTAAATTGTTCCCGCCGGCCTCGGCGGTTAATGATAGTGGTCATCTGGTCATCGGCGGGTGTGATACCGTAAAGCTGGCTGCTGAGTTCGGCACGCCCCTTTACCTCTTTGACGAGCTCAGCTTGCGCGGCAAGTGTGCCGAATTTAAGCGGGAGTTCGGCCAGCGCTATGCCGATACTGCTGTTCTATATTCCGCCAAGGCTTTTATCAACAAGGCTCTGGCCCGGCTCTTTAATGAGGAGGGGCTGGGGCTGGACGTAGTCTCCGCCGGTGAAATGAGCATTGTCCGCTCCGCCGGTTTCCCTATGGATAGGGTCTATTTCCCCGGCAATAATAAATCGGCTGAGGAATTAAAGCTGGCTCTGGAGTGGGGTGTCGGGCGCATCGTGGTGGACAATCTCTACGAGCTTAACCTGCTGGGTGAGATAGCCAGGGAGCGGGGCGATAAGCCCGAAATACTTTTACGGCTTTCCCCAGGCGTGGACCCTCATACCCACCGCTATATCATCACCGGTAATCTCGATAGCAAGTTTGGCGTACCCATGGTTCAAGCCGAGAAGGCGCTGACTGCCGCCCTGACTATGCCCCAGCTTAAGCTGCGGGGGTTGCATTTTCACATCGGCTCCCAGATTGCCGAGTTTGAGCCTTATCAGCAGGCGATAGATATTATTCTCGGTTTTGCCGCCGAGATGAAGCAGAAGCACGGTTTTGAGATGGAGGAACTGGATATCGGCGGCGGCTTTGCCATTCAATATACTTTAGATTCCCCCGCCCCGCCCATTGCTGCCTATGCCGGGGCGATAACCTCCGGTATCATTAACGGCTGCCAGAGGTTAGGACTGGCGCCGCCGCGGCTTGTTATCGAGCTGGGGCGGTCGATGGTGGGGCAGGCGGGCGTGGCCCTTTATACGGTGGGGGTGGTCAAGGATATCCCCGGGGTCAGGTGCTATGTCTCGGTGGATGGCGGCATGGCCGATAATATCCGCCCCGCCCTTTACGGAGCTAAATTAGAGGCGGTTATAGCCAACCGTATGAAGGATAAGTTAGCCGGTAAGTTTACCATTGCCGGTAAGTTCTGCGAATCGGGCGATATATTAATCAGGGACATTGAGTTACCGGAGCCTGTCGCCGGCGATATTATCGCCGTACCGGGTTGCGGTGCTTATTCGATACCCGAGGCGAGCAACTATAACGCCTCGCTTAAATCCGCGGTGGTTATGGTTAAGGAAGGCAAGGCGCGTCTTATCCGGCGCCGGGAGACCTTTGATGACCTCACCCGGCACGATTTAGTCTAGTGGGGAGGTTTGGTGTGTGGCAGATAGTAGGGCAATCTAGGGCGGTATCCTTACTCCAGCGCAGCCTGGAGCATGGAGCTGTGGCTCATGCCTATCTCATGGTGGGCCCCCCGCACGTCGGCAAGATGACTCTGGCGCTGGATTTAGCCCGGCTGGTTAACTGCCAGGGGGATGAGCCTCCCTGCGGTTTGTGTGACGCCTGCCAGAAAATATCTTCGGGTAATCATGCCGATGTCCAGGTTATCGGCTTGAACTCCGCCGGAAACTCCAATGACAAGCCGCGTGCCGAAATCGGCATCGACCAGATCAGGGAGATACAGCACTCATCCAACCTGCCCCCCTTCGAGGGCAGCTATAAGGTGTACATTATTGACGGTGCTGAGCTGATGTCAACGGAGGCGGCTAACTGCCTGCTCAAGACTCTGGAGGAGCCGTCAGCCGGGGTAATCTTTATTCTGCTAACCGCCAACGAGTCAGTTCTGCCGGCTACCGTGGTTTCCCGCTGCCAGCGGTTGGAATTGCGCCCGCTGGCAACCGCGCAGGTAGGGGTTGCCCTGGGTGAGCGCTGGGGCGTGGCCACACCGAAGGCCGAGCTTCTGGCCAGGCTCAGTCACGGCCGTCTGGGCTGGGCGATACTAGCGGCCGGGGATGATAGCTTGCTCGAGCAGCGTAGCCAGAGGCTGGACAGGTTGCTTGACATAACGAGTGCCGATTATGAAGAGCGTTTTGACTACGCCTCTCAGCTGGTAGCCTGGTTCAGCCAGAGCCGGAGCCTGGTTCAGGAGATACTGGATTTATGGCTGGACTGGTGGCGTGACCTGTTACTGGTCAAGCTCGGCTGTGGTGACGGCATCACCAATATGGATCGCCAGGCAATACTGCTTGATCTGGCTCATGGTTATAGCCTGGTGGAGATAAGGGCTTTTATCAGCAGTATTCAAGCTGCGGGGGAGCAACTCAAGCAGAATACTAATCCGCGGTTGGTACTGGAGGTGCTGATGCTCAGCATACCGGAAAGGAGAGCAGCGGTAAATTATGGCTGATATTGTTGGCGTACGTTTCAAGAGAGCGGGAAAGATATATTACTTTGACCCGACAGATATTGAGCTTGAGATAGGTGACTATGTCGTGGTCAAGACTACTCGCGGTCAGGAGCTGGGGAAGGTGGTTATTGCTCCCGGGCAGGTTTTAGCCAGTGAGGTGAATAAGGAGCTTAAGCCGGTGGTGCGCAAGGCAGACCCGGAGGATATCGAGCAGGCTGAGGAACTGGAAGCCAAAGAGGCTAAGGCTCTGGCCGAGTGCGCCAGGCTGATAGCCAAGTACAGGCTGCCGATGAAACTGCTATCTGCTGAATACAATCTTGATGGCACCCGGCTCACCTTTTTCTTCAGTGCTACGGAGAGGGTTGACTTCCGTGAGCTGGTTCGGGAGTTAAACAGCCGTTTCAAGCTGCGGGTCGAATTACGCCAGCTGGGACCCAGGGATGAGGCCAAGGCGGTGGGTGGCTTCGGGCGGTGTGGTCGCCCTCTGTGCTGTATGGATTTCTTAACTGAGTTCTCCCCTGTTTCAATCAGGATGGCTAAGGACCAGGATTTACCCCTCAACCCGATGAAGATATCTGGTGTTTGCGGGCGCCTTTTGTGCTGCTTGGCATATGAAAGCGGGCAATACCAGAGTATGAAGAAGCAGATGCCCAAGGTAGGCCAGCAGGTGTCCACGTCTATGGGGCCGGCCAGGGTGGTGGGGAGCAATCCGCTCAAGGAAACGGTAACAGTGGAGATGGAGGGCCAGGCAAACGTAGAAGTACCTCTCAGTGAAATCACCGTTGAAGCAAAGCTGTCCAAAGAGGGATAGTGCTTACTGGGGCAGGTATTTCTGCCACTGACTCTGGCTTTGGCGGTAGCGATGGGGGATGTAGAAGTAGGTGTCCCCTCGCGGCGGTGCGGGCTTGTGGGTTAATTTCATTCCGGCTTCTTCGGGGGTCTTTCCCGCCTTGCGCCGGTTACATGAGATGCAGGCGCTGACCACGTTTTCCCAGGTATGTTCGCCGTTGCGGTATCGGGGTATGACGTGGTCCAGGGTAAGCTGGCTGGCCTGCTTGCCGCAGTACTGGCAGGTGTAGTGGTCTCGGTGGAAAATCTCCATGCGGGTCAGCTTTCTCTGTGGGCGGGGGCGCTTAATCAGGTGGGCTAAGCGGATTACCGAAGGCAGGGGGAAATCCTCGCTGGCGGTGTGGATAAATCCGGCGCCATTCTCCAGCATCTCTGCCTTACCGTGTTGTATCAGCACTATCGCCCGCCGCACCCGGCATACGTTAAGCGGCTCATAACTCTGATTTAGCACCAGAACGGGCATATTTATTGCATTCTCGCTCATAACACGAAAGCCAACCCATTTTACAAAAAAGCGATAGAGCTATGCAAATTAGCGGCTAACCCCGGCGCTCTTTCCGCCCCCGAGTCGTCTTCTTCCTGTTGGTGGGGGCATCGGTGCGGAAGTCGGGGGCAGTAATGTTCCATCTGAAACTGATTTTAGGGTCAGCTAGCCGGGAGCTTATAGGAGGGTCAATTTCATCCAGTGCCAGACAGGTGGTAATGACGGTGGCCAGCCGGGCATTGTAGCGGTAGTTGATAATCTGATAAAGCTTCTCCTCGGCCCAGGGGGTGGTTGATTGCTCGCCGAAGTCATCCAGGATAAGCAGGGGGGCGTTCTTGACCTCTTCGAACAGCTGGTCGTAGGTCACCGGGCTCTCCGGGCTGAAGGTGGAGCGCAGGTGGTCGAGCAGGTCAGGCACAACCAAGAACTTGACCGGCTGGCCCTCTTTGAGACGGTAGTTGGCGATGGCCGCCGCCAGGTGAGTCTTGCCGCAGCCGATAACGCCCATAAACACCAGCCAGTTTTCGGGTGATTTGGCGAAATCAAGTGCGATATCATAAGCTTTCTTCAGGTTATCGCGCTGCTCCGGCGGCAGGTTGACCCGCTGCCAGTCGAATTTTTTGAAGGTCATGTCCTGCAGCAGTCCTGCTTCCAGGCCGCTGTACTGCCGCAGGCGGCTCTGCCGCTCCTTTTCCCGTTCCCGCCGGGTGCAGCTGCAGGGCACGGTACGGCTGTAGTCCGGCTTGCCCGATGATAGCCGTGGGTGGACAAAGCCGGCCCCCTTGCAGACGGGGCAAGTTGAGTCCGGTGGTGCCTCTTCTGTTTCTTCAGCGCCGGACTGTGTGTCCGTATTTGCCTTTGATGTATTTGTCCGGGTCTGTCTTTTTAGTATCTCCCCGATGTGTTCCATCACTCCTACCTTCGGCTGACCAGTTTTCTAGAATCTTGGAA
>Ga0307420_1001311_pt1 | contig 10994 bp, 7 predicted proteins | sample SalMarWE160240MG_2_FD_202167 | JGI IMG/M metagenome (GOLD analysis project Ga0307420, IMG submission 202167) | Salt marsh sediment microbial communities from the Plum Island Ecosystem LTER, Massachusetts, United States - WE1602-40 | ecosystem: Environmental > Aquatic > Marine > Intertidal zone >... | reverse complement strand
ACACGGAGCCTTGACTTCCAGTCAACCGAGAGCATCGTGGGTCTGGGCAGCTCGGATGGCGAGACCACCGCCAGCTTCATGTTACTGGAGGCCGACGCATCGGTGGACGTGCCCTACGGGACCGTAACCGGCTGCTACCACCTCGAGATGGCGGCCGAGGGCGCGGGGTTCACGATCGAGATGTGGCTGAAGCCGGGCATCGGGCTGGTCAAGGCCAGCGAGATCGCGGGCGTCCAGGACATCGAGCTGAAAACGGTCGGCCAGTAGGCGCCTCGCCTCCACGGACCCTCGGCTCAGACTAGATCGAAGCGATCCAGGTTCATGACCTTGTTCCAGGCCACCACGAAATCGCGCACGAACTTGTCCTGCGAGTCGGCGGCGGCGTAGACCTCCGCGTAGGCCCGGAGGATGGAGTTTGAGCCGAAGACAAGGTCGGCCCGGGTGCCGGTCCACTTCGCCTTCCCGGTGGCACGGTCGCGGCCCTCGAACAGGTCGGCGGCCGCGGTCGCGGGCTTCCACTCGGTGCCCATGTCGAGCAGGTTGACGAAGAAGTCGTTGGTCAGCTTGCCGGGGCGATCGGTGAAGACGCCGTGCTTCGTCCCGCCGGTGTTGGCGCCGAGCACGCGCATGCCGCCGACGAGGACGGCCATCTCGGGCGCGGTCAGGGTCAGGAACTCCGCCCGGTCGACGAGCATCGCCTCCGCCGGCTTCGTCTGGCCGGCCGCCACGTAGTTGCGGAAGCCGTCGGCCTTCGGTTCGAGCACGGCGAACGACGCGACATCCGTCTGCTCGGCCGAGGCGTCGGTCCGTCCGGGCGCGAAGGGCACCTTGACGTCGACTCCGGCGTCCTTCGCGGCCTTCTCGACCGCCGCGCAGCCGCCCAGGACGATCAGGTCCGCGAGCGAGACACGCTTCTTCCCGCCGGCCTGAGCAGCGTTGAACTCGGACTGGATCTTCTCCAGCGCCGCGAGGACCTTTGCCAGCTGGGCTGGGTCGTTCGCCGCCCAGTCCTTCTGCGGTGCGAGGCGGACTCGGGCTCCGTTGGCACCGCCGCGCCTGTCGGTGCCGCGGAACGAAGCGGCCGAAGCCCAGGCGGTCGAGGCCAGCTGGGAGACCGTCAGCCCGGAGGCGAGGATCCTGTCCTTCAGTTCGGCGACGTCCTTCTCGCCGATCAGCTCGTGATCGACGGGTGGGACGGGATCCTGCCAGATCAGCGCCTCCTTCGGCACGAGCGGCCCCAGGTAGCGCGATCGCGGACCCATGTCGCGGTGAGTCAGCTTGAACCAGGCCCGCGCGAAGGCGTCGGCGAACTCGTCGGGGTGCTCGTAGAAGCGCCGCGAGATCTTCTCGTAGGCCGGATCGAAACGCAGCGACAGGTCCGTGGTCAGCATCGTGGGCGCGTGCCGCTGGGACGGATCGTGGGCATCGGGCACCGTTGGGGCGGCACCTTCAGCGACCCACTGGTGGGCGCCGGCCGGGCTCTTGACCAGCTTGTACTCGAAGCCGAACAGGTTCTCGAAGAAGTTGTTGCTCCACTTCGTGGGCGTCGTGGTCCAGGTGACCTCCAGGCCGCTGGTGATAGTGTCGCCGCCCTTGCCGGTGCCGTAGCTGCTCTCCCAGCCGAGACCCTGCGCCTCGAGCGCAGCGGCTTCCGGTTCGGGGCCGACGTTGGTCGCCGGGCCCGCCCCGTGAGTCTTGCCGAAGGTGTGCCCGCCGGCGATCAGGGCGACCGTCTCCTCGTCGTTCATGGCCATACGGGCGAACGTCTCGCGGATGTCCTTCGCGGCGGCGACGGGATCGGGGTTGCCGTTGGGGCCTTCGGGGTTGACGTAGATCAGGCCCATCTGCACAGCCGCCAGCGGGTTCTCGAGATCGCGCTCGCCGCTGTACCGCTTGTCCTCGAGCCAGGTGCCTTCGGGGCCCCAGTAGATATCTTCGGGCTCCCAGACATCCTCGCGGCCGCCGCCGAAGCCGAAGGTCTTGAAGCCCATCGACTCCAGGGCGCAGTTGCCGGCGAAGATCATCAGGTCCGCCCAGGAGATCTTGCGGCCGTACTTCTGCTTGACCGGCCAGAGCAGCCGGCGCGCCTTGTCGAGGTTGGCGTTGTCCGGCCAGCTGTTGAGCGGCGCGAAGCGCTGCGTCCCTCGCCCGCCGCCACCGCGGCCGTCGCTGATGCGGTACGTGCCGGCGCTGTGCCAGGCCATGCGGATGATGAGCGGCCCGTAGTTGCCGAAGTCGGCCGGCCACCAATCCTGCGAGGCGGTCAGGACCTCGACGACGTCCTTCTTGAGTGCCTCGAGGTCGAGCTTCTTGAACTCGTCGGAGTACCTGAACCCCTCGCCCATCGGATCGGACAAGGGCGAGTTCCGGTGGAGGCTCGCCAGGTTGAGCTGATCAGGCCACCAGTCGCGGTTCGTTCTGGCAGCGGTCCGGTCCATGACTTCCCTCCTGGAGTGGCTGGTACGCGGTGTCTCAAGCTGACAGCGTACCGGACCGGTGCCCAATGAACCGGCCGGCCGTCGCCTGAGTCGCGCTCGGTGCGCCATCGCGCTGAACGCTCGGCGACACTCCGGCCGTCGGCGTCGCCGCGATGCATGTCGGCCTCGAGGTGCGGGCCGCCCAACCGAGTCAGTCGGGGCGAACCTCGATGCCGAGCTGAGCGGCCATCAGGGCGCGAGATCTGCCAATTGGTCGTGGTCGATGATCGCGCCAGCCCCGATGCCATCGTCGCATTACTGGAGCGCTCGCTCGCCCCTGGCGGGGCCTTCCCCCCAGCCCTGGTTCGAGAAGGTCGGGATGAACCGATAGCCCGCGCCTGGGACCGTGGCGATGAAGCGCGGATGGTGGTACCCGTTCTGGAGCTTGATTCGCAGGCTCCTGATGTGGCGATCCACAACGTTGCTCTCGGCCACGAAGTCCGTGCCCCAGATCGTGTCGAGGATCTCCTCTCTCGTGACAACCTGCCCGTTCCGACTCGCGAGAAGGTACAGCAGGCTCTGCTCGATGCCGCTGAGATGGATGATCAAGTCGCCGGCGCGCACCTGGCGGCCTAGGATGTCGACCTCGATCTCGCCGAGCTTGATCGTGGGGACGATCGGTCGATCGGTCCCGGTCGCGCGGCGAACGATCACGATCGACCGGGCCAGCAGTTCCTCTGGCGAGAACGGCACCGTCAGGATGTCGTCCACGCCGAGGTCGAACGCCTTGAGCTTCGTCTGAAGGTCGCCGCGGCGGGTAAGACCAAGAACCGGCGTCACGCTCCGGCGCAGCGTGTTCGAGGCGCCGAGTCGGCCGAGCAGGGCCGTGCTGTCGTCGTGGTCCATGTCGACGATCGTCATGTGCGGCTGCCACGTCGTGAGGATCGCCTCGGCTTCCGCGAGGTTGCTCGCGGACCGGACGACGAAGAGACCGTGGTTCAGGGTCAACTCGATCAGGTTCACGACCAGCTGACGATCATGCAAGACGAGCGCCCGGTGCGCGTCGACGAGCCCGCTATCCCCGTGGCTCTCCATCACGGCCCTTCCTTGCGACCAACGGACTGTCCGTCCGCTTCCCGGATTCTAGCCTGAGACGGGATTCCGTTGATCGGAGCTTGATGCCGGCCGTCAAGCTCGAGCCCGCGCGGCCCTGGCGACGTTCGCCACGGATGACTACCCGTCATGACGGCACCGCTGGACGCCGAAACACCGCACAGGATCAGAAGGGCCTCGTCGCGACCCTGGATTCCTTCGGCCGGCTAAGCGGCCTCCCTCGAGAGCGGAGTTCGAGTCTTTGGTCCCTCCAATGCCGCCGGAATCCGGGCTTTGGCAGGATCGAGAACTCGATACGCGATGACTTTGACCTGGTCGTTCACGAGGAACCACGCCAGCGCGTAACCCCAAACGAACAGGGCCCAGCCCCAGCCCAGCGGTGTCATGAAGACCCCATAGACGGCTATCAGCGTCGCCACGGCTTGAGTGCCGAGGACCGCCAGCAACAGAACCCGTGCGGGGCGGATGGACCAGAATCGACCGCGTGTGCGAGTCAGGAAGATCGTCAGGTGCCCCGCCACTGACAGCTTCAGATACATCAGCGTCTGGATGTGGTCCCGGTCGATATGGAAGACTCGCTCGCCTAGATAGAACAGGCCGAAGGCGGACACGACCCCGATGGCACCCAGCACCGTGGCGGTCCCCAGCACCACGCGCATGTTCCAGGCCTCGGGCTGGTCTTTGTAGTGGACGTTGTCGTAGGCGATGGACAGGATGGCTCCGTCGTTCAGCAACGCCAGCATCACGATCATCACGGCCGTGACCGGGTAGAAGTTGAAGACCAGGATTGCCAGGGTCATGAACAACAACACCCGCAGCGTCTCGGCGATGCGGTAGATCGCGTAGCTGTTCATCCGCTGGAATATCTTCCGGCTCTCCCTGATCGCCTCGATGATCACCGACAGCCCGGAGGTCAACAACACAATGGAGGCCGCCGCCCGCGCCGCGTCTGTCGCGCCCGAGACCGCGATCCCGCAGTCGGCCTTCTTGAGCGCCGGGGCGTCGTTCACTCCGTCGCCCGTCATGCCCACGATGTGGCCGCGCTTCTGCAGCACCTCGACGATGCGGAACTTGTGCTCGGGGAACACTTGCGCAAAGCCGTCCGCGCTCTCGATTGACTCGGTCAGCTTTGCGGCCGCCTGATGCTTGGGATCGCCAAAGCCGCTGGCGTCGAGGATGTTCGTGCCCATCTCCAGCTTCTTGGCGGTCTCCACTGCGATGGCCAGGGCATCGCCGGTGACCATCTTGATCGTGACGCCCATCTGGCGGGCAGTCGCGATGGTCGCTTTGGCCTCAGCCCGTGGCGGGTCGAACAGCGGCAGCACGCCGAGGAACTGCCATTTGCCCTTGCCATCGGCCCGGGCCACCCCGAGAGAACGAAAGCCCCGGGCCGCGAACTCGTTGACTGCCTTGTCTACCGCGGCCTTCACCTTCCCGGCATTCGCGGACATCTCGAGGATCACCTGTGGCGCGCCCTTGGCCGCCTGGAAGGTCGTGCCGTCCGAGCCCTTGACAGTGGCTTCGGTGCGCTTGTGCACAGGGTCGAAGGGCTGGAAGTGGACAACCTTGTAGCCCTTCAGGGCCTTGGGGTCCTTCAGGCCGTCCAGCACGGCCATGTCGATAGTGTCCTTGTCTTCCTCGCGCGACGCCAGGGCGGCGCAGACGATTACCTCATCGGCATCGACGCCGCTGACTCCGAAGGGATCGCCCAGGGTCAGCTTGTTCTGGGTCAGGGTGCCGGTCTTGTCCGCGCACAGCACGTCCACGCCGGCCAATTCCTCGATAGCGGCCAATCGGGTGACGATCGCCTCTCTCTTGGCCAGCAGGCGTGCGCCCACCGCCATCGTCACTGACAGCACCGTCGGCATCGCTACCGGGATCGCTGCGACGGTCAAGACCAGGGCGAACTGCAGGGTTGTCAGGATCGGGTCGCCACGGATGATCGAGACGGTGATGATGACTGCCACCAGGGCGACCGCCAGAATGATCAGGTAGTCGCCGATCTTGAGGACCGCGCGCTGGAAATGGCTGACGGTGTGCGCCTCCTGCACCAGCTCCGCCGTCTTGCCGAAGTAGGTGCTCGCGCCCGTGGCATACACGAGCGCGCCGATCTCGCCCTGCCGGACGATCGAGCCCGAGAAGATGGCCTCGCCCGGCTTTCGGGAGGCGGGCAACGACTCGCCCGTCAGCGCGGACTGATCCACTTCGATCGAGTCGCCGTCGAGCAGGCGGGCATCCGCGGGCACGATATCGCCCAGACGCAGGCGGATGACGTCGCCCGGCACCAGCTCGCGCGCCGGCGGCGTGACCCACTTCCCGCCGCGCAGCACCCTGGCCTCGACCGCGAGCTTCGCCTTGAGCGCCGCGATGGCGTTGCCGGCTTGGTGTTCCTCCCAGAATCCGACCACGGCGTTTGCCATAAGCAGGGCGAGGATGATGAAGAAGTCTGGCCAGTGCTGGGCGAGCGCCGAGAGGACGACGGCCGCCTCGATCATCCACGGGATCGGACCCCACAGATACGTGAGGAACTTGAGGAACGGGTTGCTCTTCTTCTCCTCGATCTCGTTGGGGCCGTATTGGGTCAGGCGCTTCGCGGCTTCGCGCTGGGTGAGGCCGTCCGGCGACGACTCAAGCTTCGCCTGGAGCTCGTCCATGGGCATGGACTGGAGTTCGCCCTTCGCCTTGGGCTCTGACCCGGGCGTGGTCTTGGGCTTGTGCGCACTCAATTTCATGATGCGTTGGCCTCTGTTCGCGATGCCTCCGCGGAGTCTGGTCCGTAGGGGGCGCTATACCTTTACGCTCGGCGAGTGGGCGAGTCCTCCAGATGGCAGAGTTTCTGGCAGGTCGAGGCGAGCCACGCCAATCCTGTCGTCGGCCATGCCGTAATAGACATCGAAGCGGCCCGGCATCCCGAGATCGTCGCGCCGGTCGATGCCGGTGGGGAAAACGACGTTGGCGATCGTCCCGCTGCGTTCCTGCGGCAGTTCGGGGACCAGCACCGGCTGCGTCGACCGATATCGGACCACTTGCGGATGCTCCCTCAAGAGCACCATCACCCCGGCCGAGTAGCAGAGTTGGCGTCCGGTGTCGGCCGGCCCGTCCACCTCGCCCACGCCGTGATAGACGATCAGCCAGCCATGGCGGGTCAGGATTGGAGGCGTTCCTCCGCCAATCTTGAGACGCTCCCAGGGCGACACCGGACTTGCCAGCCGGTGGTGAGACGCGAATTCGCCGAAGCGACGCAGTGGATCGTCCGCCGGTGCCCGTTCACAATACGAGATCCAGATGCTCTCCAGGTTGAGGTCGACCCCGCGGGGAGCGGGGTGTGCCGCCGTCTCCTCGGGACGTGTGCCCGGGAAGAGTGGCCTGTGCAGGAGAGCGAGTTCTGGTCGCATGGATGGATTGGGGATGGCCACCGGGAAGAGACTTGCATCCTTGTCATCCACCCCGCGGGGATCGCGGCCGTCGTGGTAGTTGGCGAAGTCCACGAGCCCCACGCGCTGCCAGTGAAAGAGGTCCTTCGATACGGCGAGGGCAATGCGCGGGCCTTCGGGCGAGAACGCCGTGTAGGTCATCACGTAGCTTCCGAGCGGTTCCACGAACGTGACACGAGGATCCTCGCAGCCGCCTTTGCCATCGGGCCGCAGCTCGTAGTCGGCCTCCGGCTCGAGAGCGATGCCGAGCCGCTCGACGCCCGTCGGATCGCCGTCGCCATTGAACTGGACCCTCGCGATGCCGATGCGCGAGTAGTTGCCGGCTGCCACGAGGCGCGGAAACAAGTATAGCTGGCCATCCGGCCCGCGCGCCGCAGCCGGATTGAGGACACCCTCGACCTCGTGCGGATTGCCCGGCTCCGGCTCCATGACCGTGCCCAGGCGCCGCAACACGAGGCTAGGCATTGGTGCCCGGATCCAGACAGGCGATGATCGCCTCGGTGACCCGCTTGGTCTCGTCAGGACCCTTCACTGGGATCGAGACGACACCCGCCTCTTCAGCCGGGTAGTCGTTGCCGCCGACGAACAGGGCGTCGCCGATGAAGATCATCTCCTTGAGCGAGATGCCAAGGATGTCTCGCAGCTTGCGGATGCCGTAGGCCTTGTCGATGCCGGGCTTGGTCACATCGATCGAGGTGGCGCCGCCCATTCGGACTGAGAACTCGGGAAGCAACTCGTCGAGGATCGCCTTGATCTTCTTTCGCTTGGCGAAATCCGGATCCCATTTGTCCTTCTCGTCGAGGGGCGCCTCCTGTCCCAAAGCCGAGAACGTGATCTGGCTTCCCCGATCTTCGATCCGCTCTCCCCAGAGCTTGCGGGGCTTGAAGCCCGCCTCCGAGGCCGCCTTCTGCAGCGAGCTCTCGATCTTGGCCCTTTCGTCCGCGGCGAGGTCTTCCGAGTAGATCCTCTTCCAGTCCTCGTCGTATCGAAAGAACTGAGTCCCGCACGTCGGCAGAAGAGACAGATTCGCCAGCCGCTCGTCGCGAGGAAGGTTCGAGAGCAGCTGCTCTTCGAACTGCTTCCAGGCACCGCCCGAAATCACGGCCACTCTAACGATGCCGAGCAGGTCATGGAGCAGCCCGGCCATTTCGGCATCGAGAGGGGACTTGCTCTCGGCGAGCGTGCCGTCGAGGTCGTAGACAATTAGCTTCTTCATTCCGGCAGAACTACCTCCAGCATTGTCACCGGGCCACTCGGCCGAAAGGCGCAGGCTCCGACTGCCGCCGGGAGCAGCAGGACGTCCCCCTTGCCGGCGGCGTAGCCCTCACCGCCGTGCTCGACCAGCCCGGTGCCTTCGATGCAGACCAACACGCGCGGCGCGCCCGCGGCGCCGACGGCAAAGGGCGATTGGCCACGCAGGCGCCACAAGCGGAAGTAGTCACAATCGAAGAGCCGCTCCCGCTCAACCGGTGACGTCTCCTCCACCACTGGTGAGACCGGGCCGACCGCACCCTGCGCCATGTCGATGGCGCTCAGGGCCTGATCCACCTGAAGCGCCCGAGGCCGGCCGGTCTTGGGATCGACGTGGCCCCAGTCGTCGAGCCGGAAGGTCACGTCGCTGTTCTCCTGGATCTCGAACACGACGACATCGCCACCGAGGGAGTGAACCGTCCCGGCTGGGATGAAAACGCCATCCCCGTGTTTCGGCGTGAACGACGCGACGTTGTCCGCCACCACGCCGCTCGCGACCGCCCGCCGGAGATCATCGACCGTGGTGCCCAGCTTCAGGCCGGCGTAGATACGGCTCTTCGGCCCCGCTTCGAGCACGACCCACGCCTCGGTCTTGCCGGTTTCGCCGGCCGGCAGCAGGTCCTTGCGGTCATCCGCGGGATGCACCTGGAGCGAGAGCATCTCCCGCACATCGAGGAACTTGAGCAGCAGCGGGAAGCGGCTGAAACGCCCGGCTAGCCTTCCGAGCAGGTGCTCGGGAAACTGCTCCACCAGCTGACCGATCGTCTGCCCTTTGAGCGATCCACTGGCAACTCGGCTGGCATGGTCATCTCGGTCGCTCAGCACCCACGCCTCGCCAATCGGGCTGTCGCCCGGCAGCGGCGCGGCCAGCAGGTCGGCGAGCCGCCGGCCGCCCCAGAGCCGGTACTGATAGATGGGCTCGAATCGCAGGGGATACAAAGCCGTATGCGTCGGGTCGGGCGGCTTCGTCGTCACGCTTATGCCTTCTCCATCTCGGCGCTGTACTCGCCACGGCGCGCAGCCCGGTTGCAGTTGGCTCGGTGGAACAACGCTTGCTGGGCCGCCCGCACGTTGGCTTGCTCGCCTCGCCAGATCTCCAGGGCCGGCTGCTGGATGGCGCGGGCAAACGAGAACGCCAGCGCCCAGGGCGGTCGCGACGCAAATCGGACGTTCATCGCATTCAGGCGGCCTGAAGCCAGCTCGCTGGGTTGACCGCCCGAGAGGAAGGCGATCCCCGGAACGGCAGCGGGGACCGCCCGCAGGAGGCACTTCACGCTGGCGTCGGCTACCTCGTCCACGGTTGCGGGCGTGCTACAGGCAAGCCCCGGAGCAACCATGTTGGGCTTGAGGAGCATGCCTTCCAGAGCCACCCGCTGGAGGTAGAGCTGCTCGAAGACGGCGCGCAGGACCTCCTCGGTTGTCTCGGCACACCGAGCCAGGGTGTGATCGCCGTCCATGAGCACCTCGGGTTCGACGACCGGGACGAGGCCGGCCTCCTGACACAACGCGGCATAGCGAGCGAGCGCATGCGCGTTGACCTCGATGCAACCCCGGCTGGGGATGCCATCGCTCACGGCGATCACGGCGCGCCACTTGGCAAATCGCGCGCCCATTTGAGCGTACTCAGCCAGGCGATTGCGCAGACCGTCGAGGCCTTCGGTGACCTTCTCGCCTGGATGGCCGGCCAGATCTATTGCGCCGGTGTCGACTTTGATTCCGGGGATTATCCCGGCATCGATCAGGACTTTGACAAATGGGATGCCGGCCTTGGTCTCCTGGTGGATAGTCTCGTCGTAGAGGATCGCCCCGCTGATGCACTGTCCGAGATTGGGCGTGGTCACGATCAACTCGCGATAGGCGCGCCGGACCTCCTCTGTCTGGGGAATCCCCAACGCGGCGAATCGCTTGTTGCACGTTGAGTTGCTCTCGTCCATCGCCAGCAGGCCCTTGTCGCCGGCGACCAGGGCCTGGGCGGTATCGAGAATCGCCTGTGCTTTCACGTGGGGCCGCCCCACTGCCAGTTCCGGATCTCCGGCATGTCTTCGCCGTGCTCGTCGATGTACTGGCCATGCTCGACGAGCTTGTCGGCCATCATCTGCTTGAGGTAGGCGCCGTCAGCTCCCAGGCTCGGCAGCCGGTCGACCACGTCCTGCACAAGGTGGAACCGATCCAGCTTGTTCTGAACTCTCATGTCGAAGGCCGTCGTGATCGTGCCTTCCTCGATGTAGCCGCGAACATGCAGGTTGCGGTTGGTTCGGCGGTATGTCAGGCGGTGGATGAGCCACGGATATCCATGGAAGCCGAAGATGATGTGCTTGCCTGTCGTGAACAGCGAGTCGTAGTCGGTCTCGCTAAGGCCGTGTGGGTGCTCGCTTGCGGACTGCAGCTTCATCAGATCCACGACGTTGACCACCCGGATCTTCAGGTCGGGGAGATGCTCGCGCAGGATCGAGACGGCGGCCAGGATCTCGAGGGTGGGCGTGTCACCGCAGCAGGCCATGACCACGTCCGGCCCTGAACCCTGATCGTTGCTGGCCCACTGCCAGATACCGATCCCCTCGGTGCAATGCACGACCGCTTCATCCATGGTCAGCCACTGCGGCAGGGCGTGCTTGCCGGCGACCACCACGTTGACGTAGTTCCGGCTGCGCAGGCAGTGATCGACGACGGACAACAGGCAGTTCGCGTCGGGCGGTAGATAGACGCGGACGATGCCGGCCTTCTTGTTGACGACGTGGTCGATGAACCCCGGATCCTGATGCGTGAAGCCGTTGTGATC
>Ga0307420_1001303_pt1 | contig 11023 bp, 5 predicted proteins | sample SalMarWE160240MG_2_FD_202167 | JGI IMG/M metagenome (GOLD analysis project Ga0307420, IMG submission 202167) | Salt marsh sediment microbial communities from the Plum Island Ecosystem LTER, Massachusetts, United States - WE1602-40 | ecosystem: Environmental > Aquatic > Marine > Intertidal zone >... | reverse complement strand
CCTCGGCAGCGCGACTCCTTCGGTTGAATCATTCTATAACGTCGAAAAAGGAAAATACAAACTTTTAGAGCTTCCTAAAAGAGTAAAAGGCCTGGATTTACCAAAAGTACAAATCGTCAACCCAAAAGGCAAATTATTCTCAGAAGAAATGGAGAAAGAAATACAAAATACTTTAGAAGGGAAAAAACCTTCGAGGGTTATTCTCTTTCTCAATCGAAGAGGGTATGCTCCCTTTGCCAAATGCTATAATTGTGGTTGGACAGCGCGCTGTGAGGACTGTGATATATCATTAACATTCCATAAAAAAGTAAACATTTTAATTTGTCATCATTGCGGTAGCAAACAAACAAAACCTGAATTTTGCCCAAACTGCGGAAAAGAAGTATCTTACTTGGGATGGGGAACCGAAAAAATAGAAGAAGAAATCGAAAAAAAATATAAAGATTTCAAAATAAAAAGAATGGATACAGATAGTACATCCAGAAGAAATTCGCATGAAGAAATTTACAACAAATTAAAAAAAGGTGAAATCGAAATACTTCTCGGAACCCAAATGGTGACAAAAGGTCTCGATTTCCCAGATATCGGATTTGTAGGAGTCATTTCGGCAGACACATCTCTAAATTTTCCGGACTTTAGAGCAACGGAAAAAACTTTTCAGCTTTTATCCCAGGTAGCGGGAAGAGCGGGCAGAGGAAAAGAGGGTAAAGTTTTAATACAAAGCTCAAATCCAAAGAATTACGCGATAAAAAGTGCTTCAGAACACAACTATATGGATTTTTATAAAGAAGAAATAAAATTCAGGAAAGAAGCGAACTATCCACCTTTTATAAAATTGGCGAGGATTGTGATTAGAGCTAAAGATTTTACAAAAGCGGAACAAACTGCGGCTAAAATAAGAAATATAATCGGAAAAATGAAAGAAAAAAAGGAAATTATTATTTTAGGACCGGTAATATGCCCTATCGGAAAAATAGAAAAATATTACCGATTCCATATTTTACTTAAATCAAAAAAAGGGTATATCTTGAATAACATACTAAAAAAACTTTACGAAAAACAGATTGAAAACGTCAAAATTTCCTTAGAAATAGATCCGACCAATATGCTATAATAAAAAGTCAAGCTGTTAACTATTAGCCTTTTGCCTTTAGCTTTTATTTTTAAAATAGCTAAAAGTCAATATCCAAAAGCGAAGGGCTAAGTCTTTGACATTTGCTCTTTAAATTACTTCCGGGGGGGTTGACTTTAAAAATCTTTGTTGATACTTTATGAATAAATATATTTAGCCTTATTTTTACAGGAGGTAATAATGGAAGAAAAAACCCATGAAAAAAGGGAGGAAATTATTTTCGCTCCGGCATACACAGGAAAAGATCGGAGAAACAATAAAGATAGAAGATCAGGAAAAAAGAGAAGAAAAAATTCCAATCCAAACTACAACGGACCTGAACATAGAAGCGGTAAAGAACGACGTTCCGGACAAGATAGAAGAAAACCAAAAACCGACGGCTATTTATTCTAAAAAATAGAGCCATCGATACAACCATACATTTTTCAAACACAACACTATATTTTATCGATAAAGACAAATCCCTGCAAATACAAAAATATCATTCCTGTCGATTCAAATAACACGGTTTTTAAAAAAATTAAGATTATTAATTAATTTCTGTTTTTGGCATTAAATACTTTATTTTTACTGCTTTTTAGACTACGTAAAAAATCTTCCAAACTTTTATCACCCGGGAATCTGTTTTGCAGCCTTTCCACTAATTCAACCGCGCTCCCATCTTCTTCACTACTCAAAAAATGAAGAACAGTTAAAAGTAATTGCTGATCCTGTACTAACACATCAATTATTCCCTCCATCTTCTCTCCCTCACCCGAATTAGCATAAACTTTAACAAGCCCTTTATAGGCAAATAATTCCCATCCTTTTTCAGAAAGCAACTTTTTCAAATCGGCTTCTGCCATAGCGAGAATATTTTTTCGCTCTTCCTCTATTTTTGTATTATTCGCTTTAACAATATATAATTCCGCACGTAAAAGATAAAGTCTGTTAACATCCTTTACTTGGATAAAAGAATCGATAAGTTTAAGTTGCTCATCATAATTTTTCAACTCATTACAAATACGCTTTTGTGCTTCGATAATATTAAACGCTGAAGGGGAAAAGGCTCTATCATCTTCTAAATATATAAAGGCTTTATTGAAAACCGATTGCAACATTCTTAGTGTATCCCGGTCAACCTCGCTTACATCACCGCCGTATAAAGCTGGGTACATATCTGAAAAAACCTCAGTGCCGAAAGTTAATAATGCAATCGCCTGATTTATAACAACAGTGACTTGAGCTCTACTTTCAACGCGAACCCAAAAGTTCTCATAGTAGCTGTACGCAAATTTGTTTTGCACTAAATCCCACATTTTTTTTCTGTTACTTGTATATCCCACTTTTTCCTTTACAAGTTTATATACATAACCTTCCTGCAATAAATGTTTTGCAAAAGCTTTTCTGTAATCGGGAGGAAGCGGTGAAGAGAAATATATATTAATTGATGGATTAAAATCTTCACTGTTAACATATTTTTCTACAAATAATGAATCTTCCATGAATAAATCTTCAGAACTCGGTTTTTTGCCAATTGCCGAAAGTATTATGGATCTTACTGCTATATCTTTAAGTTCGATTATTCTATTAGCACTTATCTTCAATCCCCCGGGAATAGCATCCATCATCCATTCTTCAAAATTTTTATCAGTTCCTCCTGCTCTCTTTTGACGATTGTATTCGGAGTAATATCTCGTACCAATAAAAGGCGAAGCAAAATCAATCGGTACCCCTGCCTTTTTAAGTTCTTTTATATACCAGTTTGTATTCATAAGAGAAAAATTACCCAACCTCACACCTGTTTTTTTCTCAGGGTTAAACTTTCTGAAATTCTTAACTTCCTGTAAGAACCAAACCGGGAATGTATCATTATCTCCGTATGTAAAGATTATCGAGTAATCGTCGGCACCAACAAGTATATTATGAGCGTAATCATAAGCAAGCCAATTTCCTCTTCTATTTACGTGAGAATTAATATTACTAATAAAAGGGACAACACCCAACAAACAGGAAAGCATTATTGCAGTCCAGACATACCGAGGGTTTTTCTTCTTCAACCAACCCAATATCCAGTAAACACCCATAAAAACATAAAACATAAAGAGGAAAAAAGAAGTTCCCCAGAAGTAATCTCTTTCCCGAGGTTCGCGCGGCTGATGAGCGGGATTTGGGTCGGAAGGAGAAAATTCATGGTTAAGATAAAAGACTAATCCAAAGCTCAATAGGATAAAAAGGATGAATAATAACCAGAAAGATTCTTTATCTTTTTTAAAATGCACACACATACCCAAGACACCAATTAAAACATATATATAAGTACCGAATAAAGATACGTATCGGAGTAAAACGCTCGTATTTACTCTGGGATAAGGAAAAAACTGCCAAGAAAAATATTTAAAGAATACCTTAAGCTGTTCGAACAAAGCAGGGAAAAAACTGAGATTGGTTTCCCACGAAGTATGTCTGTCAAAAAAATTATCTGTACCATATTGCTTTCTCGATATTACATCCCACAACTTTGCCCATGTTGTAGGGTTTACTTCATTTACACCCGGATTCGCCTGCGCTCTTACGAGCAAATAAAGATAGGTAGAAACACCTATAGCTATAAGTACAATTGCAAACGATATAAGCTTCGGATTTTTAAACACTTTCCAATCTATTAAAAACAAAAACACTAATACCCCGGGTATTAAAAGCAAGGGCAACAAATGGATGCCAAAAGACAATGCCAGAAGATAAACAAACAAAAGGAGATAATTATGATCTCCTTTCATTCCTCTGTTATCAGACCAGTGAAGGATTAACCATAAACCCACTGTTACAATTAAAAGAGAAGTCGAGTATACCTCCGCTTCAACAGAACCGTCCCAGATACTGAAAGATAATCCCGCCCCGATCGATATAAAGATAGAAACAAGATAAATATTAAGCGGTAATTCCTTCTCCCTATTTTCTTTAAATCTACTCACCACTTTAAGAATTACCAGGTATAAGAAAGCACAAGCTACAGCGGAAGAAATAGCCGAAAGGAAATTTATCCTTTTCGCTACTTCACTGAAAGGCAAAAAAATATCAAACAACCTACCGAGTAAAACATAAAAAGGTGTACCCGGAGGATGTGGAACACCCAATATATGGGAACAGGCAATAAATTCTCCGCAATCCCACAGAGACACCGTAGGAGCTATGGTATACAAATAAATACTTATTAAAACACTAAAAACAGCGGCAAAACCGAATATTTTTTTTCTATCAAAATCCATATTTTAATACCACCTTTCATTTTACGTTATGTTTTAAGCATTTCATTATAACAATGAATAATATTATGGCAAGTGGAAAATTTTCCCCTCCCATCCTTTTTTCAGCTACAAAGACACGAAGATAATAAGAACTCCCACAACCAAATTTATACTTTTTCCTTTAAAACCAAATATTATCTTGGTAACTTACCTTAGTGGCTTTCCTCTTTTCTACTCTGAACAAATCTCACAATTGCCGCTGCAAAAAAGAGTAATGTAACAATGAAAAGAAGAGGTTTATACCAGTAAATCCTGAAAAATACCCAGAGAAATAAAACCACCGTAATCATTACAAGAAATTCCCCGGGTCCGGAGACAAGTTTAAACAAATATTGCAACTTGACAAACCCCTTACCCAAAACCCTGGAAAGCGGTAGAAATATCCTTCTTTTTCTAAAGAGAATAAAGAGTAAAATTACAATTAAAAAAGTAATTAGCACTTTGATTATTATCTCATTTGTGTAAGTAAAATCTAAAAACAAAGCTTCTTCTCTTTCCACAAGCTTTTTTTCGAAAGAATATTTAACTCCGGAAATGGGAATGTTTACTTTGACCGAGAGTAAACCCGCCTTTCCTGTCGTAAATTGTCTGCCTATCTTATCAATTTGCGAATCGAGGGATTTTGGAGGCATTTTAGAAGCCGAGCCTGCCGCAATATCTTTAGTAACGACTACTCCTTCTACACTCAATTCCTTCTTCTCCATATCCATAATCTGCGCTTCAGATTCGTCTTCTAAAATCTCTTCTTTAATCTCGGAAACGGATACTCCGGGTAAAGGTTTAAGGACCACAGGTTCCAGATTTCCCCCAAACTTTATATAATCATAATTAACAGGCAAATAAAGAGTCCATTCTACTTTATTGATTAAAATATCGGTAGCCGGAAAGCAATTTTTCTTTTTTCCCAGAAAATTAAATTTATCCACTTCTTCCGTATAAATGAGTTCAATGTCAAAAGGCGTAAGAGCGCCATCAGGACTCCTCTCCGACCTCGCAAGCGGAATTAGAACTTTGCCATCATCATCCCTCGAAGCTTTTTCTCTTTTGCCGTTAACATAAACACTCCAGATACTTATATCTTCCGGTAAATTCACCCTAAGGAACTGATCCCAGAGATTCTGCATCGTAAACGTAACTTGATGAACCATTTTACCGTCTTCCATGAATAGAGTAATCCCTTTCGCCTGATCTATAAAAGAAGTAAGGGCTTCCTCTTTTTCATATTTAGTAATACGAACCACCATATTAAAAGGATGTCTCAAGTACTTAAAAGCAAAAAGAATAGGTCTCGCGGAAAGATTGCTGAGCTGGGGAGGTATTTTTTGGAAATCTATTCTCTCCAGATTACTGAATTCCTGAACTTCGGCTTCCGCGTCACTCTTTACTTCCCCCGCCACATAACCTGATTCCCGCATCGCTCCCAAAACTTCAAAACCTTCGAAATCTGCCACTATTGTCTCTTCAGGCAATAGCTTTTCCGATTTCAACGTTAAAACTTTTGCGCCTTCAAAAGGATACTCAAAAGATATATCAAGAAGCCGCCTTTCATTCTCCTCTCTAACACTCCATTCCACTACTCCTTCCCCGTCGACATTAATAACCTGATAATCCTCCGGAACAATAAGGGTAAGAATATTAATCTTATTCTTTACCACATTCAATTCAAGCCTTGTAATCACACTGATTGCGTCCGCTTCGATCGAAAGGAGATTAAAAATTTCGGAATATATTCTGGCAGGACCTCTCTTTACTCTTTTATCTTCCTTCTTCCAGGAAACGTGCATATAAGAAGTAGGAGAAAGATAACATCTCACTATAGTATGACCTTTTGTCTCCGTTGTTCTAACCTCTTCGGCATTTTGTATGCTAACTTCAATACCCACCCTCGGAATATTAAGGGTCAAGTATGTGATAGGTGTCTCTGGAATATTGAAACTTAATCCCGGACTTCCCTTATCCGGTAACGAGTTAACAGAAAATTCCACCCTGACCGAATGCCGTCCCTCCATACTGGTAGAAAGATAATGCCATCCCCCTTCGGTGATTACCGAAGCAGGCTTCCCGTCAAGCTGCACCTCCGAAATAGCTAAACCCTCCTGAAAAAGAGGAATCTTTAGATAGGATTCTTTGTCTCTATCGAAAAATTCAAGATTCAAAAGAACGGTAAAAGTCGTACTCTCAGTCCCCATTACCCCATTGTATGTCGCCTTTGTTATTACATAATCAGCGGGAGGCTTGAGCTTCCCTCCCACAGGGGGTTTCATCCTGTCAAGAAGTTGCTTAAATTCTTCTCTTGTAAGTACTACTTCTCCGCTCTCGACCCTGTATTCAGGTTTGTAAGCAGTTCCTGTCTGCTCCATCAATTTGGAAAACTCGTCCCAGGAAAGTCTTATTTCATCGACGTCCAGCTTTAAAAGAGAACGAAATTCTTTCCAATCGATAGTTATCTTCGAACCGTTAGAATTATCAGCTTCAAGCGGAAGACTAAAAAACGAAAACAACAAAAAAAGATAAAAACAAATCAAAAAAATATAATTTATAGTCTTTTCCCTTCTCATAATCGAACCCCTACTTCGCTTTGGCTTTCTTACTTTTCTTTGTAGTTCTTTTCTTTCCGGTGGCAGGTTTTGTTTCTTCTCTAAATATCAACTCGGGCTTAAGCCAAGCAAACAGGAAAACAAGAATGAAAACAACAAAAAGAAATTTCGAAATAAAGAAGAAAATAAAAGCTCCTAAAATTAGAAGAACCTTGATACCATCAGGAGTTTTTGCTTTTATCCAGAACTCTTTTTTGGAATAAACCCAATTTCTAAATTTAAGAAAGAGAACTTTTATTTTAAGCCTAAGACCATAAATGATACCAAGAATTATGAGGAAGAAAAGAGCCTTTATCAAAGAATAAATCCATCTTCTTGTATACTGAAAACTCAAAAATAGCTGTTCATCTTCCACGACTGTCTTCGCGAAACGATACAGTTGTCCGGAAGTAGGAACCTCTATCTTGAAGAGAGCTACATCGGTTACACCTTTACCTCTCTCTCTCTCTATGTTTTCGGCAAAGCCGATCTCCTGTTTCACCTGATTCATTAAATCTTGAGGCGCGTTTATCGCCTTATTTCTCCTGAAATTGCTCTGTAACATTCTCTGTGCTTGTTGTATTTTCTGATCCTCAATCTGTTCCGGTTGTTCCCAGCTTTCAAGAGCCTGCTCGTATCCCCTAACCTCTTCATAGGTAAAAACTCTTCCCCTTCCCAATAAAGGACGAATCCCTGTGGCTATATCTTCTTTCTCGACATTTCCGCCGAAATGGACGTAACGATATTCTAAAGGCAGATAACAGGACCATAACATTTTGCTAATCACGACATCAGCCTTAGGAAATAGAAGTTTTTTTGAACCAACAAGCGGTAATGAATTGTTTTTATAATAGTAGAGAATTTCAACATCGAATGACTCTATACTTTCACCAGCTACCCTCGACCGGACAAGAGGTATCATAAACTTACCATCTTTATTTTTAGAAGGTATTTCCCTTTTGCCATCAACATAAAGGCTCCAGATTTCAGCCTCGGGAGGTAAGCTCAACTCTAAAAACTGCTTACCGGTATTCCGCATGGTATAAATAACACGGCTTATAATTTTACCTTCCGCAAGTAAAACAAATACAACACTGGCATTATCGATAACCGTGTTAACCATTGAGAGCTCTTCATGTTTAGTAACCTTAAGAGTTAGCGAAAACGGATGCCTTAAATATCGTAAACCCAGGATTAAAGGTCTTGTAGACATATTTACCAGATCCATAGGTAATTCCTGTATATCAACAACATCAATATCTTCATTGCCTACAATTTCAGCTTCAGCCGCGCTTTTCTTCTCAATTCCAAGAAAACCTGTTTCTCTAACGGATTTCACCACCTGAAAACCATCAAATTCTATTTCTCCGCCCTCTCCAGTCAAAATCTTTTCTGCTATAACTGTAAATAAAACTGTACCTTCTTTTTCTCCTCCGAAAGGAATACTAAGAACTTTCCTACCCTCTACTTCTTCCGTACTCCAATCTCTTATTTCCCGATAATCCTGCCCTCTAACATATAAAACACTATAACCTTCAGGTATATATAATTCCACACTGGAAATTGAATTCTGCAGAACATTAAGTTTGAATGTCGTAGTAACTCGCAGAGCATTATCCTCAACGGAAAGCAAATTCATAACTTCCGCATAAATCTTGGCAGGAACTTTTTTCTTCTCTTTTACAACAGTTCTATGAAGCTTCAAGGCAACGTTAGAAGTTGTAGAAAGAACAGCCCTCACATTTGAATAATTCCCTCTCTTTGAAACAGTTATATATTTAGCTTGAGGTATTTCTACTTTGGCATCAGTCACGGGAATATCGATATTGAATAAAGTAATCGCGGTTCTCGGAATAGTAAGACTCAAAACATCCGGACCTTTATCAAGTTCGGTTTCAACAGAGAACGAAAGCGAAACTTTATGCTGACCGACTTTATCAGTAGTCAATACATACCACCCATTTTCAACCATAACAAGAGCGGGTCTGCCGTCTAATTCTATTACCCTGAGCGCGACACCCTGAGGCATAAGCTGGATTTTAGGATAGCTCGTTCTCTCTTTTTTAAATATTTCCAGATCAAATGTAACGTCAAAAGTAGTACTGTTTTGCGCCATAATTCCATTATATTCTGCCTTCGTTATAAGATAATCTCCCGGAGGAACAATCGGAGAAACATCCGGTTTTTTCATTTTTTCCAGTAAAGCTTTAAATTGCTCCCTGCTAAGTACAACCATACCATCCTGGATATTATATTCAACTTTTACATCTTCCCCCGTCTGTGCTAAAAGCTTCTTGAATTCATCCCATGAAAGTTTAATTTCATCCGTATCCATCTTTAATAGCTTTTTAAATTCCTCCCAGCTGATTTTTACTTCGCTCGATTCTTTACCTGTAGCGGGTTCCTCGGCATAAAGAGATAATACTGAAACAAGGGATAAAAATATCGTAAAAACTAACAAAACACCTATCAAACTCTTTAATTTTACCATTTACTCCTCCTTTTCATAATATTTTCAAAATATTAGACTTAATTACTCTATATTCGTTCCATAAAAGATTAATTTCTTCTATTACAGTGTAAAGAAGCCTACGTACCTTTTGGAATTAAATACCTCTTAAAATCCTTAAAAATAACATAATTGCTATTATCAATAAGAAGAGAATTATTAAATAAATAGGAGACTTTGGTTTATATTCTGACCTCTCGAAACGCCCTCCAAATTTCATCTTTTTCTATCCTTGATTGGCAAGAGTTCAAAATTGATTTCTATTGTTCTTTTAGTTCCAACCTCGACTAAAGAAGTATATGGGTAATACCCTTTACAGGTAACCCTTGTTATATAATCTCCCGGAACAACATATATTCTGTAGTATCCGGTCTCCGGATTACTTTGCACAACAGTGGTGCTCGAATTCTCAAACAGAATATCAGCATTTATCGGATCTCCGGTTTCTGCATCTTTGACTATACCTTCAACGATATGAAATTCCTTTTTTTCGCGCAAACGCAGCATTATATCAGTTGCTTCTTTCAGTACAACAATTGTATCGGTTGGAAGAGAATTTTCCGAATAAACGGATAATGAATATATCCCCTCAGATAAATTAAATTCAATCTCTCCGTCACTTATCCGGAAACTTCCCGAATCAGCTAGAGATAAAAGACCTTCCGCGGGATTTCCTTCTTCATCTACAAGAAAAATTCTCAGAGGAAAAAATTTACGGCTTTTTCTACGAAAATGAGTAGAAGTTATTCCGCAGCATATTTTCCAACCGGGTAATCCATAATCTCCCATATCAACTCCAGCTTCTTCCAAATAGCGATTATCAGACGTTTTATTTATTCTACTCGAAACAAGAAAACTTAAACCAACATTTAAAGCAAAATTTTTCCATCCGGCAAAAATTACCTTCGGCTTCAAATAAATAGAATTGACAGGTTCCTGACCTACCATTGTAAACCTTTCCATTATGAAATCGATCCCAAAAGTTACTGTATCAGGATTGAATTTAACCTCAGAATCGAACAAAAAATGCTTGGCAACCGGATCGGTAGAATGTGATATAAACTCTAAATCTGTATCAACTGAAAACAAAAAGACCTTCGCTCCTAAACCTATACCAAATCCAAACCCGGGCTGTCTAACAGAAAAATTCCTCACAATCCCATCTTTTACCCTACCGGGTCTGTGACAAATTCCAAAAACACTCACATCGAACATTCGAACATACCGGTTAGCCCCTGCTCTAACAAATACATCTGATAAACCAAAATCGATGTCCGAATAAGCATAGTCAAAAGCAAAACCTCCTTCTATCTCGGAAAACAACCACTTACCTCTATTGCCTAAAGATACAGAGAAATCATTTTCGTATACCGAGTTGCGCGTAAAGGCTTCGATTTCGGCATTATATATAAATAAAGAAAAAACAAAAAAAATCATTCCGGTTGAACTTCTTTATAATCTTTAGTTTTAATACCCCAACTCATACATTCGGTATTATAGGCTATACCAACTTTACAGT
>Ga0307420_1001300_pt1 | contig 11030 bp, 1 predicted proteins | sample SalMarWE160240MG_2_FD_202167 | JGI IMG/M metagenome (GOLD analysis project Ga0307420, IMG submission 202167) | Salt marsh sediment microbial communities from the Plum Island Ecosystem LTER, Massachusetts, United States - WE1602-40 | ecosystem: Environmental > Aquatic > Marine > Intertidal zone >... | reverse complement strand
GTCGACACCCGACTTCTTATGGCCAGCGCGCGATATGGTTCTTGCATCAGCTGGCTCCGGCAAGCCCGGCTTACAATATTGCAGGGGCGTTTCGTATCTGCGCTGAATTAGATCCCCTGGTCCTACAGCGGGCCTTTCAGACTCTGATAGAGCGGCATCCCTCTTTGAGAACCACCTTTGCTGCGCCCGAGGGTGAACCGCTGCAGATCGTCCACGAGGAGGTTTCAGTTCCCTTTACGTGTCGAGATGCTTCGGATTGGGATAAAGCAACGCTTGATGCATGCCTCGTTGCTGAAAGCCGGTCTCCTTTTTCTCTAGAACAAGGACCACTCTTGCGAGTGCACTTGTACACAAAATCCGACCGGGAGCACATTCTGCTGCTTGTCATCCATCACATCATCAGCGACTTTTGGTCCCTTTCCATTTTGATGCACGAACTCGGTTTGCTGTACGAGACCAATGTTGCTTGTGAGCTACTCTGCCTGCCGGCGCTCGAGCTCACTTATTCAGACTATGCACACTGGCAGAGGAAGATGCTGGCAAGTTCTGAGGGAGATCGTCTGTGGGACTACTGGCGGAAGCGCTTGGAAGGCGACCTGTTGCCACTCAATCTGCCTACAGATCGGCCACGCCCCTCCACCCAGACCTTTGAAGGGGCGTCTCGTACGTTCAAACTGGATGCCACCTTTGTCAGAAAGCTTAGATCATTGTCACAGGGCCAGGGCGCCACTCTCTATATGACCCTGTTAGCTGCCTTCAAGACATTTCTGTTTCGCTACACAGGACAAGTTGATATTTTGGTTGGCTCGCCCGTCATCGGGCGGAACCGGGCTGACCTTGCGGGGATTGTGGGTTATTTTAACGATCCTGTGGTTCTACGAAGCGATCTTTCTGGAAATCCATCTTTCTTGGATTTCCTTGCCCAGATACGACAGCACGTCGTGGAGGCATTGGATCACCAAGAGTACCCCTTTGCTTTGCTGGTTGAGAATCTACAGCCGCAGAGGGATCCTAGTTTCTCTCCCATCTACCAGGTGGTGTTCTTGTTGCAGCAACCCCACGTGTCTGACGAGGAGGCTCTTCCGGCGTTCGGTCTGGGTGAAGCCGGGGCCAAGATGCAGTGGGGTGGTATGACCATCGAATCTGTGGCTTTGGAGCAGCGAATAGCACAGATGGATCTGATGCTGATGATGGCAGAGGTCAGTGGTGAGTTGCTGGGGTCTTTTCAGTATAACTCTGATCTGTTCGAGGACGAGACAATTGGCAGGATGGTCGATCACTTTTTAATCCTCCTTGAGGGGATTGTGGCTTCTCCTGAACAGAGTCTTCTTTCGCTGCCTTTGCTGAGTGAAACGGAGCGGTACGAGCTTGTAGAGGAATATAACGCCACACGGGCCGTTTATCCGCAGGAAGAAAGCCTATTACACGAGTTGTTTGAGGAACAGGCACGGCGTGCTCCCGAGGCTACTGCCGTTATCTCGGGTGATGTTTCGCTGAGCTACCGTGAGCTAGATTCGCGGGCCAATCGACTTGCTCAACAGCTTTTCCAAGATGGAGCTGTACCCAATAGTCTGGTCGGTATCGTGATGGAGAAGGGATGGGAGCAGGTCGTGGCTGTACTGGCAACCCTGAAATCTGGGGCAGCCTATCTGCCCATAGACCCGGGGCTACCCAGGGAAAGGTTGCGTTACCTCCTGGAGTTTGGGCAGGTAAGGACTGTTCTTACACAATCCTGGGTTGACGCCGACATCGATTGGACAGATAAGGTGTGTTGTATTGTGGTTGATGGTCAGTTACTGCCCGACATGATGGATGTGCGCTTGGAACGCCTACAGACGCCCGATGATTTAGCCTATGTCATATTCACGTCGGGGTCTACCGGGCTTCCTAAAGGGGTGATGATCGATCATCGAGGTGCTGTTAACACGATTCTGGATATCAATCACCGCTTTGCCATAGGGCCTGCCGATCGGGTCCTGGCGCTATCTTCGCTCAGTTTCGATCTGTCCGTTCACGATATTTTTGGTACTCTGGCAGCTGGCGGGACGGTCGTTCTCCCACGGGCAACTGACGTCCGGGACCCGTCGGCTTGGGCTCGGCTTGTTCGGCAGGAACAGATCACGGTCTGGAATTCGGTGCCAGCTTTGATGTCGATGCTGGTTGAATATGTCCAGGGCCGTTCAGAATTATATCCCTACCCATTGCGCCTGGTGATGTTGAGTGGGGATTGGATCCCTATCGGGTTGCCTGGACAACTTGAGGCAATGGTGGAAGATGTTGCGATTGTTAGTCTGGGAGGGGCGACAGAGGCTTCTATTTGGTCTATCTACTATCCGATCGATCAAGTCGGACCAGAGTGGAAGAGCATTCCCTATGGAAAGCCACTGGGCAACCAGCATATCTACGTTCTCAACTCGGTTCTGGAACCTTGCCCCGTTGGAGTCACAGGCGATTTGTATATTGGTGGCAGGGGCTTGGCGAAGGGATACTGGCGGGATGCAAAAAAAACGGCTGCTAGCTTTGTCGTCAATCCAAACACCGGTGAGAGGCTATACCGTACCGGTGATTTAGGCCGCCACCTTAGCAGCGGAGACATCGAGTTCCTGGGGCGTGCTGACTTCCAGGTCAAGGTGCAAGGGCATCGGATTGAGCTGGGCGAGATCGAGACTAATCTGGAGCAACATCCTGCCGTCCGATCTGCAGTTGTATTGGCTGTAGGGGAGCTACGCGGCGAAAAACGCTTGGTTGCCTATATTGTCCCTGCTGATGGAAAGCTTATGGCTGATGATCTGCACCAATTCTTGGAAGAGAAGCTGCCCGAGTATATGGTGCCACCTGTCTTTGTCTTGCTCGATGAACTACCTTTAACTGACAACGGGAAGATAGACCGTAAGACGCTGTTGAGCTGCAGGCAGGTCAGCCGAACGGCCGAGCATGAGCCCATTCTTCCGCGTAACCCCGTTGAAGAGGCTGTTGCCCAGATTTGGCGCGAGCTACTTGATGTGGATACAGTAGGCGTTCACGATAGTTTTTTCGAGTTGGGGGGGCATTCTATCCTGGCGACGCAGTTGGTGTCTCGGGCGAGAGAGAGATTTCACGTCGAGTTGCCCTTGCACCGTTTCTTTATGGCGGCCACTATCGCAGACGTTGCGTCTTTCATCGCTGAGGAGCAAGGACAGGCTCAGGAACTCGATAAGATTGAGCGGATATTGCAAGAGGTATCAGATATGCCAGATGAAGAGGTCAAGAGTATATTGTTGCAACGGAAGGAGACGTTTCCTGGATGAGAAGCCGAATGAGTTCTCTGGCCGAGCAAATCGCGTCTCTTTCACTGGAGAAACGTGAGTTATTAGCAGTTCTGTTGAAGGAAGAGCAGGACATCAATCTGGCTCAGGCCCTTGTCTTGCCTCGTCCCTCCTGCGGACCGGCAGTGTTGTCGTTTGCTCAGGAGCGGCTGTGGTTCTTGGACCTACTAGAGCTGGGTAACCCGGCGTATAATCTCTACGTTGCTTTCCGTTTGGTGGGAGATCTCCATCTTGACATGCTCTGGCAAACGTTTGACCAAGTCGCGGCTCGTCACGAGATTTTGCGTACCACTTTTGTCACCAAAGAGGGGCGTGCGTATCAGTTCATCACCCCTTCCTATTCTGCCGCTGTAGATGTGGTAGATCTTGGCGGGATTCCACAAGCCGAACGAGAGGTGGAGGTGCGATACTGGGCGACTGAGATTGCTCAAAAGCCCTTTGCTCTTTCCGAGGCTCCTCCATGGCGAGTAGTCGTATTTCGGCTGGATCCGGACGTTCACATCCTATTGCTGGTCATGCATCATATCATTTCTGATGGTTGGTCGATCAATGTACTCATGCGCGAAGTCTCAATCTTATACTCTGCCCTGGTGACAGGCCGGTCAACTTCCCTTTCCTCCCTTCGTATTCAGTATGCCGACTATGCTCATTGGCAGCGACAATGGTTGCAAGGGGAAAAACTGGACTCCCAGCTGCAGTACTGGCAGAGACAATTGCAGGACAGCTCTCCTCTCTTGCGTTTGCCCTATATCAAGTCGCGACCTGCTATACAGACCTTTCGTGGTGCCCGTCATCACTTTGCATTTCCTCAAAGTATGAGCGCCGCTGTGAGAGACCTGAGCCGCCGAGAGAATACATCGCTGTTTGCGCTGCTCCTGACCGCCTTTCAGGTGCTGCTGTACCGTTACTCGGGACAAACAGGCATCAACGTCGGTTTCCCTATTGCCAACCGCTCTCGGTTGGAAACGGAGAATCTAATCGGGCTATTTGCCAACACACTGGTGTTGCGTGCCGGCATAACGAGCCTCGCCACGTTTAGAACTGTGCTGCACTCGACTTACCAGGCTTTGGCGGAGGCTTATGCCCATCAGGATGTACCCTTTGAGAGGTTGGTGGATTTAGGATTACATGATCGCAGCTTGAGCTACACGCCGTTGTTTCAGGCTATGTTTGCCATGCAAAATGCTGTCGTACAATCCATGGATATGTCTGGTCTATCCTATAGCCTGTTTCCAGTCGATAATAAACATGCCATGTTCGATCTGACACTATCGATTATGGACGAGTCTGACGGAGGCCTGTCGGGCTTTTTGGAGTATAACACGGACCTGTTCCATCCTCAACAAATGATTCAAATGGTGGAACACCTGCAAATCTTGCTGCAGGCTGCCGTGACAGATATTGAGAAACCAGTTGGCTGTCTACCACTGCTGAGCCCGACCGAGCACCGGCGCGCTGTGGTCGATTGGAATAGGACAGCCACCAAGCTTCCCTTTGGGGAAGGGCTTTATCATATGTTTGAGGCACAGGTAGAGCGAACGCCTGATGCCATCGCGGTCTCTCACCCTGATGGTAACCACCTAAGCTACCGCAAGCTGAATGAGCGAGCGAACCAGCTGGCCCATTATCTGTCGGATAGAGGAATTAGACCGGGGAATGTGGTCGCGGTTCATGGACATGGAGAAGCGGAGGAGATAGTTGACATACTGGGCATCCTCAAGGCTGGTGGTGCTTACTTGCCCTTAACCCCGGCATGCCCCCCACAGCGATTGGCGTTCATGCTGGAAGATGCTCGGGTGTCTGTGTTGCTGGCGCAGTCCTCCACTCTTGAAACGATGCCTGAGCAAGTTGCTGGTCTTGCGGTGTGCCTGGATGCTGAGTGGCAGGTCATTGCACGCGGCAGCAAAAAGAATTCTGCCCCGAGTGCCGGAGGCGCGGATCTGGCTTATGTGATCTATACGTCAGGGTCGACGGGGAAACCTAAAGGTGTGATGGCGACCCACGCCGGGGCGATTAATTTGGCACTAGCTCAGATTGAGGCCTTTGGCGTTCAAGCACACAGTCGTGTGCTGCAATTTGCTCCTCTTAGCTTTGACGCTTCTGTCTCCGAGATCTTTGTGACTCTGTTGGCAGGGGCTACGCTTTGTTTGCGCGATAGGGAGGCTGCGTTCTCTGCGGTGGATCTGGTACATCAGTTGTATGATGAATCGATTACCGAGGTAACGCTGCCGCCCTCCGTATTAGCACTGCTGCCGGATGCCGACCTGCCTGCCTTGCGGACGCTTGTAGTGGCTGGTGAGGATTGCCCCGCTGATATTGCAGCTCGATGGGCTAGAGGCAGGCGTTTTATCAATGCGTACGGTCCATCTGAGGTAACAGTGGGAGAGTGGAAAGACGCAGCCGGGGATCACCATCCGTCGATTGGCAGACCTATTGCCAACACGCAGGTGTACTTGCTGGATGACCAGTTACAGCTTGTGCCCGTTGGAGTGCCGGGTGAGATTCATGTCGGTGGCGTGGGCCTGGTGCGTGGTTATCTCCATCGCCCGGGGTTGACAGCTGAGAAATTTGTTCCAAATCCGTTTAAAGCAAGCGAACGTCTCTATCGAACCGGCGACCTAGCTCGCTATCTGCCCGACGGTGATATTGAGTTTCTGGGCCGCATCGATCATCAACGAAAGCTTCGTGGTTTCCGGATCGAACTGGGTGAAATCGAGGCTGTGCTGTGCTCGTACCAGGCTGTTCAAGAGGCCGTTGTATTGCTGCAAGGGGATGATCCTATCAGCCGGTATCTCGCTGCGTTCCTGATCCCCCATTCAGAGAGTGAGGTCATTGTTGACAAAGTTCGCCGTTTCTTGAGGGATCAATTGCCTCATTACATGATCCCCTCCACTTTTACTATTCTAGACACGTTGCCACTCACGTCAAACAACAAATTGGATCGCCGCGCGCTGGCTGACCTAGAGGATGCCAGGCAGGCTGAAGTGCGGGAGGTCTTTGTTAGCCCTCGTACTATGATGGAGGAAGTGATTGCTTTGACATGGCAAGAAGTACTGCAGAGGGACCCAATTGGCATAGATGATAACTTTTTTGACCTGGGTGGCAATTCTTTGGCCATGGTCAGGGTTCATCAACATCTTCGGACCTCGCTTAACCGAGAGTTTCCTATCGTTCGCCTGTTTGAGTATCCCACTGTACGGGTGTTGGCCGAGTACTTAACTCAGAAAGATAAACAAGAGCTTTTTGCGGACTTTTGCGAGCAGGCTCAAGAACGGGTCAGGAGAGGGCAGGCGGCCAGGCTGCGTCGCCGGGAATATATACAGGCTAAGAGGCGGAAATGAGCGATTCTGATCAATTAACAGGTGCAGAGAGCTTTGCTATTGCTGTTGTTGGCATGGCCGGCCGCTTCCCCGGCGCAGATGGCGTAGAACAGTTCTGGTGCAACTTGCGTGATGGTGTAGAGTCCATTACCTTTTTCACTGATCGGGAACTTGAGCAACTGGGTGTAGCCCCTGAGACCATCGCGCACCCCGACTTTGTAGGAGCCAGTCCGGCATTAAAGAACGTTGACCAGTTTGATGCCTCCTTTTTCGGCTATTCTCCACAGGAGGCCGCGACGCTGGATCCGCAGCAGAGACATTTCCTCGAATGTGCCTGGGAAGCGATAGAGGATGCGGGGTACAATCCCGAAACCTATAACGGCCTGATTGGTGTGTATGCCGGTTCGGGAACCAGTGGTTACTTGTTGTTCAATCTGCTTACACATCCAGATTATTTGGCGCCTGATACAGGCTTTGCTGCATTGATGGGCAATACGCAAGACTTTCTGAGTACTCGCATAGCCTACAAGTTGAATCTCAGAGGGCCGGCTGTAACTGTGCAGACGGCCTGTTCAACGTCTCTGGTGGCTACTCATTTGGCCTGTCAAAGCTTGTTGGATTACCAGTGTGACATGGCATTGGCTGGCGGTGTCTCGATCACGCCGCCTCAGAGAACGGGTTACATTTACCAGAAGGGAGGCATCTTTTCGCCTGATGGCCACTGTCGGGCCTTTGATGCGCAGGCTCAGGGAACTGTGTTTGGTAGCGGCGTTGGTATTATTGTCCTCAAGCGCCTGGAGGATGCACAATGCGATGGTGACCACATCTATGCCGTCATCAGGGGCTCGGCGATCAACAATGATGGCGGGCTGAAAACTGGATACACCGCACCCAGCGTGACCGGACAGTCGCATGTAATCTCTGCTGCGCTGGCGGCTGCCGGTGTCGATCCCTCGACAATTCGCTATGTGGAGGCTCACGGCACCGGCACAGCGCTCGGCGACCCGATCGAGGTTGCCGCGCTTATTAGGGTGTTTGGTGCGATCACCGATGCCAAACAGTGGTGTGCCCTTGGCTCGGCCAAGACCAACGTCGGTCACCTGGATGCAGCCGCCGGTGTTGCTGGACTGATCAAGGTCGTGAAGGCGTTACAGCATAAACGAATCCCCCCCAGCCTCCACTTCACCGAACCGAATCCCGAGATCGATTTTGCCGGCAGCCCTTTCTTTGTGAATACCGAACTGGCTGAATGGCCGGCGGGTCAAGAGCCACGTCGTGCCGGGTTAAGCTCTTTTGGCTTGGGGGGGACGAACGTCCACATTGTTTTGGAAGAAGCTTCTCCTGCCAAACCCTCTGATGATGATGGGCCTTGGCAGCTTCTGCCGTTGTCCGCCAAGACGGCATCGGCTCTCTCTGTGATGAGTGAAAATCTGGCGGATGACCTGGTTCGGTATCCTGAGTGCAACTTTGCGGATGTGGCATACACCCTTCAGGTAGGACGCAAACCTTTCGAGTACCGTCAGGTGGCAGTGGTCCATGACCGAGAGGATGCCATAAATATTCTGAAAACACGTCCTTCTGAACGTGTGATTACTACAGACTGTACTTTCTCTTCATCAGCGTCTCCTGTTGTGTTTATGTTTCCCGGAGGAGGTGCTCAGCACGTTGGAATGGCTAGTGAACTCTATGAATCAGAGCCCGTTTTTCGCGAGTGCATAGATCACTGTGCCGAGTTGCTGAGCCCTCATCTTGAGAGTGATCTCCAACAGATCATACTATATGGCGATGGCTCTGTTGAGGGAGAGCGCGCTACTCTGGAGCGACCATCCTTTGCGCTGCCGGCTCTTTTCGCCGTCGAGTATGCCTTGGCCAAGTTGTGGATGTCTTGGGGCATCCAGCCACGAGCTTTGATCGGCCACAGCCTGGGTGAGTATGTAGCAGCTTGTCTAGCTGGGGTGATTCCCTTGGAAAATGCTCTGGCACTCGTTTCCTTGAGGGGGAGGCTATTTGAGAAACTCCCAGTGGGGGGTATGTTGGCTGTGCAGCTTTCAGAGGAGTCGTTACGGCTGCGTCTAGGAGAGCAATTGTCTATAGCTGCTGTCAACAGCCCGTCCTTTTGCGTTGTCTCTGGCACCTCAACAGCCATTGATGAGATGGCCAGTATTCTAACTCAAGAGGGCGTAGCTTGCAGCCGCCTGCACATTGACGTCGCAGCTCATTCGACGTTGGTGACCCCCATTCTGGCAGAGTTCTCAGCATTTGTCGAACAGATTCCACTGCGGAAACCACAGATACCGTATGTGTCGAATGTCACTGGCGATTGGATCGGGGACGAGGATGCATTGAGGCCGGGTTATTGGGCCGAGCATCTGCGCCACACCGTGCGCTTCGCCGATGGTGTTGCTCACTTGCTTCGACAACCGGGAGTTATTCTCCTAGAAGTAGGTCCCGGACAAGTCTTGAGCACGCTGGCCAGAAGACATCCCGAAAGAACGCCCGAGCATTCCGTTCTCTCCTCGCTGCCTCATCCCAAGTCCCAGAAGTCGGACCGCGAATGCTTGTTGAATGCTCTGGCGCAGTTGTGGCTGAGGGGGGCACCTATTGATTGGGCAGCAATTCATGCCCACGAACGAAGACAGCGCGTATCTTTGCCCACCTACCCTTTCGAGCGGCGCCGGTATTGGATTGAGCCACTAGATCAACCTGAAAGAGTAATGCATCACAGACCTTTACAGGTGGCAGATTGGTTTTATGTTCCCGTTTGGCAACAGGAACCCAGTCCAGTTCTAACGACAGCAACGCAATCAACGGATTGCCCTGTGACCTGTTTGCTGTTCATCGATGACTGTGGTGTGGGGGCTGAACTAGCTGAACGACTTCGGGACCAGGGGTATTTGATCACAACAGTAATCCAGGGAACGCAGTTCGAGCGCTTGGATGAATTTGCGTATGCCATTAATCCAGGGGAGAGAAAGGCATATGATTTGCTGCTAGAGAAAATCGGGGGACGGCCTCACAAGATTCTGCATCTATGGAACGTGACTCCTCCTGGGTCCATTTCTCTCGATGATGCACAGGTCACCGCGCTGGATAGCCTGGTTTTTCTTACCCAGGCGCTGAGTGAGCAGGGTGACGTGGATGCACTCGACCTGGTCGTGTTTACCAGCAATTTGTACAGCGTGATAGGAGATGAAGCCTTGCAACCGGAAAAAGCTCTCGTCGTGGGACCTTGCAGGGTCATCCCTCTCGAATATCCGTATATCCGCTGCCAGCACATTGACCTGGCAATCCCTCCCAGTGGTGCATCGCTATCGCGACGATTGCTAGATGGCCTGATGCAGGAGCTTGTTGGCGGCGGTACGCACGAGGTGATTGCTTACCGAGGTGCCTATCGTTGGCATCAGCACTTCAAGCGAGTTGAACTGGCCGGCTGCGATCCTGGGAAGTGGCTTCGGCAAGGAGGTAGCTATCTCATTGTCGGTGGCTTGGGCGTCGTCGGCCTGGCCTTAGCCGAGTGCCTGGCCGAGGAGGCCCACGCCAAGATTGCCTTTACCGGACGATCCCCGTTTCCTCTAAGGCAGGAATGGGATGATTGGCTGTCTGCACACGATGATGAGGATCTGACCGGGTACCGCATTCGCCAGTTGCGGGCATTGGAGTCGCTTGGTGCGGAGGTTGAGGTTCTCCAGGCCGACGTCACCGATCATGCCGAGATGCAGCGAGCCATAAAACACATCAGGGAGCGATGGGGTGAGATCAACGGTGTAATCCACGCAGCGGCTGTTCCTGGTGTGGGTGTTATCGAGGTGCACACGCCGGAGGACGCTGCGCGGCTTCTGGCACCCAAGATGCAAGGAGTCTGTGTGCTCAAGGAATCATTGAGGGGGCTGCAGCCCGATTTTGTCATTCTCTGTTCCAGCATTAGCTCATTTACCGGCGGGGTGGGTGGGGTGGACTATGCGTCGGTGAGTGCTCATCTCGACGCATTCGCCCACGCCTGGTCCGCAGCGGAAGACAAGTCTACGATAGTAGCCAGCGTTAACTGGAGCTGGTGGAAGAACGCCGAGATGATGCTCAGTGAGGACATCCGTACCGAGCTACAGAGGATCCGAGAGTGGCAGCAACTGGAGGTAATGAGCCCTACTGAAGCAAAATCTGCATTTCGGTCTATTCTGGCTAACTTGACCCTCTCGCCTCAGATTATCGTCTCATCCCAAGATTTCTCGGCGCTTGTGAGGAAAAGCCGTATTTACACGACCGATTACTATATGCAGAAGCTGGAAGAGACATCTCGTAGTGGACGTGCTCGTGTCCATTCCGTGCCCCACAGCACCTACGTTGCTCCTCGCAATGCACTTGAGCGGGAGATAGCCACGATGTGGCAGGATCTCCTTGGTGTGCAACG
>Ga0307420_1001292_pt1 | contig 11061 bp, 15 predicted proteins | sample SalMarWE160240MG_2_FD_202167 | JGI IMG/M metagenome (GOLD analysis project Ga0307420, IMG submission 202167) | Salt marsh sediment microbial communities from the Plum Island Ecosystem LTER, Massachusetts, United States - WE1602-40 | ecosystem: Environmental > Aquatic > Marine > Intertidal zone >... | reverse complement strand
ACGCCTCAAACACGAGGACCGCCATAAATTCTCATCCACCCAACAATTGACACCCCAAAGGAGCAAATCCCCAACATCGTTTTCTATATAAAAGGGGGCTATAGTCAAAAATCGCATAAAGGCGCGTATGGCAAGTTTAAATAATCAACCATGATAGAATTGAGTTGATTTCGTGAGGACAGAATGTTAGACATCAAACTTATTCGTGAAAACCCCGAGTTCGTGAAGAACAATTTGGCTAAGCGCGGAAACCCTGAAAACCTCAAGATGCTCGAAGAGCTTATCGTGGTGGACCGAGAATGGCGGAAAGACCTGACAAAACTGAACGAGCTTCGCCATGACAGAAAACTTGTAACCGGCGAAATCGCCGCGCTGAAAAAGGCTGGAAAAGACGCTGCAGCCGAAGTTAACAAGGCAAAAGCAATCGACGTTGAAATAACCGCTGTCGAAAAACAGGTTACCAAAGAAGAAGAGAAAACCCACGATTACCTTATGCGGCTTCCGAACCTGCTGCATGAATCCGTGCCTTTCGGGAAAGACGAAAACGACAATGTGCAGGTGAAAACTTGGGGCAAACCCCCCAAATTCGGCTTCCCCGCAAAAAGCCACATCGACATAGCCTTGAACCTTGACATAGTTGACGTTGAAAGAGCAGGAAAGGTTGCTGGCTCAAGATTCTTCTACCTGAAACGGCAAGGAGTACTTCTGGACATGGCGCTGATGAGCTTCGCCATAGAAGAAATGACGAAGAAAGGCTACCAACCCATCGAACCGCCATACCTGATGAGAAAAGAACCCTACGAAGGCGTCACAGCGCTCGGCGACTTCGCCGAAGTGCTCTACAAAATCGAAAACGAAGATCTATACCTGATTGCAACCTCAGAACACCCGATGGCAGCCATGCATATGAATGAAGTCTTCAAGGAAGAAGATTTACCGCTCAAACTCGCAGGAATAAGCGCGTGCTTCAGAAAAGAAGCTGGCGCACACGGCAAAGATACACGTGGCATTTTCAGAACTCACCAGTTCAATAAGATAGAACAGTTCATTTTCTGCACGCCTGAACAATCATGGAAGCTGCACGAGGAACTGCTACAGAATGCGGAAGACCTCACACGGAAACTTTGCTTGCCTCACCGCGTTGTCAACGTTTGCACAGGCGACATCGGCACAGTTGCAGCTAAAAAATACGACATCGAAGCGTGGATGCCAGCGCAGAACGCGTACAGGGAAATCATTTCATGCAGCAACTGCACAGACTACCAAGCCAGACGATTAAACATACGGTATAGGGAAAAGGAAGGTGCACCCACCAAGGGCTTCGTGCACACGTTGAACTCAACTGCCATAGCCACTGGAAGAACCATCGTTGCCATACTGGAAAACTATCAGCAGGAAGATGGTTCGGTTGCTGTTCCAGAGGTTTTGAGAAAGTACATGGGTGACATCGAGAAGATAAGTCTGCAACGGTAAACCTTTTAATATCGCATTGAGAATGATGAAGCCGCATTTGGAGGATAAACTTGTCTTCGAGAGCTAAAAGTAAACACGTACGTGACAAATGGCGAAGCAAAGCTTGGTACATGGTTATTGCACCGTCTTTCTTCGGAAACGTAGAGTTAGGTGCAGTACCAGCAGAAGAGGCAAAGCAGCTTATCGGACGAATAGTGGAAGCCACACTCTACGACATCACAGGCGACTTTTCTCACCAATACCTGAAAATGTTCTTCCAGATAGCTGAGATTGACGGCAAAACCGCTCACACGCTGTTCAAAGGTCACGAGTACTCACGTGACTATCTGCGGAGTCTGGTGAGAAGAAGAACAACGAAGGTTGACGGTCTTTTCAACCTAATTACAAAAGACGGTTACAAACTAAGAGTGTCAGTTTCAGCCCTCACACTTTCACGAATCAAAACTTCGCAGGAAAAACTCATCCGCAACATAATGGCAAAAACCGCCAACGAAAAAGCCGCTGCATTAACTCTGGATCAGTTTGTTCAAGAGATTGTGCTGGGAAAAATCGCTTCAGACATCTACAACGAAGCCAAGAAAGTGGCACCTCTCAGGCACGTTGGCATCAGGAAATCGAAACTGGTAGCTCAACCCGCTCAAGCGCCAATTCAGGAAGCCCCGCAAGCCGAATAGCGCTTAAACCCTTTTTCCGCCCTAAAGCCTGTTTAGGCGAAACGTCTTTAGAGGCGAATATGGTTCTTTTAAGGAAGGTGACTTGATGCCAACACGTGCAGGTGTGCATGAAAAAGGAACTTTTTCGGTTTCAGACCTTTTAAACAGCACCAAGAAAAACGAGAATTACGAAGATGCTGGAGCCATAAGCCTTTTCATTGGTGTTGTGCGTGGACAGAATCTTGAAGGAGAGAAGGTGCGGAAACTCACGTTGGAAGCGTACGAGGAAAAAGCCAACGAAGTTCTAACCAAAATCTGCGATGACCTGGCAAAGAAGCCTGGAATAGTTGACGTTCAGATTCACCATTTACTCGGCGAATTCAGCGTCGGAGAAGAGATGGTGTACGTTTTGGTGTCGGGTTCTCACCGAACAGAGGTTTTTTCAGTTTTACAGGAAGCTGTGGAACGGTACAAGAGCGAAGCGCCTGTGTTCAAAAAAGAGCAGGTTGTTGACGCGAAAGGTTCAGCAACTGAGTACTGGGTTTCAGAGAAGGAGCATAGGCAGAAACAGGGCAAATAGTCGAAACGGAAGCTTCTTGAAGCGCTTGAGCGCATATAATGTTCAACGTGAAAGCCATGATTACAGCGTTAGCAGGTGGAGTAGGAGCCGCAAGGTTTCTCACAGGACTCGTGAAACTCATCAGCCAAAAAGACTTGTCAGTAATCGTGAACACAGGCGATGACATTGAACTGTTTGGTTTGCATATATCGCCTGACGTTGACATAGTCACGTACACTTTGTCAGGGATTGTTGATGAGGAGAAAGGTTGGGGAATCAGAGGAGACACGTTTCACTGTCTTGAAGCGCTTAGAAAATTCAAGGGTGAAACATGGTTTAATCTGGGTGACAGGGATCTTGCCACGCATATTTTTAGAACAAACCTGTTGAAAAACGGTGTGAAGTTGTCTGAGGTTACTGCGCGTGTGAGCCGATTGTTGGGGCTTGAGGTGGCTGTTTTGCCCATGACGGATGACAGGTTTGAAACCAGAGTCTTGATTGAGGAAGGTTTGGTTCATTTTGAAGAGTATTTTGTTAAAAGGGGTGGAAAGGACGAAGTTTTGGGTGTTGAGTTTCTCGGTGGTGACGGGGCGAAGCCTGCTGCAGGCGTTTTAGAGGCGATTAGGGAAGCGGAGAAGGTGATTGTTTGCCCAAGCAACCCGATTGTTAGTATAGGTACGATTTTGGCTGTGAATGGTGTGAGAGACGCGTTGCGGCAATCGGACGCTAAGAAAGTGGCGGTAAGCCCGATTATTGCTGGTGCTCCTGTTAAAGGTCCAGCGGACAAGTTGATGCGTGGTTTAGGGTTTGAGGTTTCCGCGTTTTCTGTGGCTGAACTTTACTCGGATTTTCTTGACACGTTTGTTCTTGACGTGGCGGATTCTGCGGAGAAAGGGAGAATTGAGAAGCTTGGAGTTGAAGTTGAGGTTACGAACACGTTGATGAAAAGTTTGGAAGATAAAGTTGAGTTGGCGAGAACGGTTCTTGAAACTTGAGTTTGGCTGGTTCAGTTGCTATATAGACTAAAGTTGGGTCTATATAATATTTGGAGATTCTAATTAAGTTAGGAAGCTGCTGTTTTACTTGGAGATGGAAATGCGAAAAGGTGCAGTTAAAAAAGAGAAAAGTGCGACTTCAAAACTTGCTGAGCCTTGGTATTTCGCCCATGTTTAGAGCAGAATGCTGATGAGATTATGGTTGTGAAGGGAAAGAAGAATAGGAAAAAGCCAGAAAAGTTAGACGGAATAGACCTTGTGGATTGGTTTCTGGCGATTGACGGTTGTTTGTCATAGCGGAATCAGGAATGTTCTTTTTTGATGCCGATAAACAGTCTACAAAAGGAAACGCACTATGCGAGGCGTTGCAGTTGAACTTGAATTACAGAAGGGTTAATATGGTTACAATCGCAAATAGTGATAAAAGGAGTTGCAAGCCGTGGAGAAAAGAAGCTATAACTGGTTTGAAAAGCGTCGGAAAACGAAAGGTTTAGAGCTAGCTCACGAACAAATAACAAAAGCCTTTGACACGGTGACGTGGCTTCATAAGGCTATTAAGAGCTTTTCAGAAGGTAACTTCGATGAAGCCAAGAAGTACATTGAAAACCTGTATAAGGCTGAAGAGGAAGTTGACGCGTTACGAACTGACGTTTTTATGGAGCTTTCCAAAGGTGCAGCTCTTGTGGCTGACTACCGCGAAGACTTGTTGCATCTCGTGAAAAGGCTGGACACCCTAGCGGATCACACTAAAGATGCGGCGAGATGTTTGGAGATGCTTGCGGATGCCAAAATTCCGTCTGAACTTTGCCAGAAGACCGTGTTTATGACGTCGAAACTTGTGGAAACCGCTCAAACTCTGCGTAGTGCCATAGAGAAGATTTCGTCTGAACCTGTTGAAGCCATAAATCAAGCCAAGAAAGTCGGGGAGATTGAGCATTTGCTTGATGAGGAGTATCTTAAGGCTAAAAGCTTGTTCGTCAAATACGGCTCGCAAATCAACTGTGGAGCCATGGTGATTTTTGACGATTTAATCGAGTTCATAGAGCACGCTGCAGACATGTGCGCAGACACAGCAGACTACATCCTTGTACTTTCAAGCAGAGAATAAACACGAACAGACTTTCTTCCTTTTCTAAGCGAAGTCTAGCGCGTGGAACAGTCTATACCCCCCTTATTTAAAGGCTGAAACACGGGTTGAATCCCTAAAACGCAGCTCCGTACCATGCTATTGGGTGGTTTCGGCGCCAATAGGGACCTACCCCTCTATAGTTTCTGCAACGAACCACTATTAGGCTACAGATAGACGGCAAATACGATTGGCTTGGTGCCTGCTCCTTCACGTTAAACATCTTACTCAAGTGAAGTAAGGTTCACTTTACTGCTGTTGGCTTCTGCTTTTTCAAAAAGAGGTTTTCCCCATAAATCATAAGTGGCGCCGTTGCACTATCCAGTATAACGCAGATGTCAGCATTGAAGGCGCCCAGTTCCTGTTTGCCGCGTTCGAAAACCATCGTTATTGTACTGCTCGCCATGCTTTTGCTGTCGCCGTTTGTTTTATCCTCACACGCTGCTTCCGAAGCACCTGCAACCGAATGGGAGAAAACCTATGGACCTCTGTACGGATTTTCCGTGGTGCAAACTTCAGATGGAGGTTATGCAGTGGCAGGCGTTGAGGCTGTGTGGCAAACGGCATCTCGAGGCGGTGGAAGCTGGACAAACAACACTTTCTTACTTATCAAAACCAATGCAGCTGGAGAAGTTGAGTGGAGAAAAAACTACACGCGGGGCAACGCGTACTCTGTTAGCTTAACCAATGATGGTGGATACCTACTTGCTGGTCGAGGACAAAGCAATTTGGTTAAAGTCGACTCCGAAGGAAACATGCAATGGAACAAGACATTTACTGCCTTCGATAATAGCGGCATGGTATATTCTGCTATTCAGACTAAGGACGGAGGCTACGCTATCGTAGGAACTGATGAATCCAAAGAGGGACCTGAAGGCGCACTTGTCAAAACTGATTCAGAGGGGAGTATCCAATGGACCAAAACTTACGGAGAACCCAACAAACTATACGACGCGTATTCAGTTGTAGAAACTAACGATTGTGGGTACGCAATAGCTGGAAAGGTGGCTCCGGGCGCGGGTTATGGAGACATGTGGCTTTTAAAAACAGATGTATCTGGCGAGGTACAATGGGAAAAGACGTATGGCGGACAAGAACCAGAAACGGCGAATTCTATTGTTAAAACAGGTGATGGCGGATACTTGCTTGTTGGAAGCACCGACTCGGTTGGTGCAGGGAACAGTGATGGCTGGGCGGTGAAGGTTGATTCTCAGGGTAACAAACAATGGAGTAAAACCTTTGGGGAGGAAGGAGAAGACTTCTTCAAGGATGCCAGTTCAAGCAAGCGATGGTGGCTATGTCATTACAGGAATCACTAATTCCATTAAGAATCCAGTTGTTGTGGTGGTAAAGCTCAGCGCGTTTGGTGAGTTAGATTGGGAAAAAAGCTACGAGGGAGACCATAGCGCTGAATCCATAATCGCGACTTCTGATGGAGGATACGCTTTTGCTGGTTATAAAAATCGTGATGTCAGCAGAAACATTACTGTATGGCTGGTAAAGATTGCGACAGATGTTAGCGCCCAACAAACACAGCTTTTCGACACAATACTGATTGTGGTTGCCTTAGTGATAGTTGCGGGTCTTGGCTTAGGCCTGCTGGTTTACTTGATTAGAAAAAAGTAACGGCCAAACTCAAATGATTATTCGCTGGGTCGATTAAAGCGAGCTTTAGCTACTGCGCAGGGAGTTTTCTCAGCTGTGGAAACGCAGAAAGGGTAGGGCGAGCGAAGCGAGCATTAGCAGTTTTGTTTGGGTTTTATAGAATTCCTATTAGGCTCCTAATATGCTGGTGTGATGCTAACCGTTCTAGGAGAAATATCTGGCGTATGAAGCATGAAAAATCGCGGCTCTAAAGTGGCTGGTGAGAGGGGGTTGCCGCAAAGGTTAGGCGCTGTAGTCTCTTCCCTTCGGCTTCGATCCCTGAGCTTTCGATTGGGGTATTTGCGGCAGAGGTATTGGTGGCGGGATGTTCAGGGTTCTTGATATGAGAACGGATTCGATGAACACGACGTTGGATATGGACTGCACGATGAGGGGTGGGGGCGGCTTCTTTTCTTCGTGGTCTTTGAGGATTTTCTCGATTTCGTTTTTGTCGCCCGAAACATAAGCGCTTCCTTTCAGGCTTATCTGCGCTATTGAAGGGTTATAGTTTATGGCTAAAACAAAAGGGACTTCCAATGACTCATCAGGCTTTGTATCCATGCCCACGATGTTTATGTTTGTGCCTATCTGGATGGGTGGAATGGGCTTTCTGATGTCCCAGAAGCGTTCTGCCGAGATATTAGTTATGGCTACGTTTACTCTAATCATCTGAATCATCAAGAGAATATCAGCGGGTAGAATTTAAAACTGCTTATGTCTCAACCTGCTTGTACCTTGTAAAACCGCAATGCCCGCAAGTGTACCGGTCTTCGTGTTTAGCCATGAAGTATCCGGGTCCACATCGCTCGCAGGTGGGGCGCAGCCTCGTGACTTTATCGCCTTCTATCTTGTACAAGGCGTGAACGCCTTTTTCCTCTTTTTTCTTCTCAGCTTTCTGTTCAGGCTTGGAGGCGGCTTTTTTAGACGGCTCTTCCTTTTTTGACATTACTCATTCTCCTCTTCCTTAGGTTCTTCTGGAGGACTGTTACGTTTTCTAATGTACTCGGGCTCAATGAACTTCGCTTGCTCTACCGTTTCATAAGCGGTAGCGTTTCCCAGGGTAGTGTGCGTTCCCGTCATGGTTTTCATTTTCTTAACAAAAACCAGCTCTTCTTTCATTTTAAGTTTGGTAGCCAACGCCTTTTGGACATCTAACCTATCTGGAGTTTGTACCGTAGCGTCCTGCTCCACCCTGAAATCCACTTCTTTTCGTTTCAAGAGAGGATTTTCCTTCGTTGATACTATTTTGACTTCCATCTCGATTTCACTTGTTTAGGGTGTTGAATTGATACAGTTGCTTCTTATTTAGCTTTTCGAACAGTTTTCATCGCTTTTAGAAATTCCTCAGCCGCAGCCTTTTTCTCAGAGGTAACTTTAACGACCACAATGCCCTCAAAAGGTTGCCCATAAACCACAAGAGACTTTTCCGGCGCATACAAAACGGCAACAATAGTCAACAGATCCTCCTCGCCATCCACGATTATGTGCACGCGTTCCTCACCTTCCAAAGCCTGCGTTATCGCCGCAATTGCTTCTTCAGTGATTGTTCCCTGAGGGTTGATAACCTTAACAATGCGCATGCCCGCGAAAATCGTCGGCTTTACTACCTTTCTTCTGCGTTTATTGTCAGTAATCGAAAGCTGCAGGTTCATCTGGCGTTCATAAAGGTTCCGCGAAACCGTATCTCCCACAGAAATTATTTTAGGCGGCTTTTCTCGCTCCACCATCTCCGCCATTTTGTCCATGGTTTCCGCAAACGAGCCGCGAATTAACATGCCAAAAGGTTCTTTAAATTTCACACGAAGCTCTGGAGTTACTCTGTAGGCAGTAGCCATCTTGTCAACCTCGAACTGACGCAGTCTAATTCTAATGTGTGCCCTGCGCGGTTAAAAACATTAAAGCTAGGTTTAGAATCAGCGAACTTTTAACGCGTAACGCCCTTTCTCTTTTATGCTCATAGCCTTGGCGATAGCCGAGTTTTCCGGGTCAAACATTATAACTAGACCACTGTAATCCTCGCTTAGGCTTGTTGACCGACATTTTGGACAGACATTTTCCTTGGTGATGAAATGGCAATTTGTACAGGCTCTAAGGTTCATCCATGTCACTCCTTTTCTACACTTTCTTTTTCTTTTTTGCTCTCCGCAGGCTTTTTCTCAGCCGCCGCCTCTTTGGGTTTAGCAGCATCAAGCTTCAGCCACTCTAACTTGCCCAAGAAAGGCTGACGCGCCGTTACGCCGATTTTACCTGAGCTTCCTGCTCTACCGAGAGACACCGCGGTTATCCTGACGCGTACTTGGTCGCCGCTTGTTAACTTTCTCTTGGTCTCCTTTCCCAGCAAGACACCCTGTTTTTCATCATAAGACATGTAATCATCAATGAGTTGCGAAACGTGCAGCAAAGCGTCTACTGGACCTATGCGCACGAACGCTCCGAAATCCGCGATTTCCACCACATCGCCCTCCACTATTTCCTGAATAACAGGGTAGAAAGTTAACAGGGAAAACGATACTTTATGATAAGTGGCGCCGTCACCTGGAATTATCTTTCCAACAGGACTCACTTCAACCTTGTTCACGGCTATGACGTAGCCTAACTCCTCATCCACTATGCCCTCGTATTTTGCCTTAACCTGATTAAGACCTACCTTTTCAAGTGGATTGCCGAAGGTTTCAGGCGGAATGCGAATAGTATCCTGCAACGTTATAAGCTTAAACATATAGTTATATCATCCCGTCAATCTCTAGACGCGATTTTTGTCTCACATAAATCACTGGCACACTTATATCTCTTAGCCTCTGCTTCAGCTGCCTATCATTGGTAAAAACGGCGGCTCTCCACTCTTCAGCCACCTCCACGATAACATCGTCCGTAAGCGCTGAGGCTGGAAAATCAATTTCAACATACCGGCATTTCTCAGCAAGCTTCAACGCGTAAGAGGCGTTTTTACGCATTTTAGGTGAACCCTTCCGCGCGAGTATCTCCAATTCATGTTTGACCGGGGAAAGCAAAATCAACTCAAAACTCCTGTTCAACAACCGCTTTAAATCGCTAAAAACATCAATTTTGAACTGAAGCGGAACAAACAACGCGTTTGAATCCAGAATCACCTTCAACTTTTCCCGTTCTGCCCGTGAAACACCCATTTACCCCTGCACCTCGATAAGATTCAAAACCGTTGCCTCTTTCTAAAAGGTGTTCTGTACGCGTAAACTTAAAACTGTTTGTTTTCGCGTTCCGGCTTAACCCGCTGATTAGCGCAGCCAAAACAGCACACGTACACGTTTCAATTGTGTATCCGCAACTTAACATATCACTTTTAAATCACCCCTGCGTAGAATGAGCAACGCAATAGTGGATTGGTGAAAAGCTGGTGTTTCGCGAAAAATCCTGTGGCGCCGTAGTGTACCTGAAAGACAGTGAAGTCAAATATCTTCTTCTGCATTACGAAGCTGGACACTGGGACTTTGTAAAAGGCAACGTTGAACCCAACGAAACCGAACAAGAAACGGTCATAAGGGAACTCCGAGAAGAAACCGGCATAACAGACGCCAAATTCACCGAAGACTTCAAAGAAAAAATAGACTACTTCTACAGAAGACAGGGCACAACAATCCACAAAGAAGTCATATTTTACCTGATGGAAACCCACACGGAAACAGTGAAGATATCCTACGAGCATATCGGTTACATCTGGCTAAATTATCAACAAGCCATGGAAAAGCTAACGTTCAAAAACGCCAAAGATGTGCTGCAAAAAGCCCACAAGCTAATGAAGGCCCGAGGAATAATAGACATCAAAGATTAACCTTGGCTATTAAGACTCAGCGGCCATTATTCCGTACCCTATGAGTCTCCAACGCGCGGTGATCTTTCTACTCATAGCAACCCTTGCGCTGGGCGGCGCGCATATGGGCCTGCTCAACTTGACTTTAACTAAGTTTTTCTTTATCGAAAGGACTTTCCCAAGATTCACCGCGGCGCCTACGTGAAGAAGCAAAGATTCACCCGGGTTGATTTTTTCAACCTTCAACAGCTCTTTTGTGCCCACAGCCCTCTCTAAAACGTGCGTTTCTAAAGTTAATTCCGACAATATAGGAGGAAGTAACCCTGTTTTCCCAGCTATGTTTCCGGTCAAACCATCCGCCTTTGAGTAAGACGGATCTAAAAGGGTGCCCACGCCCACTAACCCTCCACACGTAGCCTCTTTAATGCTTCTGTCGCCCGTGTGCAAACTAACTATCTCGCTGATTAACGGGTTATAGACGGTTTTGCCTTCCCGCTCACTGCTAATGCCAGGACGTATCTCAATCTCCTCGCCGACCGCAAACTTGCCCTGAGCGATAGTTCCCCCGACTATGCCGCCTTCCAGCTTCTGGATTGAGGTTCCAGGCTTGTTAACGTCAAAAGAGCGAATAATGTACATGAGCGGAGGCTTCGTTTCATCCCTTTCCGGAGTGGGAATTATCTCCTCGATCGCGTTCAGAAGCACATCAACGTTCACTTCATGCTGCGCTGAAACAGGAATTATAGGCGCGTTTTCCGCGATTGTCCCCTTAACAAACCGCTTTATCTCGTCATAACTTTCCCGCGCTCGCTTCTCTTCCACAA
>Ga0307420_1001288_pt1 | contig 11077 bp, 9 predicted proteins | sample SalMarWE160240MG_2_FD_202167 | JGI IMG/M metagenome (GOLD analysis project Ga0307420, IMG submission 202167) | Salt marsh sediment microbial communities from the Plum Island Ecosystem LTER, Massachusetts, United States - WE1602-40 | ecosystem: Environmental > Aquatic > Marine > Intertidal zone >... | reverse complement strand
GGACTACACAACAGAGGATTAGGCGCAGAGAAATTAAGACCAAGCAAAAAAGCAGTAATCAAACGAAGATTAAAACAGAAAGCATAAACGTGGGTGTAGCCGCAGTTTCCTGAAAAGGCTAACCCAAAAATTTCCTTTTCTTTTGAACTTTTTTGTTTCACGTTACTTGACATATTTATATCAAGTGGCTGCCAATAGAGTTTCGGAAAGAATGGTGAGAGTTACTTGTCCCAGTTGCCTGTAGCTTACGTGGATATTCGTTTCTGTGCCCACGCCACCGAAGACTTGGACAAGGTCATGGAGGCAGTTCACAATGTTTTTCCAAGCGACCAAGTGGAGAATTTAGCCTTCAAAAGAAGCGACGTAGAGGGACATTATGGCAACCCCATAACCTTTTTCGAAACAAGAATCAAAGACAAAGAAACTGTTAGAGCATTGGTTGAGAAGATTTCATCTAACATCAGTTCCTTGGATAAGGATGAATTGAGCAGAGAGATACACCGTTACGTTGAGAAGGGAAGCCTCTACATCAGACTAGACAAACAAGCTGCACTCCAAGGCAAAATCAAACTTGTCACATCCGACCCCATCCGCATACGCATAAGATTCAAAAAATCTAAAATCGAGGATGTAATCGAGATTTGCCGAGAAATCGGGATGATAACATGAAACGGTTCGCTGACCTGCACCTTCGGGTGCCCCTCGAAGACCCATCAAAGGCAGAAAGCATGATCCAGAAAGCCTCAGAGTTAGGCTACAATCTAGTCGGCATACCCCTACCCCCCCACCATACCCGAGAAGAAATCAGCCAGCTCAGGCACATCTGCAGCGAAGCCAAAGTAGATTTTGCCACAAGAGTAAATTTTTCTCCCAGAACCCCCAACGAACTCCTCCAGAGTCTGCGCCGTTTCAGAAGAAAATTCGAAATCGTAGCCGTAAGATGCCACACAAAAGATGTTGCCAGACAAGCAGCTAAGGACAGACGAGTGGACATCCTCCAATTTTCTGTCACAAACCTCCGCAAAAGATTCTTTGATGAAGCAGAAGCTGAGCTTGCCTCGCAGGCTCTCTCATCCCTTGAAATCGAACTGGCTCCAATACTGCAGTTAACAAGCTTTTCTCGAGTCCGCCTTTTATCCAGTCTACGAAGGGAAGCGGCAACGGCAGAAAGAGCTAAGGTGCCAATCACACTTTCCAGCGGCGCAACAGACGAACATTTCATGAGGGGACCCCGCGACTACGCTGCCTTGACAACCCTCTTTGACCTGCCCATGTCCTCTGCCTTGAGGGCTCTGTCAGAAACTCCTTGGGTTACAGTTGAGCGAAACAGGAAAAAGTTAAGTGCAGATTACGTGGCTCCGGGAATACATGTTGTAGGAAGGAAAACAGGTGATTAAACGAGAGAAAAGACGCTATTTGGCTCTAGAAGTTGTAAACGAACAGACACTCAATGAACAGACAGTAATGGATGCGGTTCAAGCCTCGGTTCACAGGCTCTTCGGCGAATACGGCGCCAGCAAAGCAAACCTCAAACTGACAAAAACTCTTCCAGAGAAACGTCAATTTGTGATCCGCTGTTCCCACAAGGCGCTTGAACAGGTCAGAGCCGCCATCGCCTCAACCACCGCGATAAACGGAAAAAACGCAACCATTCAGGTATTAGGCGTCTCCGGAACCTTGAAGGCACTATCCAAAAAGACACGAAACATTTAGGCTTCCACGTGTCCGCAGAATAGCCTAACTCTCATGCACACGATCGCTCCACTCGGGTTCTAGCCAGTTTTTCGATTTGTAAATTGTTTTACCTGCAAAGTCTAACTTTAGGCAACCTTCGTAAGGACACATTTCTACACATCGAAGACAAAGCAGACATTTAGAGGAAGCTATGTTTCCTCCCTTTTCTTCGTATACATCAGTGACCTGCGTTGGGCACACTCTTTTGCAGATTCCACATTTTGTGCACTTTTCTTCCACCTTGTTTATGCGAAGCAGGGGAGCCCACTTGAATGGCGCAAATCGGTTCAAGATGGAGAGTGTCGCTCCTACAGGGCAGAATCGGCACCAAAGCAGCCTCACCATGAATGAACCTGCCGTGAATGCGATGAAAACGATCCAAGTGAGTGAAATAAGTTGGTCGCCATTAAAGTATTGTATTGTTCCGCTGAGGTCATGAAAACTGATGCCCCAATTGTTGAATCCTAAAGCTTCGCCTATTTGCGCAACATAGGGTTCTATGGGAGTCAGAAAAACTATGATCAGAGATTTGAATGGACCCATAAACATTATAATAAAACGCCACACGTCGGCGTGTAGAGGACCTAAAACAAGAGCCATAACCAAAATGACAGCTAAAATCACGTATCTGAGGATGTTAAGACCATTATTGAGTCTTTCAGAAAGATTCCAATATGGTATCCTAAGCGCCTTTCGGAGACGCGTGAGCAGGTCCATATACAATGCAAACGGGCAGAGCCATCCGCAGAAGAAGCGACCAATAACAAGAGTGCTGACGACAATTAAGGCAAAGACAATTGTTAGCCTTAAGGCTATGGAAAAAATGAGACCCGAAAGTATAGGGTTCCAAGGAAGAGGCAAGATAAGCAAGATCACAAAAATCGCGATAGAAGCTACTATCTGAACAAAGAGCCTCAGAATGCTCATTTTTCTAGTTAGATTCCTTATCCAGATTAGTATCGCCAGTATTCCAGCTGTAACTAACCCTACAGCTATTGTTCCCAGCAGTATTTGGCTTATTATCCCCAACATTGCCATTTTTTCTCCTTGGTTAATGAAACTCCAATATCGAAATGCTAGAGGCAATGTAGGGATTTAGAATCTGATGTAACGCTGTCATCTTGAGAGGAGCCCTTGAACTTTTTAGAGCAGATAAATAGAAGCCAGTGGCATTTAACTATTTTCATAAAATCCAAGAAGCCATTTTTATTCGAAAAAACTTTCCTTTTCTTCTATGGGATAGTTATTGTCCTAGTGTTGTATTCCGAGAGATAACTCAGATGGTCTGCATCGTATGGGTAGCTTTCTGGTTCCAGATAGGGGAAACAACTCATGCCATGGAAGGGCAACGGTGATTCTGGTGTATCTACAGTGTATGGCAGGTAGGGGAGTCCATCGACTTTGAACCAGACACTAGCAAACAGGAAATAGTCACGCTCCATGCCTTCTGGAACCGGAGGCAAATCAGCGGAGAACAGAATTGTTATTTCGTCTCCTTGGCGTGTTATCACATACATGTCGTCTGCATATTCCATAAGCTCGGTTACGTCGCCGTATCGCGTGAAATTACCTGTTGAAGTAGAATTGGTTGTGAACGCTTGGGTTAAAGTGGCAGAGGAAACTGTTACCTCTCGAAGCGTCACATCCTGTTGTGATGTTGTGTCCACTCCGATATAATCGAATCTGGTATTGAAGAAAGTGTGTATCCTGAGGGAGTAATCATCTGTCAGGAAGACGCCAGTCAAGTTTACAACAAAGCAGTCGGGTGTAACATCAAGTAACGGAAATTGCCTGTTATCCGGAACAGGAACCCAGTTGCCTTCAGCGTCTTTAACTTCCATGTAAGGAGGCGGAAACGGCTTCTCACCCGGTCGGTTAGTAAAGTTCCAAGCCCATGCGCCCTGTTCTTCACCTGTAGAGTAAATTATTGTTCCAGCAACTATGAGCTTAATTTCTTCTGCATCGGAGAGGTCACCCAAGTTTAGCTCTAAGGTGTCCCATTGGAATTCGTTGCCAGTGGTGCTTATTCCGTCACGTTCCAAGACTAACGGTAGGACATCGTGTCCTGTCGCATTGACGCAGGAAACTGGGGGATCAGGATTTTTGCTGACAGTATAAATTGTTCCTTGCCCCTCAGGCTCATACAAGTATGTGGCTTTGGTTGAATACACATCTACATCGGGCGAGTGCTCTACAATCACTAATGTAGCAGCGTCTACATAGGCTATTTCATCCCAGTTTTGTGTAATAGTCATGTCATAGTATCCCTCATTTGGTTGAAGTGCGCCCGCATTCAACTTGATGTAGTCCCAAGGAATACTGTAAAGGAAGGACAGGCTTCCGTCTTCTCGGAAATAATCAAAAATTCCCAAGTAGCCTGTACCATCAGATATTTCGCCGGTGTACAAATATTCAGCTCCATTCCAAACATATAATGAAGGACAAGATTTTGTGTTCATATAATTGGCAATAAGAGACGTACGACGGTCTAACTGTATAATTCTAGTGAGACTTGCCGTTCCATCAATCCAATTGGTGAAATTCCAGAAGGTTCCTCCGCCTTCGACGCCATCAGGTATTACTATGGTGTAGGTTCCCTCTTCCAAGACTCCCAGATATGGCGAAGTATGAGTCACGCCGTTTATAGTAAAGTCCATACCAATAGCGTTTCCAGAAACAGTGAGAGTGTGGAAGCCCGTAGGGACAACTTGGAAATATCCCGACAAAGTGTTGGTTTGATTGCCAAGATTTATCAACTTAATAGCGTAGCCGCCTAGCGCTCCAGCTGTAACTGTGATTTCAATTGGCACATCTGTTGCACCCGCATCCAACTGGAACATTTTAGTTGCTTCAATTTCGTCTTTAATCATAACCCTTACCTGAAGGGTACCCGGTTCATCTGCCAGATTATCGGCTTTGGCTTTGAGGGTTACCGTTTCTCCCTCCCAAACTTCGTATGGGTTTACAAATAGTTTGTATACTTCTATGTCTTCTGATGCAGCAACTGGGGCTTCAACAGTGAATGATCCGGGTTGCTCGTCTATCTTAACGGTGTGGGTGCCCGGGGTTGTTTCAGTTACTTCAAATTCTATAACCTCAGTTGCACCGCCAGACAACGTAACATCTCTTGTTTCTCTAATAATATCATCAATTTTGAGGTTCACAACATAACTGCCACTAGCCTCTCCAACATTAGTTACCTTAACCGAGATGCCCACAATTTCATCTGCTAGAACTAAGCTTGGATTGATCACTAACTCGGTTACTTGAAACTCTGCTGGTTTAACAGGTTGAGCCTCAGAAGTGATTTCGAATGATTTAGTTAAATCCCCTACCTTAACAACGTAAGTGCCTTCAGCTTCTTCAGTAACTTCGAATTCTTCAGTTGTGGTTTCTCCACTGGCTAGCTGGACGGTTCTGGTTTCTCTTTTTTGGTTATTGACAAAAAGGTCCAATGAAAAACTGCCACTTTCGTCTCCAATGTTGGTTGCCGTAGCTGAAACTATTATGGTTTCTCCGACCTCAGCTTCGGTCCGACTGATTCCCAAGTCTGTTATTTGGATTTCAGCTGGTTTGGTTGGTGCGTCCAGCGTGGCTTCAAGTGATCCGGTCAGATCCCCTATCTGGACTGTGTGATCGCCTTCAGTTATTACTGTCGCGGTGAAATCTAATGTTGCACTTTCTGCCCCTGAAAGTTGAACCGTTTTCGTTGCTATTGGCTCATCATCAATTGTCAGGGTTACCGAATGGTTACCACTCTCGTCTCCAATGTTAGTTACGTTAACGGATATTTGCACCGATTCTCCAACTTGAACCCGAGTTTGATCAAGAATCAAATCTGTCACTTGGAAGCTGGCGGGTTCTGGAATCAGCGATCTGGTATAGAAGTAACTGGGAACTGCAATAATTAGAATTATTAAGTTAACAAAAAAAACGATTTTTAGTTTAGTTCTAGTTGATCGAGGTACCAAGGTTATCCACTCGTAACATTAAAACATTTTTGCTTGAATATTTAAGAGATTCGGAACTCTTTTTAGGCATTGTTTTTTTAAAAAAAATAGAGAAAGGTTGCGCCTTCAAGGGGCGTCAACATAGGTTTTAGGTTTTCTTTGATGTGTTGCTCTTACTTTTCTTCCATCATGTCTTCGGGGTATGCCAGTGTCTTGTGCAGTGCGATGTCTAGTCCGTAGAGTTCTTCGTCCCTTGTGACGCGCAATAGTTTCAGCTTCTTCAAGGCGGTGAACATTATCAGTCCCATTGCTCCAGCCCATAGTGCTACTGCTCCCGCTCCGATTGCCTGTACTCCGATTTGGTTGATCCATTCACTGACAGTTGCGAATCCGTAGATTGGGTGTCCTCCAAGCGCTTGTGCACCGAATAGTCCTGCAGCGATTACTCCCCAGATTCCACATGCTGCGTGAACTGGGAAACAGGCACATGCGTCGTCAATGTGTAGTTTGTATTCTACGAGTCCTGTGACGAATGTTGTGATTACTCCTGCGACTATGCCGATTACGAACGCTGCTAGTGGATGAACGACCGCGGCTCCTGCACATATTGCTACAGCTCCCGCAAGCAAGCCAACCATGCTTGTTAACACGTGACCTCTTGAGGTGATTGCTGCACCGAACATGCCTCCCGCCATACACATTGCAGTAGTCAGCGAAACCCACGCAAGTTCCACGTTGATTGTCATGTAATCTGATGCTACGCTTGAACCGACGTTGAAGCCGAACCAGCCGAAAGCCAACAGCCATGCACCAATTACCGACAGCGGAATGCTATGCCCAAAGAATGTTCGCGGCATCTTGTTTTTGCCAACGAATTTTCCAATCCTTGGACCTAACACGTAAGCTCCAGTTAGTGCCAGCATACCTCCGACCATGTGAACTACACTTGAACCGGCGTAATCGATGTAACCGATTTGCGATAACCAGCCTCCACCCCAAACCCAGTGTTCAACCATTGGATAGATGAATCCGGTTATTCCTATGGCGGCTAGGATCCATCCCCAGAACTTGTCCCGTTCAGCCAATGCTCCGGGAACGATACCTACGACGGTTATAGCGAACATCGCCATTTTGAACCATGTTGCAAGATCGGCAATACCAGACGGGCTGGCGGGTATGCCGTATGCTCCTGTTTCAGACAGCAACGGTGGCAACGGGTTAGCGATTGTTGGAATGAACTGCGGTATACCAATTATTGGGTTAGTTACGTAGTACGCCAGTGGGAAGCCTATGATGAAGTAGACAACGAACGCTAATGTCCATCCTACGTTGATTTGAAGTATCGTATGGGTGACGTTCTTTTTGCGGACCATTCCGGCATAGAATAGGGCGAAGCCTGCTGTTGCCATTATGAAAATGGCTACAGGTGCCCATCCTACGAAGAAGTTTTGCTGAAACGCCGCCCATGCTTCATCTGCTAAAGTAGTCATTGTTTATCACCAATTATTTACTGCCGAACCAAACAGGCTTCAGCGAGAAGGGTATTTCTTCTACCGATAGTCCACCTGCTTTGATGTTCAGTTTGAGTACCTGAGGCTTCAGTGGTACGCTTCGTGACTTTCGAAGAAGGAAAACGCGCGTCCACACTACGTCGTGTTTTCGGTAGTCAAGGTATATCAAGTGGTCTACAAGGTATTCAGTGATGCCCGGAGACTCGGGAATACCTTCGGCGCTAAATAGTACGGTTGATCCTTGGCCTTTGGTTTCCATTAGTATTTTCATGAAGACTTGTCGGAATTCGTCAGAGTTGGATAACCGCCTAGCTAGTGAAGATAGTGAGTCAATCACAATTCTGGTGGCGTTGGGTTGTGCGGTTAATCCTTTTTCAATGATGCACATGGCTTCTGTTTTGTCAACCAGACAGTATTCGCTGGCGTAGCTTGCAGTGATAGACAAGTTGACGACCTTTATTGTTCCGTTTCTGATTAGGCTGGGGAAGTCGGACCAGAGTTCTCCTCCGGTTCGCATTACTGTTTCAGGGGTTTCTTCTGTTGTGATGTATAGGCATTTTTCGCCGTTCTTTGCGCCTTTGTAAAGGAATTGCAGACAGCAGATGGTTTTGCCAGTGCCTGGTTCACCTCGCACCAGTATTGCATCGCCTTTTGGAATGCCGGGAATAAATTTTTCCAGGCCATCCAACCCGATGTCGATCCATTCGATGTTTGATGTTTTCTGCATTGCCATACTGAATCACCTCTTATTCAATTAATCTGGTGAATATTAACCATTTGTATATAAACATTTCCATTTTACTGAATGTTTATTGATAAACTCTTTAAACTCTGAATGATTATTCAATATGTTATTAACGAATCAAACAGCAACATAATCACATTTTCAATTGATTAACCTAGACACGATTTATTGCTAAAAAACAAACCAAAAAAATCGTGTTAAACCAAAGTATGCCGAGCCGACAAAATATACAGATTTATGCACGCGTAAAACATTAAAAAATTGGGCGGGCAACGGATAACAAATCATGAAACTGAACAAACCAAGGAAAACTAAATTCTGGCTCGATCCTATTAGGAGACTAACAACAACGATGCTGAAAACACCCAAACTATTTGTTCGGTTTTCTTCTTTAGATTTAATTTCAGGTCAATAACAACTACCCAAGTCAATATTCAATAGGTTCTAAGAGTGTACTTGCAAATAATCGCTTAAAGTTTAAAAGTTAACTCTCGAACCACTGTATTTGTTTTATAAAAAAGAAGAAATATGGTGAACCTCACAGTTAATGTGAGGCGCAACAATCGTTGGTTAGATTTTGCTTTGGAACCACACAGGATTTAGCGCGAATGGCGTTTCTTCTACTGACAGCCCGCCTACTTCGATGTTCAGTTTAAGTATCTGGGGCTTTAGTGGTACGCTTCGAGACTTTCGAAGAATGAAAACGCGTGTCCAAAGTGTGTCTTGTTTTCGGTAGTCAAGGTATATCAAGTGGTCTACAAGGTATTCAGTGATGTCTGGAGTCAAGGGGATACCTTCGGCAGTGAGTAATACGGTTGATCCTTGTTGTTTGGTTTCCAGCAGTAGCTTCATGAAGACTTCTCGGAATTCGTTAGAGTCAGATAGACGCCTCTGCAACGAAGATAACGAGTCAATTACGATTCTTGAGGCTCCGGGTTGTGCAGCAAACCCCTTTTCAGCAATGTTCATCGCTTCTGCTTTGTCAAGTATACCATAGTCACTGGCGTAATCTGCGGTTATAGACATGTCAACGATCTGTATTGTTCCATTTTTGACTAGTTGTGGGAAATCGGACCAGAGTTCGCCGCCAGCTCGCATTATTGATTTGGGGCTTTCTTCTGTTGTGATGTATATGCATTTTTCGCCGCACTTTGCGCCTTTGTAAAGGAATTGTAAGCACACAATAGTTTTGCCGGTGCCGGGGTCACCTCGCACCAGTATTGCGTCACCTTTTGGTAGCCCTGGAATGAATTCGTCCAGTCCAACCACTCCAATGTCGACCCAATCAATGATTGATGTTTTCTGCATCGTTATATCGTCCACCTATTATTCAATTAATTTGAAGAATATTGACTATTTATATATAAACCTTTTCATTTTGCTGAACATGTATTTAGTTAACTCTATTAATATGAACGTTCATTCATTTAGTTATCGAATCAACTCATAACCCGCCAAAAACCATTTATCGCGTCAACTTCAACAAATACACGCATCAAACATCAAACAGGAAAAATTCACTACAATTCCAAAACAATACACGCAACCAAATAAACACATTCATTACAAACACAAAAGTGGAATAAACACTCGGAAACTCGTTATCCACAGGCAATTCTCCAGTCGCTAAAACAACCAAAAAGCATCAGCAGGAACACTACCAAGCGTCTTCCGCATCCGGAACATATTAGGAGCCTAATAACAGCTGATTGTTGAAAACAGTCTTTTTTCTGAAAGCTGCACTACTATTATCCAAGAATACATTCCTTCCTAGGCTGCTATTATTTACAGCATGAAATTTAGGTGAACCCACCAAAAAGCAGTCTGTATAGTCTGTGTTCTAGGATTGTCATGGTTTTGGCTCTGCCGAATATGCGGAAATAGTTTTTTCCCATGGCTTCAATCATGTCGCCTATGTCGTATCTGGGGAATAGACAGGATGATATTATGAGTCTTCCCCACTCGCCCCGTTCTAGTTCGTGGAGCATCTTTGTGCCTTTTCCGGTCTCAACCTCAAAATAGTAAGTGTCATAATTGGGGGAAACATATGGCAGGTCGTCGAGTTGTTGTGCAAAGGCGCCCTCGGTGGCGCTGTACATCTCAACTATCGGAACCTCACCGAAATGTTTCCTGAGAACAGGACCATACTTGAACTGAATCTTTCTGACGCTGGTGCAGACGAGCACCTTAAAATTCCACAGGTCTTCCGGTTTCTTTCCGTGTTTCCGCTTAACGTATTTGGCAAAAGAAAGAATCACAGGCGTTACGCCAATGGCAGCTACCACAGGCTGATTTAAGGCAGACTGGTAGACCAGTTCGAATCTTTTCTCCCAGTCGGGTCTGCTGATGCCGGAACCCAGCGCATCTATCTCTTCCTGTCTGGGCAATAGGCTGACCTGATTCAGCATGGGATTGAGTTTCGCGTAGGTTCCGGAGCTGTATCCGTAAGTGATTTTTTGTCCGCCAGCGTCTATGGTGGTTACTGTTGACGGAAAATTGAGGTTCAGTATCTTTCCCGCCAGAACATCCATGCTGTTCTTTCTGAGGGCATAGTTTGTTATGGCTCGTGCTCCGCACAGGAAAATCTGTTCAATATGGGTTTTTGTAACTGGAAGAACCTTGGACTTGCCTGTGGAGCCTCGGGTCATCACCCAACATAACGGCGGCTCAGGCAGTATGACGGAGTGGTTTCCGGCTTTAACTTCCTCAAGGTATGGGCGGAGACCAGAATAGTTGATTGTTGGAAAGTTTGCGCGAAACGTGGACCCGTCTTTGATTTCGTTGGCGGAGTGGCTTTTTCCGTAGCCTGTTTTTGCGTAGCCTTCAAGCAGGCTCTTTAGAACTTTTTGCTGTGCCTCGGCGGGATTCTTTAAGGCTTCATGCCAAGGGGTAACGATGTGTTTCAGGATGTCTACGCCAATCATTGATGTCCCATCGACCCACAATGGATAACTGCGGTTCTGTTAATAGACCACTTGCACGGGTATTATGGTATTGGATTCTTTTTTTTAGCCATAACTGCGCCTATTGCTACTCCCAGTATCACAATTGCGCCAATTATGATTAAGAAGAATGGAAAGATGGAACGTACGTTAATGATGTCCGATACTGCAAGATAGAACATAAAGCCCACTAAT
>Ga0307420_1001285_pt1 | contig 11083 bp, 9 predicted proteins | sample SalMarWE160240MG_2_FD_202167 | JGI IMG/M metagenome (GOLD analysis project Ga0307420, IMG submission 202167) | Salt marsh sediment microbial communities from the Plum Island Ecosystem LTER, Massachusetts, United States - WE1602-40 | ecosystem: Environmental > Aquatic > Marine > Intertidal zone >... | reverse complement strand
ATTCAAGGAAAAAGGCCATTAAACCTTCGATGGCCAGCGGGGCGCCAAAGATATCACCCATAAATCTGGCGTATTCGGACCAGTTAAGCCCAAAATGGAATTCCTGGACAATCCCTGTGACGATACCGACCGCAAAGTTAATCAGGAAAATTTTGCCCCAGAACTTGGTCATCTTCTTATAGATCTCTTCTCCGCTGGTGACGTATTTTGTTTCCAGGATTGCCAGGAAAAGCGCCAATCCCAGCGTCACCGGGACAAAGAAGAAATGGAAGATGGTAGTCATGGCAAACTGCCATCGAGATAAAATTACAGGATCCATAAACACCTCTCTTTATGAAAAACAATTCCTTTAATTTCTAATGATATTTTTAAGTATTCCACTATTTTACTTCCACTTTGGGATGCTGGAAGAATTCCTCAAGGATAAATATATTATAACCCTCAGGGCAAAAAGGCTTTGTCCTGCGAAGCCGGTTTTTTCCCGTAGAAGAAGTCATCCAGGAAAAGGGCAGCCCTTCGGAATGTGCCAGATCTTTGAATGCCCCAGCGGACTAAATTGTGAAGCAGGTTGTCCGGATGGGAATAGGGGCAGACAGCCAGGCAGCGTCCGCAGTCAGTGCCGATGACAGTCCAGTAGTGGTAGCAGCTCTCGGGATTGATCTTCCAGCGCAGAACCCCGTTGCTGAGCTCGCGATCACCATCGGGAATGGATTGGCTGGGGCAATTGTGGGCGCATTTTTTGCAGATCCGGCAGAAGTCCAAAATGCTTGGTTCTCCACGATAGGTATCGGGTATCAGGGGCATCTCAGTGGTTACCACGCCAACCCGGACCCTGGGTCCCTGTTGGGGTGTGATTAATAATCCCATCCGGCCGATCTCTCCCAGACCCGCATCCCTGGCAACCAGGGGGGCAATCACACGGTAGTTGCCATCGATGTGAGCCCGTGCTGGATATCCAAGGTCCCGGATGGCGGCTGCCAATTGGATCGATACCCTGGCTGATTCAACGTACTGGCGGGCGGATTCCATGACCACTGGCGCGTATGGGGCAAATGCGGTCATCTCAAAATCCATCTCTACAGTAAATGCAATTGCATAGTGGTGATCGAGAGTGATTTTATCCCCGTACTTTCCGGTCCCCCTGCCAATATGAGAGTAGATATGGGCAGGTTTAAGGTCTGTGATCCCACACTCAAGGGCGCCGTAATATTTTGCCAGCTTTTTAATAATTTTTGTTAAATCCTCTGGAGAGGATTGATTTCTATCTTCAGAGGTTGGACCGTCAACAGCATCGCGAAGTGCTTCTGTCAGCGTGAAACTTCCTACTGCGGACGCTCTGTGGAGGGGGTCCATGAAACGAGCTTCTGGATTGAGAAGGCCGGGTTGATCCCGGGAAGCATCATCCGGGCTTTTTTGATGGGGGTGATCCCTGTAATAAGATTTATAAACCGCAGTACCGGGTTCCAGCCTGGCCCTGGCAAAGATAATCTCACGTTCGTCAACCTGATAAGTGGGCTGGTTGTATTCTGCTTGTTGGGGTCTTGTGGGAACAAAGAAGAGCAAACCCGCTATCACAAGGAGAGCGATTGAGATCAGGATAATTGAAAGTTGGATCGGATCTGGAAGCAGGAGGGCCACAAGATAGATCGCTGTAATGGGGATCGTGATCATTGCCCCTCGAAAAACTGCCCTGTTCTCTTTTTCAATCAAGGACAGGACCACAAAAGCAGCTCCCCCTCCGAAGGTCAGAAATGCGAATATGATTAAGCAATAAGATTCAACATCCATAAAAAATATCCCAACCATATTATAGCGGGGTTTGTTAAGTGTTGGTGTCTTCCTATCCAAATTATTGGTTTGGATTGGAAGCGGACAGGTTGTTATGGAAAAATGATTGGGATAATCCCCTGAAATACTGGAGATCTATCAGGTTCAGAGGGCTTAACTTTCCGTTGACGATATTTCTGGTTCATGCTATATTTATTCAGTGGAATTGGGTTTTCCCGATTCTGGTAGCAGAACGTACGTTTCTTGAGCAATTATTATTGTTTAGAACGAGGGGGAACGCACTGCTGCGTTGATACCATTTAGTTCGAAGGAGATTTTTTATGGCAGAGCGTGAGACCGGTACTGTAAAATGGTTTAACGCAGGAAAAGGCTATGGTTTCATTGAGCGTGACAATGGCGAAGGCGATGTCTTTGTCCATTACAGCGCAATCAATGGATCCGGGTTCAAAACGCTGGACGAAGGCCAGCGGGTTGAATTTGATGTTGTTGAAAGTGATAAGGGACCTCAAGCTCAGGATGTGCAAGCCCTGGGCGAAAGTGTTACTTCCTTCAGCACCGAGCCGGAAGACAGCGAAGATGACTTCAGCGAGGATTCCGACAGCGTATTCTAGTTATTCCACTTTTGACAGTCAAAAGGGCAGCGAGAGATCGCTGCTCTTTTTATTTCCCGTGAGAGAAATCCATTACAATGGAAGCAGGAGGGATCTGTATGGAATGGTTCAAAGAAAAGATCATTGTGGAGACCTGCGGTAAGGGGCTCTATCCTATCACTCAACTGCTCAAGCCTTTTTTACAATCCTGGGAAATCCAGGAGGGTATTTGCCATCTTTTCATCCCCCATACCAGCGCATCGTTGGTGATCAATGAGAGTTATGACCCTTCTGCCAGGCAAGATCTGGAAGTGTTTATGGAGCACCTGGCACCGGAAGGAGAAATCTGGCACCGCCATACTATGGAAGGTCAGGATGACTCTCCATCCCATATGCGGGCGATTTTAACAGCAACCAGCCTCAGCATCCCTGTCGATGAGGGCGTTTTTTCGCTGGGAACCTGGCAGGGGATCTATTTGTTTGAGCATCGGATCCGTTCACACCACAGGTCGGTTTTGATCTGCTGTCTGAAAGTGTCCTGAAGGGGGAAATATTGTCTAAAAAAAAGATCGCCTTATTCAGATATCTAAAATGGCTTTTTTTGGTTCTTTTTATATTCTTTTTAAGTGGGTGTAGACCAGAAGAACCCGGCTGGCTTGATCCATTGCCCAGTGTTACCGCGCCGGGATATACTTCCCCCGATCAGATCATCGGCATATATTTTACGGCGCCTGCCAATGACCAATTCCGGGGAGGACCTGATCAATTCCTTGTTGAGGCCCTTGACCAGTCCCGAATTCAGATTGATGCAGCCCTGTATGACCTCGATCTTTGGTCGGTTCGGAATGCCTTGATCCGGGCTCACGAAAAGGGAGTTACAGTCCGTATGGTGATTGAAGAAGATTCCCGGGATCGGCGAGAAGTACAAGAATTGATTGATACTGGCATCCCGGTTGTTTATGATCAAACAGACAGCTTGATGCATAACAAGTTTTTTGTGATAGATGGGAATGAGGTCTGGACTGGATCCATGAACATGACAGTAAATGGCGCTTACCGCCATCTTAATAATCTGGTTCGGATCCGATCTTCACGCCTGGCAGAAAATTATTCCATGGAATTTGATGAAATGTTTGTGGAGGGTTTTTTTGGCGAGAACAGTCTTGAGAATACTCCCTATCCTGACCTGACCATCGATGGGATCCGGATCGAAACTTACTTTTCACCGGACGACTCTACTGCTACTCGAATCATGCAATTGATCCTCGAAGCTGAAAAATCAATTGATTTCCTGTATTATTCCTTTACTTCGGATGGTATTGCTGACGCGCTGCTTTTCCAGGCCACCCAGGGAGTTCAGGTCCGGGGTGTGCTGGATGCCTATCAGGAGAAAACCGGTTTAGGAGGTGAATATCAGCGTCTGCATGATTATGGACTGGAAGTCTATCTTGATGTGCACCCTGAAAAGCTGCATCACAAGGTATTTATTATTGATGACAGGATCGTTATCACTGGTTCCTATAACCTGACACGCAGTGCAGAGCTAAAAAACGATGAAAACACTTTGATAATCCATAATGAAAAGATCGCTGGTATTTATCTGGGAGAGTTTGACTGGATCTATGCGGAAGCAAGTCAGGGGGAGTAGTTTTCAGGATTGACAACTCGCCTGGATCGAGTTGTCATGTATAATAAATAGAGCTGAGAACATGATATCGTTTTGAGGAATTGGCAATGGTAGATCAGAAATCAGCAAAAACCAGGGAATGGAAGCGGCTGGTAGATGAGTTCCAGAAAAAAAGTGACCGGGCTGTGGCTATATTGGGTACCACTTACCTGAATACTCACCTGGCCCGCCTGCTGGAATGTTTTATAATCGATGATGAAAAGATCTCAAAAATGCTCCTGGGGGAGGAAAACCCACTGGGCAGTTTTGAAGCCCGCATTAAAGCAGCCTATGGTTTTGGTTTGATCAGCAGAACAGAATATCACGACCTGGTTTTGATCTGGCATATCCGCAACCGATTCATTCGAGATATGGGGGAGGGAAGTTTCTCGGAGTTGGATATCCAGAACTTGTGCAAACGGCTCAAGATCCCGGATGAGGTCATCCTGCAAGAGGAAACCCCTTCACCACGAGGCCTGTTTGTTTTTGGCACTGCAATCCTGGCCCAGCAGCTTATGTATCGGGCCAATGAGGCTGCTCAGGAAAAACGGTCCCTGCGGGATAACTTTATCCTGGTGAATATCGAATAAACTCAATTTAATCTTACTGGTGGGGGTTTTTCTATTTAAAACTGACTAGGGGGAAATATCATGCCAGTTATTTGGATCACAATTTCATTTGTTGCGGGCATTATTGCGGCAGACAGTCTAGACTGGAGTACCTCGGTCTGGGTCCTGGTCGGTGTAAGCCTCAATTTGATTTCTGGGTGCACTCTCTGGTTATCCCGGAAGAGGATACCGGATCTCACAGCTTGGTTCAGGGGATTGATCCTGGCTGTAATCCTGGCTTTTTTTTTCGGAGCTATCCGCTATCGAATTTCTCTGCCCGATACTCAGAATCCAGCCTATATTTCAAATTATGCCGGCAGCTCAATTCCTGTGCAAATTACCGGAGTTGTTGTGGATTTTCCAGATCAAAGAGACCAGATCATCAATCTTCAGATCAGGGCAGAGAGCCTTCAGGGGAAAAAGGGAGAATCTCCCGTTCCTATCAGCGGTTTATTCTTGGCCAAGGCAGCAGCTGAAACCAGGGTTTCATATGGAGATCGCATCCTGGTGATGGGTTTCCTGAAATTCCCGCCAGAAGATGAGGACTTCAATTACCGGGAATACTTAAAAAGACAGGGAATAGATGTTTACATAACCCGGGCGGAGGTCGAGGTTTTGGAATCTGGACAGGGCTCACTTTTCCTGCAGGCCATTTACAAATTAAAGAGCAGGGCCCTTGATAAATTATATCGTCTCTGGCCGGACCCGGAAGCATCCCTGCTGGCAGGAATCCTGCTGGGGGTTGAAAGCGGGATTTCCGATCCGGTCCAGAAAGCCTTCCGCGAAACAGGGACCACCCATATCATCGCGATCTCTGGATTTAATATCACTATTGTGGCCGGATTCTTTTCCCGTTTTTTCAGCCGGATCATGGACCCGCGTAAGGGGGCTGTTGCAGCATTAATCGGTATTAGCCTCTATACTATCCTGGTTGGCGCTGATGCGGCTGTAGTCCGGGCTGCAGTAATGGGAGGTTTGTCAATTTTCGCCAGCCAGATTGGACGTCGGCAGCATGGATTAAACGCCGCTGCACTGGCCAGTTTGGTAATGATGCTGTTTGACCCCCAACTTCCCTGGGATATTTCTTTCCAGCTCTCACTCTCCGCGACCCTGGGATTGGTCTTATATGCTGATCCTCTTTCAGCCTGGTTCTTGCGGTTTTCCTCCCGTTTTTTCCCCTTGGATGTTGCACAGAAGATCACTCAGCCTGTTAGTGAATTTGTCCTGTTCACTTTTGCTGCCCAGCTGACCACGCTGCCGGTGATGATCTACCATTTCCACTCGTTCTCATTCACAACTTTTTTGGCGAATCCGGCCATCCTGCCGGTACAGCCACCTATCATGGTACTTGGCGGTCTGGCTTTGATCTTAACCTTGATTTGGATCCCACTTGGAAAGCTGGCAGCTCCGCTGGTATATCCTTTTGTGTTATATACCATCCGGGTGGTGGAATGGTTCAGCAGGCTGCCGATCAAGACTGTCCAGTTAGGCCAGGTAGATATCATCTGGATCATGGTTTTCTATCTGATCTTGATGATGTTCACCTTCTATTACCCCTTGCTGCTTCAGTTCCGCAGCTTGATCACACCTTCTCTGGCTGTTGGAAGCCTGGCCCTTTCAACCCTATTCGTGTGGCGGTTGGTATTTTCAGTTCCGGATGGCAATATGCATCTTTATCTCTTGAATGTAGGAACTGGCACTGCCTTCTATTTAGAAAGCTCCACAGGATATCGAGTATTGATCAACGGTGGACCTAGCACCAGACTATTATCTGACCACCTGGGACGCAGACTGCCCCCCTTTAAGCGGGATCTGGATCTACTGCTGGTAGTTTCACCCCAGGTCCAGGATCTGGATGCCCTGGCTGGAAACGTACCCCGATTTGTACCAGAACAGGTAATCTGGTTGGGAGATCCTTCTTTGTGCTGGGAGGCAGAGAATCTGCGGTTCGTGTTGGATGAAAACCGGATTCCCCTGATATATGGCGATGAAGGCCAATCATTGATTTTTAATGACAATTTAAGGATCAAGTTATTATCCAGCAGCTCGCGAGGTGGAACCCTGTTGATTGAATATGGAAACTTCAGGGCAGTTCTTCCCTTTGGGGTCACAAATCAGGTTAGAGCTGATCTACAGGATGGGAAAGATGTTGGGGAAGTGAGCGTTTTATTACTGGCAGATAATGGCTACCAATACAGTAATCCTTCAGTGTGGATCGATAATCTCCATCCTCAACTGGTTTTATTAAGTGTAGGCATTAAGGACAGCCAGGGCTTGCCTAATCGCGGGTTAATCGACCGGTTGGCAGGGTATTCCCTTCTCCGAACAGATCAGCATGGAACCATCCACCTCAGCACGAATGGTGAAAAGCTCTGGATCAGGGTAGAACGATTGGATTGAATGTGATACAAAATGATCATGAAATGGATCTTTCTTTCCCCACATCTTGATGATATTGCCTTTTCTTGCGGCGGTCTGGTCTGGGATTTGGCAAATAACGGCCACATGGTGGAGATCTGGACTATTAACGCCGGGGATCCCCCGGAAGATGGTCTTTCACCCCTGGCGAATAAGCTCCACTTGAATTGGGGGCTGGGGTTGGATGCAGTCCGAATCAGGCGCGAGGAAGATCAAAAGGCCTGCCAGATCCTTGGTGCAATCCCGCGCTATTTTTCTTACCTGGACTGTATTTATCGGAAAACTCCTGCTGGGGAGTTCTATTATTACAGCGAAGGGCATATTTTTGGGGGGTTGGATCCCCGGGAATCGAACCTGATTGATAGCTTGTCCAGCCAACTTTTAGGAGAGCTTCCAGAAGGTGCCCGGGTAGTTGCTCCGCTGGGAATCGGTAATCATGTAGATCATGAGCTGACTCGCAAGGCCGCCAGCCGGTTGGGAATCCCGTTAACTTTCTATGCTGACTACCCTTACGCCAGGGAAATTGAAGGAAAAGAAACTTTGGAAATCATGGAAGGTTCTTCAGATTGGCAATTTGAAGAATTTCCGGTTTCTGATATTGGATTAGAAAAGTGGGTTCTGGCGGCCCAGGCCTACCGATCTCAAATCAGCACCTTCTGGGCCAATGATGAGGATCTTGGGCAGCAGATCAGGAACTTTTCCACCTCCGGGGGAATATTCAAGCTCTGGAGGGCGGTTGAGGGTTATTGATCATTCAAGTATCTTTGCCACCTTGCAGTCAGTGATTACCTATGATAGAATTACCCCACTTTTCAGTGGGTAGGGCTTTTTTGGGTGAAAAACCCCTAATAAAAGCTCTTTTTATATTAAGAACAACCATCCAACGAAGTGAGTGTATGAATTATGACACCATCCTATTTGACCCAGGAAGGGTATGATAAACTAAAGACTGAGCTGGAATATCTGCGATCAGAAAGGCGCCAGGAAGTGGCTGACCGATTGCGGGAAGCCCTGGACGGAAGTCCTCTAGGTGTGGACGCTGATGTTGAGGTTGAAGCAGCTAAGAATGCTCAAGCTTTTGTCGAAGGCCGCATTCAGTATCTGAAAAGCATTCTAACCCAGGCAGAAATCGTCGAGGATCTCTCCAAGGCAGACGTGATTCAGATCGGCACTAAAGTGACTATTGAAACAGAAGAGAAAGAAAAAGAGAGCTATATTGTTGTTGGTCGCGCAGAATCGGATCCTATTGAAGGTAAAATTTCGTATGAATCTCCCTTGGGGAGTGCTCTCATGGGGCATGCCGAAGGAGAGAAAGTGGACGTTCAGGCACCGGGTGGGGTTTTCACGGTGAAAATCCTAAAAATTGGCTAGACAGTTTTATTTGAATTCTCCCCCGTGACCTGACCCCAGGCACGGGGTTTTTTTAATCACAAGGAATATCTTATGGCTGATTATACAAACCTGGAAGAAGTACGGCTGGAAAAAATCGCCAAACTCAAGGAATTGGGTATCGATCCCTATCCCAGGAGGGTGGATAGGACACACTCGATCCAAGAAGCGATCGATCTATTCCTGGCTGGCGAAGGTGGATCAGAAGAGGTTGAAGTACAGGCGGTTCTGGCTGGTAGAATCCGGTCGGTTCGGCCTATGGGCAAGGTAACTTTTGCCCATATTGAAGATGGAACCGCAAAGATCCAGCTCTTTTTCCGAGCCAATGATATTGGGGAAGAACAGCTCGATTTCTTCAAGGATCATTTTGATCTGGGAGATTTTATTCAAGCCAGAGGTAAACTTTTCCGAACCCGGACCGGTGAAATATCCTTATGGGTTTCCGAATTCCAGATGTTGGCCAAAGCCATCACCCCGCTGCCAGCTGCCAAGGATCAGGTTGTGGATGGGGAGATAGTTTCCCATGCCACTCTTTCCGATCCGGAAACTCGCTACCGCCAGCGTTATGCAGATCTGGCAGTGAATCCGGAAGTCCGCGAGGTTTTCCGTTTGAGAACAAAAACCATTCGAGCCATCCAGCATTTTATGGATTCGAAGGGATTTCTTGAGGTTGAAACACCAATTCTGCAGCCCATTTATGGTGGAGCCGCAGCTCAACCTTTCACCACCCATCACAACCAGCTGAAACAGGAATTATTCCTGCGGATTTCTTTTGAGTTGTATCTCAAACGGCTTCTTGTGGGAGGATTTGACAAGGTCTATGAGATCGGACGGGATTTTCGTAATGAAGGAGTTTCATTTAAGCATAATCCTGAATTCACCCAGATGGAGTTTTACTGGGCATATGCGGATTACCGGGCAGTAATGGACCTCACGGAAGAGATGCTGGCTTTTGTCGTTCAGAAAGTACTGGGTTCAAAATCCTTCACGTACAGGGATCATGAGATCAACCTGGATAAACCCTGGCGGCGAGTTGAACTGCGCCAGGGGATCCTGGAGATGACAGGGATTGACATAAACGATCATCAAACCGGGGCAGAGCTGGCCAAGGCCATGAAGTCCCTTGATCTGGATTTTAATCCTGAGGCATCCCGCGGCAAATTGATCGATGACCTGCTGAGCCATTTCCTGGAACCGACTTTTATCCAACCCACCTTTGTTTATGATTACCCCCGGGAGATCTCCCCTCTGGCAAAAACCACACCCGATGACCCCAATACTGTTGAACGTTTTGAAGGTTTTATGGGTGGTATGGAGCTATGTAATGCCTTTAGCGAGATCAACGATCCGATCGATCAGGAAGAGCGTTTCCAAGAAATGGGGCGTTCGTATACCAGCAAAGAAGATGAACATCATCCCCTCGATGAAGACTATTTGCGGGCGATGCGCTACGGCATGCCGCCCAATGGTGGTTTTGGTATGGGTGTGGATCGATTGGTGATGCTGCTGGCAAACCAGCAAACCATCCGGGAAGTCCTGTTATTCCCGCATTTGAGAGACAGTTAAGATAATGTAAAAGGTCCCGGAGCTTCAAAAGCTCCGGGACCTTTTTTTATTTCAGCGGCCACAGGACAGGCACCAGCAGCACAGTGATCACCATCGATATAATAATCAATGGAATGCCTACTTTTGGGTAATCTTTAAAACGGTAGTTCCCGGAGGCCATGACCAATGTGTTGGCTGAAGAAGCGACTGGAGTTGCAAAGGCAGTAGAGGCAGCCAGCGCGACGGTCATGAGGAAGGCCTGGGGTTGGTATCCAAGCTGCAGGGCCAGAGAGAGTGCCACGGGTGCGAACAGTACAGTTGTGACTGTGTTGGAGATCACCTGGGTAAATAGAGAAGTGATCATGAAAAGGGATACCAGGATAGGGATGGAACCCATACCACCTAGAGTGGAGGCGACCCAATCCGAGCCGATTTGAACCAATCCCACTTTCTGAAGAGCGGTAGTCATGGGCAGCATCCCGGCGATCAGAATGATACTTCTCCATTCCACACTGCTGTAGGCTTGTTTCATATTCAGGCAGCCGCTGATGATCATCAGGAAGGCAGCGATCATAGCAGTTGTGGCAAGCGGCAGCCAACCTGTAATCAGGAAAACCAACATACCAACCATGATCAGGGCTGCGAGGATCATTTTTGAGCGGGGCGGTGAGCCTTTCATGGCTTCCGGCTGGCCAACCACCACAAAATCCCTGCGCTGACTGGTTAAAGCCCGGATATTCTTCCAGGGTCCCTGAACGAATAAAGTATCTCCGAACTGAAGAGCTGTATCTTTGAGGGATAATCTCTCATCAGATCCCGGTCGGTTGATTCCCAGGACAGTCAACTGGTAAAAGCTGCCAAAGCGGGAAGATACCAGGGTTTTTCCGATCATCTGGGAACGGGGAGGCAGCAGGACCTCTGCTACGCCGACCTCGTTATTTACAAGGGCTTTATGGTCCACAGACTTGGCAGGCTGGACCCCTAGCTGCAAGGTTGCAGAAGCATGGCTGATATCGTTAAGTTTCCCCTGACAGATCAACAGATCATCTGGCAGCAGTAAGTCTTGGGCTGAGACTTTT
>Ga0307420_1001279_pt1 | contig 11110 bp, 10 predicted proteins | sample SalMarWE160240MG_2_FD_202167 | JGI IMG/M metagenome (GOLD analysis project Ga0307420, IMG submission 202167) | Salt marsh sediment microbial communities from the Plum Island Ecosystem LTER, Massachusetts, United States - WE1602-40 | ecosystem: Environmental > Aquatic > Marine > Intertidal zone >... | reverse complement strand
CCGCAAAAAACGAGAATGCTGCTGGTGGCGGCGGTTGTCCAGGCTGATACCGAACACCTGGCTGATATTGTGGCCGGGGCCGACGCCGGGTTGCTATCAATGACTAAGTTAAGCTCCGGGGCTAAGGCTCTGCAGCAAGCATCTAAGGCGGTGCCTGATATTCCCTGGGGCGGCTGGCTGAAAGAGGTCGGCAAAGAGGGGATAGGCAAGGTGGCAGCCGATTTCATCGTTTTTACGGCCGAAAGGACCTTGCTGGCCATGCTTGATGATAAAGAACCGGGCAAAATACTGGAGGTTGAGCCGTCACTGGAGCCGGGCTTCCTTAAGGCGGTTGACGACCTGCCGGTGGATGCGGTGTTTGTTGCCGCTGGAGATGAGCCACTGCTGACCTGGCGTGACCTTATGTTCTTCCAGCGCTGTGCCAATATTTTGAACAAACCGCTGCTGGTCCCGGTGCCCCCGCAGGTGACCGCCGCTGAACTGGGAGCGCTCTGGCAGACCCGGGTGAGTGGGGTGGTGGTCAAAGCCGGGACTGAGGGAAGAATAGCCGAGATACGCCAGATGCTGGATAAACTGCCTGCGCCGTCAGCGGGCAAGCGAACTAAAGCCGGGCCTCTGCTGCCCCGTAGCGGTGGGGAAACCGGGGTGGTATCCGAAGAAGAAGAGTAGTAGCCTTTAGGGGCCGGATTGGGCCATCTGCCAGGACTTGCCCTCGGTGGTAATGGCCGGGGCAATGACCATTTCCGCTTTATGCATCTCCGCAATATCGCGTGCCCCGCAGATACCGAGTGCGGTGCGCAGCGCTCCCACCAGGTTCTGGCTGCCATCGGTGACCGAGGCCGGGCCGAATAAAATCTGCTCCGTTGTCCCTGTCGTGCCTACCTTTATGCGCGTACCCCGGGGCAGTGCCGGGTGGGGGTTGGCCATGCCCCAGTGATAGCCCAGCCCCGGCGCCTCCCTGGCCTGAGCCAGCACCGAGCCCAGCATGACACCGTCAGCCCCGGCGGCGACGGCCTTGCAGATGTCTCCGCCGTTGCGGAAGCCGCCGTCGGTGATGATGGGGACGTACTTACCTGATTGTTTCTGGTAGTCGTCTCTAGCCTGAGCGCAGTCCATGGTGGCTGTTATCTGGGGGACACCGACTCCCAGCACCTGCCGGGTGGTGCAGGCCGCCCCCGGCCCAACTCCCACCAGAACCGCTGATATGCCGGTTTCCATTAATTCCAGGCAGGCGCTGTAGCTGACGCAGTTGCCGACGATAACCGGCATCGACACCAGCTTGCGCAGCTTGGGGAAGATCAGCCCTTCGTAGCTTTTGGAGGTGTGCCGGGCGGTGGTCACCGTGGAGGCCACCACCAGTATATCGGCTCCGGCTTTGGCGATGAGGGGGGCAAAGCGCTTGGTGTTGGCCGGGGTTACCGAAGCGGCGCATACCGCCCCCGCCTTTTTAATAGCCTTAATTCTTTCCCCGATAAGATTTTCTTTAATGGGCGCCGAGTAGACTTTCTGGAGAAGGGGGGTGATTGCCGAGGACGGAGCGCGGGCGATTTCGGCCAGGACGTCATCGGGGTTATCATAGCGGGTCTGCACCCCTTCCAGGTGAATGACCCCCAGCCCGCCCAGCTTGCTTAAAGTTACCGCTGTCCTGACATCGGTCACGCCGTCCATCGCCGAGGCCAGTATGGGGATGGCCAGGGTGAAGCCTTCTATTTTGAGCTCGATGTTGGTCTGGTCGGGGTTGACGGTGATGTTACCGGGGACGATGGCGACTTCATCAAAGCCGTATGAGCGCCGCAGTTCCCTGAATTTTGGTCTTGCCATTTTATCCTTCTTAAACAAGAACTATAGCAAAGTAGGCTCTCTAAAGTCAAGGAAGTTAGTTAGTGGTAAGCGACAAAAACAGCACTAAAAATGGGGGAAACAATTCGAAGCTGGCTGAGCGTGGGAATTGTTTTTAGTGTTATGGTAAGTTGAGAGTGAGGGGGGTGTAATGTAGGAGAATCCCCCTAGTCCCCCTTTAGCAAAGGGGGAGTCCGGTCTGGTTTCTAGCGGGCGTTTTATTTCCCGCCCGCCCATCCTATAGAGGTTAGACCTCTAAAAACTCTTTAATTTGGGGGTATTGACCTCACCCCTTTTTAACGGTTCTTTTTCTTTCCCACCCGCCCGCCCTTGAGATGCTGTGCCTTTAAACTCTGCTTGAAAGAGGGGAGAGGTAATTTAGTCGGGTGGGGGGAGAAGGTGGAGTCTGGCCTGATTTTTAGAGGGCGTTTATCTTTCCACCCTGACTCGCCCGAAAGAGGTGATACCTCTATCAGTTTCTTTTTTTTTTGGGGGGGGGGGAAGGGGACGAGTTCATCACCAAATGGGGGTGGGGAAGATAATTACCCCCTCTGGGGGTGGGGTTATAGAGATGCAAAGAGGCGAAGCCTTTTTGGGTGGGTGGGTATGGGAAGAAAGAGAAGTGCTAAAAGCGGGTGGGGGGAAAGGGGAAGGCGGCTAATCAGGGGTGTTTAAGAGGGGGCGAAGCCCCCTCTTTTCCTTAAAAGGGCGGCGGGTGGGTAAAGATAAAAACACTAAAGTAGACGCCAGATTGCCTATAGGTTATAATAGCGGAACCGGGGAGAGAACAGACCATGCCTCTTTATATTGTGGCCACCCCGATCGGTAACCTGGAGGATATCTCTTTGCGTGCCCTGCGAACCCTGCGTGAGGTTAAGCTTATCGCGGCCGAGGATACCCGCCGCACCCGGAAACTGCTCAACACCTATGACATTAAGACCCCGACCACCAGCTACCACGAGCATAATAAACTGGCCAAGCTGGACTATATCCTGGAATGTCTTAAAGACGGGGACGTGGCCCTGGTCTCCGACGCCGGCATGCCCGGCATCTCCGACCCCGGCTACGAGCTTATCGTGGCGGTTAGCCAGCGGGGTATTCCCCTGGTTCCAATACCGGGGCCGTCGGTGGTCACTACGGCGCTGGTTGTCTCCGGGCTGGACACCGGGCAGTTCCGCTACCTGGGCTACCTGCCCGCTAAGGCCGTTGCCCGTCGGCGCCAGCTGCAGGAAGTGGCCGGTGAGCCGGCTACTATTATCGTTTTTGAAACTCCCCACCGCCTGCCGGCGGCCTTGAAGGACATACTGGCCGTACTGGGCGACAGGCGAATTGCCGTCTGCCGCGAGCTGACCAAGCTCCACGAGGAGGTCTTCAAGGGCAGTGTAAGCGGGGCTATAGAGCACTTTGCCGCCCCCAGGGGGGAGTTTACCCTGGTTATCGAGGGCAACAGAGAGCCGGAGAGACCGCAGCTGACCGATGAGATAAAGAAGCAGTTAAAGGGGATGAAGAGGTCGGGGGTGGGGGCTAAAGAGGCGGTGGCCAGGGTGGCCGCCGAGACCGGGCTGTCGAGGAAAGAGCTATATCAGGCCTGGCTTGAACTAAATTAAGGAGGGTTTGCCAGTGCGCCGTGGCGGTATATCTTTAGGTGATATCCAGTGCAGCGGGTGCAAGCGCCACATACCATATCCCGAGCGTTACCTGCTTATCGAGGAGGAGGAGGGTAAGGTATCCTGTTTGTGCGCCGACTGTTGCCTGAATAAGGGCTACGCCCGCTATACCGAGGACAAGGGGGAGCGGGTTCTTACCTTTTTCCCGGAAAAAGACTGATTTTATTTGAGAAGTAGCCTATGAGCGAGAGAATTCTGGTGGCCGTAGCCTGGCCCTATGCCAACGGCTCGCTGCACCTGGGGCAGATTGCCGGCGCCTACCTGCCGGCCGATATCTTTGCCCGCTACCACCGCATCAAGGGAAACGAAGTATTGATGGTATCGGGCTCGGACCAGCACGGCACGCCCATCACCATCAAGGCCGAGCAGGAGGGGATAAAGCCGGGGGAGATAGCCGCCCGCTATAACCGGGAGTTTGTTGAATCGTGGCGGCGTCTGGGTATCTCCTTTGACCTGTTTACCACCACCGGCACCGAAAACCACGCCAAAGTCACCCAGGATATCTTCCTTAAGCTGCTGGACAATGGCTATATCTATAAAGCCATTGTTTCCCAGCCCTACTGCCCCCAGTGCCGGCGCTACCTGCCCGACCGCTATATCGAGGGCACCTGCCCCTTCTGCGGCTCGACCGCCGCCCGCGGCGACCAGTGCGACGACTGCGGCAAGCCGATGAACCCGGGGGAGATGTTAGAACCCCGCTGCCGCCTCTGCGGCGGCACCCCTCAGTTCCAGGACTCGGAGCACTTCTTCTTTAAGCTTTCCGATTTTCAGAAGCAGCTTGGTGACTGGGTGAAAAAGCAGAGCCACTGGCGGCCCAATGTCAGAAATCTGACCAAACGCTACCTGAAAGAGGGGCTCAGAGACCGGGCTATCACCCGCGATATAGACTGGGGGGTGGCCGTGCCGGTTAAGGGCTATGAGGACAAGCGCATCTATGTCTGGTTCGAGGCGGTTATCGGCTATCTGTCGGCTTCTAAAGAGTGGGCTAAAACACAGGGGGACGGGGAGGGGTGGCGCCCCTTCTGGGAGGACGATAAAGCTAAAAGCTATTATTTCATCGGCAAGGATAATATTCCCTTTCACACTATAATCTGGCCGGCGATGCTGATGGGCTACGGGGGGTTAAATTTGCCCTATGATGTGCCGGCCAACGAGTTTTTGACCATCGAGGGCAGGAAGCTCTCCACCAGCCGCAACTGGGCGGTCTGGGTGCCCGAATATCTTTCCCGCTACCAGCCCGACCCGCTGCGCTACCTGCTATCGATTAATATGCCCGAAAACGGTGACACCGATTTTTCCTGGCGGGAGTTCCTGCGCCGCAACAACGACGAGCTGGTGGCTACCTACGGCAATTTAGCCCACCGGGTGCTGACCTTTACCTACCGTAATTTTGAGGGCGGCGTGCCTCAAGCCGGGAAACTGGATAAGCCGAGTGAGGCCATCATCAACAGCGCCAGAGAAACGCTGAATAATATGGACGGGCTTCTTTCTCAATGTCATTTCAAGCAGGCCATAATGGCCGGAATGGGCCTGGCTCACCAGGCAAACCGCTACCTTGACGATAAATCCCCCTGGAAAGTAATCAAAGAAGACCGGCAGGCGGCGGCTGACTCGCTGTATGTGGCGCTCAGCGTAATTTGTCAGCTAAAAACGATGCTGTATCCCTTTTTGCCTTTCAGCTCCCAGAAACTGCACGAGTACCTCGGCTTTGCCGGTAAGATAGAAGATTATGGCTGGGACTGGCAGGATTTGCCGGCGGGGCAGAAGTTATTAGAGCCAAAGCCGCTGTTTACCAAGCTGGATGACAAGCTGGTCGAGGAGGAGACAGCCCGGCTGGGGCAGGTCAATTGCTGATAGATTCGCACGCTCATATCGATTTACCTGAATTTAATAAAGACCGCGACCAGGTAATGGCCCGGGCCCGACAGCAGGGGGTGAGGGTGGTGATAAATATTGGGCTGGACGCCGAATCGAGCCGCAAAGCGCTGGCGACGGCTAAAAAGTATGACGATGTCTTCCAGGCGGTGGGTTTTCACCCCCATGAAGCGGCCAGGATGAAAGAGGGCGACCTTAAGTCCCTGGCCGAATTAACTAAAGATTCCCGGGTGGTGGCTATCGGCGAGATAGGGCTCGACTTCTACCGCAACCTGTCGCCGCGGGAAAGCCAGCTTGAGGCCTTTCAGAAGCAGCTTGACCTGGCCGGTGAACTGGGCCTGCCGGTGGTAATACACTGCCGCCAGGCCCATGAAGAGGTGTTTGATATACTAAAAGCCTGGGTGAAGGATGCCCCCGCCGATGTTAAGCGGGGGGTTATCCACTGCTTCAGCGGTGATATAGAGATGGCGCGGCGCTATATCGATTTAGGTTTTTATATCTCACTGGCCGGCTCGGTCACCTACCCCTCGGCGGGGGAACTGGTGGAGGTGGCCAGAGAGCTTCCCCTGGACCGCCTCCTGCTGGAGACGGACGCCCCTTTCTTAGCCCCTCAGGCCCACCGGGGGAAGCGCAACGAACCCTCGTATATCGCTCTTACCGCCGAGAAGGTAGCCCAGGTCAGGCAGGTATCAACCGAGGTGGTGGCCGATGCCGCCGCCCGGAATACCATTGAGCTTTTCCGCCTGCCCATCAGCTAAAAGGAGAGACGCTTGGAGCTTAAAGCCATCTTTCAGTCGGTTGAGCAAGATTTGGCCAGGGTAGAGAGCCAGATAAAGGCGGTCACCGAGGTCGACTTTCCCGGCCTGGCCGAGCTGCTGAGGCATGTCCTGCTCGGCGGTAAAGCCATCCGGCCGGCGCTTACCTTTCTATCGGCCAGGTTCTATAACTACGACCTCGACCGGCTCCTGTCCATGGCCACCTCCGTCGAGCTGCTGCACACCGCCACCCTGGTGCACGATGATGCCATCGATAATTCGGCGGTGCGGCGGGGCCGGCCGACGGTCAACAGCCTCTGGGGTGAAGACCGGGCGGTGCTGCTGGGCGACTACCTCTTCGCCAGGGCGGGGGAGTTTGCCGCTATGACCGGGAACCTGCGGGTAGTCAGGCTCTTTGCCCAGACCCTCCAGATTATCTCCAGCGGGGAGCTGAAGCAGACCTTCGACGCCTTTAACCTGGAGCAGACCCGCCAGCGCTACCTGGGGCGGATTGCCAGCAAGACCGCCGCCCTGTTCTCCATGTCCACCGAGTCGGGGGCTGTCCTGAGCCAGGCTCCGGAAGAGTCCGTCCAGGCGCTAAAAGAGTACGGTACCAACCTGGGCATCGCCTTCCAGATTGTGGACGACGTCCTCGATTTCACCAGCACCGAGAAGGAGCTGGGCAAGCCGGTGGGCTCGGACCTGGCCCAGGGAACGCTTACCCTGCCGGCGATGCTGCTACTGGAGCAATACCCCGAAGATAACCCGGTCAAAGAGCTGTTCACTAACCGTGATATGGCCGAGGCGGCCAGGCAGGCCAGGATAAAAGAGGCCATAGGGATGGTGGCTGAATCGTCGATTGTGGAGGAATGCTACCGGGTTGCCTCCGATTACTGTGACCAGGCCCGCCGGAAGCTGGAATTACTGCCCGCCAGTCCCGTCCGTAAAACGCTGGTGGAAATAGCCGACTTCGTGGTCAGCCGCCGGAGCTAGCCGGTGCCCCGCCTCAGGGTGACGGCGGATAATATCAGCAGGCCTACGGCATAGGCCGCCAGAACGCCGATTTCCTTACCGATATCCGGCAGGTTCTGTCCCTGAAGCATCAGCGCCCTGATGCCTTCCACCCCGTAGGTCATGGGCAGGACATTGGCCAGCCACTGCAGGTATTCCGGCATCTGGCTTACCGGCCAGAGCAGCCCGCAGAGGAACATCTGGGGCACGATAATCATGGGAATAAACTGCACCATCTGGAACTCGTTTTTAGCCAGCACCGAGAAGAAAGTCCCCATACAGACGGCGCCGATGCCGATGAGAATCTGAAAGACGAGTATTTGCCACAGGTCGCCGTAGTAGTTGACTTTAATCACGTATATCAAGTAGAAGAATAAAACCATGGTCTGGACGACGGCAAAGAGCAGGAAACCGAGCAGATAACCGCCCACTATATCCAGCCGGGAGACCGGTGACGCCATCAGCCGTTCCAGTGTCCCCTGTGAGCGCTCCCTCAGGAAGCTGATGCCGGTGAGCAGGAAGCCGAAGAAGAGTATCAGCACGGCCAGTATCGCCGGAGCCGTATAGTCCAGTATTTTTTTATCGGGAACGCTGACGCCGACCAGGCTGGCTATCACCAGGGGCACCACGGCGATTAATATTATGGTGCGCCGGTCGCGAACCAGCTGATTGATAATCCGTCCGGCGATGGTCAGGGTGCTAGCCGACATTTTTGTTCACCTCGCGGCGGACGAAGTGGAGGAAGGCGTCTTCCAGGCTGGCTTGCGAATGTCCCGTGGCCTGCCTCAGCTCATCGGGGGAGCCCAGAGCGATAACCCGGCCGTCACGCATGAAGGCCAGGCGGTCGCAGTGGGCGGCATCGTCCATAGTGTGGCTGGAGATAATCAGGGTAGCCCCCTGCCTGGTCAGGGCGGAAAAATACTCCCAGAAGGTGACTCTCAGTTCGGGGTCGAGGCCGACGGTGGGCTCGTCGAGGAAAAGCAGCGGCGGATTGTGGACGATGGCGCAGGCCAGGCTGGCCCTCTGCTTCATGCCGCCGCTTAAATTGGTGACGCTTTTACGGCGGTGCCCCCATAAATCGACCAGCTTGATTACCTCTTCCACCCGCTGCGTTCTCTGTTTCCTGTCCCTCAACCCGTAGATGCGGGCGAAGAACTCCACGTTCTGGATAACCGAAAGCTCTCCGTAGAGGGAGGGCAGCTGGGGCATGTAGCCGATGAGGTGGGCGATGCGGGGGGAGGGTTTTTTGCCTAAAGTAAGGATGGTGCCGGTTCTGGCTTTGAGCAGGCCGACCAGCAGGCGGATTAAAGTTGTTTTGCCGGCGCCGTTGGGGCCGAGCAGGCCGAAGCTGATACCGCCGGGAACCTCCAGCGACAGTTCGTCTATTACCTTTTGACTGCCGTAGTTAAACGATAATTTATCTACCGCTACCGCCGGCCCGGAACTGCTTTCTGGCATAGAATTAGCTAAACTCTATCGCCTGGAGGGGGTGGTGTCAAGGGTGGGTCTGGGCTAGTGGGAGCTGACCGAGGTGCTGCCGTCGGCGTAGGTCTCTGTCTTTTCGGTGGGCAGTAACTCCTTGAAGCGGTCAACGGCGTAGCTGCAGGCGGCAAAACCTTCCCGGCGGTGGGCGGAGGCGATAGCCACCATAAAGTTAATATCGCCGACCTTAAGCTTGCCTACCCGGTGGCATATGGCGATGTTTTCTACCTGCCATTTCTGCCTGATTTCGGCGGCTATCTCTTTGAGCTTTTCGGCTGCGTTACCTTTAGTGTCTTCATATTCCACGGAGGTTACCGCTTTGCCCTGTGAGGAGTTGCGAATGAGGCCGACATAGGTTGCCACGCAGCCGCTGGAATCGGTCTTGACCTGGTTGATTATACGCTCCAGGGAGATTGGCTTACTTGTAATCTCAATCACGCCGCTGTCACTCATAACGGTTGTGGAGAGGGTGGGGCTTGCTTGGGGACAATCTGGGGGGCTGCCCTTTTCTTGGGCGCCGGTTTTACTTTGCCCTCCGGGGGCGCCTTCTCCGCCTGGGGGGTGGGTGGGGTGGGGGCTTCTACCCTGGTGCCCAGGGGTTCGGTAAAGGCGGCCTCTAATTCATCGCCCTCTATAGTCTCCTGAGCTATCAGTTTTTGGGCAAGATGGGCCAGTCTTTTCTTGTGTTTGGTTAAAATTCGCTTAGCTTCGTCATGGGCGTGCTGAATGATAGCCTGGACCTCTTCGTCGATTTCCTGGGCTACTTTTTCGCTGTAGTCCCTCTGCTCCGAGATTTCACGGCCTAAAAAGACCATTTCCTGCTTGTCCCCGAAGGTACGCGGGCCCATTTTATCGCTCATGCCGAAGTCGGTCACCATCTTGCGGGCAAGCTCGGTGGCCCGCTTAATATCATTGGCGGCACCGGTTGAAATTTCACTGAAAGTTAACTTTTCCGCCATCTGCCCGGCCAGAAGGGTGGCTATCATGTCGTTGAACTGGGAGCGGGTCATCAGGTAGCGGTCTTCAATAGGCAACTGGCGGGTGTGCCCCAGGGTCATGCCCCGGGCTACTATTGAAATCTTGTGAACCGGGTCGGCATTGGGCAGTATCTTGGCCACCAGGGCGTGTCCTGCCTCGTGGTAGGCGGTGATTTCCTTTTCCTTGACGCTTATCCGCCGGCTCTTCCTCTCCGGGCCGGCAATCACCCGGTCTATGGACTCCTCGAGCTCCTCCATCTCAATGACCTTCTTGCCCCGCCGTGCCGCCAGAATAGCCGCCTCGTTGACCAGATTGGCCAGGTCGGCGCCGCTGAAACCGACGGTCTGCTTGGCCAGCACCTCCAGATTGACCTCATCCGCCAGCGGCTTGCCCTTGGAGTGAACTTTAAGAATGGCGGAGCGGCCGTTGATATCGGGGCGGTCCAGGACCACCCGGCGGTCAAAGCGGCCGGGGCGGAGCAGGGCCGGGTCGAGGATATCGGGGCGGTTGGTGGCTGCCAGAATAATGACGCTGGTATTGGTGTCAAAGCCATCCATCTCCACCAGAATCTGGTTGAGGGTCTGCTCCCGCTCGTCGTGGCCGCCGCCTAAACCGGCACCGCGGTGGCGACCGACGGCGTCAATTTCGTCAATAAAGATAATGCAGGGGGTGTTGCGCCTGGCCTGGTCGAAGAGGTCGCGGACACGCGAGGCACCGACGCCGACAAACATCTCAACGAATTCGCTGCCGCTGATGGAGAAGAATGGCACCCCGGCTTCGCCGGCGACCGCCCGGGCCAGCAACGTCTTGCCCGTGCCCGGCGGGCCTATTAATAACATTCCCTTGGGGATGCGCGCCCCCAGCTTCTGGAACTTCTCCCGCGACTTGAGGAAATCGACTACCTCGGACAGCTCCTGCTTGGCTTCTTCCACGCCGGCGACATCGGCGAAGGTCACCGTGGGCGTGCTCGCCGGGAAAAGCCGGGCGCGGCTGCGCCCGAAACTCATCGCCTGATTGTTAGCCCCCCGCGCCGAGCGGAACAGGAAAAAGAGCAGGGCGCCGAATAGAATCAGGGGGATGAAGCCTATCAGCAGGCTGCCCCAGTCAAAGCCGGACGGGTTTACCTCCCATTCCACCCCCTCAAGGTTGAGCCCCAGTTCTTGAAGCTCGACCAGGGTGAGGTAGCCGGTGGTGGTCTTCATCTCGATATCGGTGGTGGTGGTGATGAGCAGCTCGCCGTTGTCCACTACCAGCTTGGAAATCTGGCCGTTCTGCGACATGGTGATGGCCTGGTCCAGGCCGATTTCGGTTGGTTTGGGGGTTAAGGGGAAAAACTGGTAGAGAAGGACGACCACCGCCACCAGAATTATGATATATATTAGGCTACTGCGTAGCCAGCCTGACTTCATTCATTCACCTCTAACTCCAACGTTTATATTATAACAGAAATGGCCGTCGATAGGAAAAAGTTAATTACCCATATGGTATGGCCAATTGGTACCG
>Ga0307420_1001278_pt1 | contig 11120 bp, 7 predicted proteins | sample SalMarWE160240MG_2_FD_202167 | JGI IMG/M metagenome (GOLD analysis project Ga0307420, IMG submission 202167) | Salt marsh sediment microbial communities from the Plum Island Ecosystem LTER, Massachusetts, United States - WE1602-40 | ecosystem: Environmental > Aquatic > Marine > Intertidal zone >... | reverse complement strand
AAAAAGATCACCTTCATTGTAATAAAGGGAACAGAGTATCGGGAAAATCATTGAACAACCGATTACAATCGATAACATCCCCAATACATATGCTATAGTGCGATAATTCATAGAAATTTAAAGTGTAGCCTTAAATCAATATGGAGTGAGTATTAATAATCCATTCCAGCCATGCTTCATCGCCGCAATGTCTTTAGCCACCGTCCAAAAATTGGCCCTCACCACAAAGGTACCCTTTACATTGACCTAGTCGGTTCTGTGTATGTTCTCTACCACTATTTGAAGATAGAGGACCTCGATAATGTAATGTGAATTCATATCTCATATTTTCTCACCCATTGTAATTTTGATTTATTCATTACTACTTAATTATGAGGATAAATATAGCTCGTTTTTGTTAACCCGTGAATGAAAGATACGTGCCACTTGACTCTTAGAAGACTAAGGGTCATTATCTGCCTGTTTTTTCAAGGAAAATTAATGAAAGGAGGCAGAAAATGACCCATGAACTTATACCCCTACACGATGGTAGACAGCGAAATTTTTATCAATATCTTGAAACCCATCCCTTTTTATCAACTTAGAGCCCTCTCTTCAATCTATTTCCTCTCCACAATCAAAAAAGCTGTCAGAGAATAATGAAGCATCTCTCAGATTGTTCGGGACCGAGAGCAGACGACAGGGGCTTGATAATACACTACGCACACTTTCCGAAAAGGATATACCTGGTAAAGCGCATATCAACGAGTACCTGCGCGATACCCCCTCCCCTTCTGAACTATGCTTGCCCTGTGAAATTGCGAAGCAAAGGTTCAAAAATGAACCTATTTCACTGGGGTTTACCCCGTGAAATTTACTCCTGTAACAGCTTGCCAAGTTAAATTCATGTCAATGACAGCTAAGTTTACCCTGTGAAACCTTTTCTTTATTTTGTTTCTCTAGGGCGTATTTAACATAGGCGTAGCGTATTTCACTGGGGAACTAAGCCACATACTGGCTTTCTTTCCTTGACAAATCCCAACCACAGGCATAAGCTTGCCACAACATAATTTAGGCCCTTCAAGGAGGGTATCATGCTTTGCTGTTCCAAAAAAATGTTTTTCCAAAAGCTCCACTAACGCAGCGTTAGTGGAGCTTTTTTACGTCTATTTGTGTGGAGCCCCACGGGCAATCCCGTGGCGCCACTTGGTTCCGCAGATTCGCTTCGCGAACTGCTGGACTTAGTGGCACGACATCCCGACCGGCCATAGAGGTATTCATTCACGGCTATAGCCGTGGCTTTCTGCGGTCGGGGTAAATGACACGTGCTGGTAACCAAGAAAAATGGAACACGAGTCGAACGGAGATTTGACCTGTTGATGTTGATAGTTGTTTCAGATAAACGGCAAATAGCGAATTACCCATTCATGGGAGAAGATAGATGTAATAATTCAACATAGTCGACAACCTATTATTGCGAGATTATGGAAGAGGAAAAATCATTAGTTCCTGTTGGGCACATTGAAAGCATTATCCTCCTTATACGCGCACATAAAGTGATATTGGATGCTGATCTCGCCGAATTGTATGGGGTAGAGACAAAAATCCTGAACAAGGCTGTTAAGCGCCATTTAGATAGATTCCCTGAGGATTTTATGTTTCAGCTCACGACCGAAGAGGTAGAAAACTTGAGGTTCCAGATTGGAACCTCAAGAAGAATGCATGGAGGTCGTCGTTACCTGCCTTACGCATTCACCGAGCAAGGCGTGGCCATGCTTTCCGGTATATTAAATAGTCCGAGGGCGGTTCAAGTCAACATTGAGATTATGCGTGCCTTTGTCCGCTTGCGCCAAATGCTTTCCGCACATAAGGATCTTGAACGAAAGCTACATGCCTTAGAAAGGAAATACGACAAACAGTTCAAAGTTGTTTTTGATGCCATTCGTGCCTTGATGGCTCCACCTGAAAAACCAAGGAAGAAAATTGGCTTTGAGGTCAAGGAGCCCAAAGCTCGGTATGGTTGAGCCCCACGGGAAAACCCGTGGCGCCACTTGGGTCCGCAGATTCGCTTCGTGAACTGCTGGACCTAGTGGCACGAAATCCCGACCACAAAAGGTCGAGATTAAAGCCGTGGCTTTCTGTGGTCGGGTTAAAAAAGGGGGAAAGAAATAGTGAATTTAGAACCCTGCCAGAAAAACGGTAGGTAAACCCTGAACGGTGAACGGTGAACCCTGAACCTACAACATAAATGACGAAAAAAGTAGCTAACTACCCCATACCAATTCGAGAATGGTCAGAATATGACATGTTGTAGCAAAGCGAAAATCCCGATTTTCGGGACCGTAGCAAAGTGGAGATTTATCCGCCTCCGGAGGGTCCCGACCCTCGGGACCTTTTTGCTATATCCTATCAGCTATGCTTGCCCTGTGAAATTGCGAAGCAAAGGTTCAAAACGAACCTATTTCCCTGGGGTTTGCCCCATGAAATACCTTTAATTATTTCACTGGGGCAAAGCGCTTCTGAAGAGAAACGCTCCTATCGCCTAACGCCGCTCATCAGAGCGTTATCCCTTGACAAACCCCAACCACAGGCGTGCTCTTGCCCCAATGCAACCCATCCTTTCAAAGAGAGGGTAATGCTATATAATTCATTAAAAAAAGTTTTACAAGAAGCTTCCCTGATATACAATCATGGCGGAGCTTTTTTTATTTAATGCACCATAAAGAAAAACCCGGTAAAGATACACACTAGGGTCTAGTTATTTAAATTCTGGGAAGCGAGAAAAAGAGATTAAGAGTCAATGGCAGACTCCATTTACATATCTTCGACATTAAACTGAATGCTTTGAGTATTAGTCCAATTAATCAAGGGTGTCCATAAGTTTTCATTGATCCCTGCTTTTCTTATTATTTAAGATGCAATCCTTTAGTTTAACGCTTATTATTGTAATTAACTTAAATGGTTATAGGGATTGCTATTCAAATGCCTATCTTATTAGAATTAAAATGTAATAGTATATAATGGATATATACTATTTTTCTTATAAAAATACTTGACATATTAACTTTTATATATAAAATATATTGCTATATACTATTAATGTAAACACAGGGGATGAGAATCTTCAATATGACGCTTTCGAAAAATCGTGAAAAATTTGTGGCCTTAGCAGAGAAAAGAGTAAAAAGAGCTATCAAAGACTTACAATTGATCGGAAACCTTTCTAATAAGAGTAACTATAGTTATAATGAACAAGACGTTAAAAAGATTCTTCATGCTTTAAGCAATGAGATAAAAATATTGAAAAGACGTTTTTCGAATGAAAAAAAATCTAGTGAGATTATTTTCAAACTATAATCTCAAAAAACTATTATTCATCATTTGGATAATCTTGTTAATCCATAAATGATTTTAAATATATTTGCTTTATGTATTATAGTCTATTTTATTACCCTTTAAATCAGAGTTGATAGCATGAGTTTATAGATGAAATACATTATTTCTGGACATGAAAAATTTTCTCTCCGTTATTCTTGGTTGCCGAAAGCAGTTGTTGCAATAAAGAAAAATTCTCGTATTTTTTCTGATGAGGATCAGGCCATAGTAGAGATGGGTGTTGGGAAGAATATGGTCAGGTCGATAAAGTTTTGGGCTCTTGCTTCTTCTGTTGCAGCAAAAAATGGTACTAGTGACAATACTATTACTGAGTTTGGTGAAGTATTATTTGGCGAAGATGGACTAGATCCTTATCTCGAGGATATCAAAACTCTATGGTTGTTACACTGGAAACTTGCAGTCTCAAACGACCCCCCTCTTCTTGCATGGGATCTCTTATTAAATAGATGGCATGAGCCTGAAATAGCTCGGTCTGCAGTATTAAAAGCTTTTTTAGATGAGTCAGATAAAATAGATACAAAACCGTCCCCTACAACCCTTAAAGATCATTTCGATACTTTTATTCACACCTATGTCCCTACACACGGCTATAAGGGTGTCGTAAAAGAAGATAATTTAGATAGTCCTCTTGTTGAACTTGAGCTTTTGCAGAAAATCGGGGATAGAGTAAACGTACTAGATTCAGGAAAGCTTGAGCCAATATATAGATTCAGGCGAGAAGAGAAACCAGAAATCAGTTCGGAATTATTTTTATTCTGTCTCTTTGATTTCATAATCAAAAGACATCCCAATGAGTCAACCCTTTCATTTCGTGAAATTGCAATCGGCCACGGAAGCCCTGGGCAAATATTTAAATTACCAGAAAATGATCTTAGAAATCGTCTAGAAAATTTAGAGAATCAAACAGCCGGTAGTTTATCATATAGAGAATCAGCAAGTATTCAGCAAGTTCACAGAAATTCTGATCTAAAACTAAATGATCTATTAGCAAAAATTTATTAGTTGGAGATTTACTATTGTGCCAGAGTTAAAAATTTCAGAACTTTTTGAAATTAGCAATAGGTTCTTACGTTCTGCACACTTAGAACGAGATTTTCATGACCCCAATGCGTTGAATGAATACATACTAAGTGATTTTGCTCGGAACTGTTTAAAGCGACTAGCAAAAGGTCTTGAAAACAATTCTGGCCAGCGAGCATGGCGAATTACCGGGGATTATGGGAGTGGAAAATCAAGTTTTGCATTATTTTTGGCTCATTGGTTTGCTGGAGAGGTGGGTAATTTCCCGAAGCCAATAAAAAACCTCGTTGATTACAAACACTACATAGATGAAGGGCCTCGATATCTCCCTATCCTTGTGACCGGTTCTCGATTACCTCTTAGAGATTCTTTATTAAAGGCATTATACGATTGTTTAAGTTTAATTCATACCCGTGGAAAGAAACCAAAAATACTATTAGAGCTTGAAAAGGCGATACAATCAAAAGATCAGATTTCAGATGAACAACTGATAAATTATATCATTAATTCAAATCGTTATATTATCCTCTCAAATAAGGGTACCGGGTCACTAATAATAATTGATGAGCTCGGGAAATTTTTAGAGTTTGCTGCGCAGTATCCTGAGCAGCAGGATGTATATCTCTTACAAAAGCTGGCTGAGATTGCCTCTAGAAGCGGACAGAGTCCATTTTTTATCATTGGGCTATTGCATCAAGGTTTTAATGTATATGCTGATCAACTTTCACAAACGGGACAACGAGAATGGGAGAAAGTCGCAGCACGATTTGATGAACTTATTTTTAATCAGCCAATTGAGCAGACATCAACATTGATTTCGTCAGCATTGAAAGTACGAAGCACAACACTTCCGAAATATCATATTAATAATGTAAAAGAAGATATGGCTGAAACGATTAAACTGGGTTGGTTTGGTGCTGCTCCGGCAGAAAACGAATTATTGAAGAATTCTATAAAGCTTTATCCCCTCCACCCAAGCGTATTACCAGTGCTTATCCGAATTTTTAATCGTTTTGGACAAAATGAAAGATCTTTATTCAGTTTTTTACTTTCCAATGAACCCTTTGGTTTACAATCCTACTCAGAAGAAAACTTCGCAAAAAATGGGGAGTATTATCGGCTTAATAACCTATACGACTATGTTCGGTTCAACTTCGGTTATCGACTAAGCGTCCAGAACTATAGAAGCCATTGGAATCATATTCAGTCGATGATTGATAGCTTCGCGACCAATAGTGAGTTAGAATTAAAAGCATTAAAAACTGTTGGTATCATAAATCTAATTAACCAAAATGATTTACTCGCAACCGAGGAGTCAATAAAAATAGCACTAAAGGATGCAACATATAGTTCTAAAGAAATTTTAAATGCGCTAGAAATTTTACACAGAAAAAGACATGTACTTTACCATAGAGGAGCGGCTGGCGGTTATTGTTTATGGCCACATACAAGTGTTGACTTAGATCACTCTTTAGATAATGCAAAAAAAGCACTTGGTCCGCCTAAAAACATCTCAAGAATCGTTAAAGAATTTATTGATCCAACCCCGCTTGTTGCTAGGAGGCATTATATCCAGACAGGAAATCTGCGCCATTTTGATATTTACTATTGTTCCGTTTTAGATCTGCCTTCAATAATAAAGCGAGTAGAAAATAATACTGATGGCGCTATAATAATTCCACTTTGCGAAACAAAAGAAGAACGTTCTGAAGCCTTATCAACGACAAATCACTCCATACTAAAGAAAAAGCCTGATATTTTAATAGCGATACCTCCTCAGTTAAATATTCTGGCAGGGTTGGTTTTAGAGGCACAAAAATGGAAATGGGTTTCTCGAAATACCCCTGAATTGGTAGGTGACCGCTTTGCCAAAGAAGAAGTGGCAAGACAAATTGATTTTTCGAGATCCACGCTATTAAAACAAATTAATACATTTATTGGCCTCAGACAATTTACAGGTCATATGGATTTAGATTGGTATCAGCAAGGGTCTTCTCTTTCCATTAGCTCCGGTAGAGCACTCCTTTCAAAATTATCTGAAATTTGTGATATTGTTTATTCAAAAGCGCCAGAAATTAAGAATGAGCTTGTAAATCGACGTTCACTGAGTTCGGCCGCTGCTGCCGCACGAATGAGGCTCATCGAGAGAATGGTGAGTGAGCCCAATAAACCTTTCCTTGGTATGGACCCCAACAAGAAACCTCCTGAAATGTCAGCTTATCTTTCCATATTAAAGCAATCTAATCTTCATCAGCTTCAGGATGGCATTTGGTGTATTGCTCTTCCCAATAAGGAACAGGACAAATGTAATGTCCTGCCTATATTTAAAAAAATTAAAAAAATCCTAAAGAGCAAGCCGGACAATAAAATTTCAATTTCATATATTTATTCAGAATTGAAAAAATCGCCATATGGGGTCAGAGAAGGGATTATTCCAATTCTTTTGGCAGCTTTTAAAGTCATTTTTGAACATGAAATTGCATTTTATGAAAATGGTTCTTTCTCAAGAATAATGGCAGGGGAAGAATTCCAGCGACTAATTAAAGCGCCTGATACATTTGAGATACAGTATTGTAAAATAGAAGGGCTCCGGACTAATATATTCAATAAACTTAGCGCGGCCCTCGGCCTCTCAAAAAATAGCAGTCAAGAACCTGAACTTCTTGATATTGTTCAGCCCTTATGCGTTTTCGCGGCGAATCTTCCGAATTATGTGCACAACACAAAGGAACTTACAAAAGAAGCTTTGGCAGTACGCGATGCTATCTTGTCGGCACATGAACCCGTCAAGTTACTCTTTTATGATCTACCTAAAGCATGTGGATTAAAAGAATTCAAAACGAATGAAAATTTTGATGAAAATGCTGTACAAAATTTTGTTACTATTTTGAAGGATTCAGTTAATGAATTAAAAATGGCCTACCCGGAACTTAACGAACGGTTAAAAAAGCAAATCCTGGAAACATTTATGAGTGCGGAGTCGTTTCCAAAATTTAGAAATACAGTTGCTGAAAGAGCAGAGATGATAGCCATTAACATTAGCGAACCAAAGTTAAAGGCCTTTTGTTTGAGATTAATGGATGAGAGCTTGCCTGAATTTGAATGGGTTGAATCAATAGCTAGTTACCTTGTTTCAAAACCACCCGATAAATGGAAAGATAATGATGAATCATCTTTCTATCAAAAATTAATTGAAAATTCTTCAAGATTTTCTCGTGTTGAAAGTGTCCTCTTTTCTAAAGAAGGTAAATTAGAGAATAGCATTGGAATGCGTTTTTCTTTAACTAGATCAGACGGAAATGAAAAAGAAAATGTTTTTTATTTAAGTCATGATGAAGAACAAAAAGTTAAAGAGATCCAAAAGAAAGTAGGAACAATGATTGCAAGACATAAACATATTGGTTTTGCAGCAGCTTTCAGGGCACTTTGGGATAATTTACCAAAAAACACCGAGGAAAAAGAATGAGTGAAAAGACACGCCATATTTTAAGCCTATCAGGAGGAAAGGACAGTACTGCCCTAGCAATTCATATGCGAAATAGAGTTCCTGATATGGAATATATTTTTTGCGATACGGGTGAGGAACTAAAGGAAACATATGAATACCTAGATCAGGTTGAAGCCTATCTGGGTAAAAAAATAAAAAGATTAAATGATCGAGCGAGCTTTGAACATTGGCTAAAGGTATTTGGTGGTTATTTACCTGGGCCAAGGATGCGTTGGTGTACCAAAATGCTCAAATTAAAGCCATTTGAACACGAAATCGGAGATGATCCGGTAATCAGCTATGTTGGTATTCGAGCTGATGAAGATCGGGTGGGCTATATCAGCGGAAAGGAAAATATAAAGACGGTCTATCCATTTAAAGAAGACGGCATAGATTATGATGGGGTCATGAAAATACTACAAGACAGTGGAATCGGAATGCCGCCATATATGAATTGGGGAAGAACGCACTCAGGATGTTACTTTTGTTTTTTTCAAAAGAAAATTGAATGGGTAAGGTTGTTAGAGACATATCCTGATGATTACGACAAAGCACAAAGGTTTGAAAAAATCAGCAATGAAATGGGAAAGACGTTCACCTGGATTGAAGGATTACCTTTGCACGAACTCCGCAAACCTAAAAATATTAAAAAGATTAGAGAACAGCATGCAATAAGTGAGCAACATTTTCGGAATAAACGTGGGAATAAAAAACTTGTCGAGATTTTAGCTGGGATGGAAGAAGAGGAATACAGATTTAGAGCATGTTTGATATGTCAACTTTAAAATGATTGGGAGTAATTATGGAATTTAAATATACAACTTGGACCATTGCAGACTTAATAGGGGTCTATGATAGAAATGAAATAAATTTAAATCCTAGTTACCAACGCAATCCAATATGGTCCTCAAACGCTCAAAAAATGTTATTGAATACTATAAAAAACAAGCAACCTATACCTAATTTTTTTATAAGAAAATTAAAAACTAGGAAATATGAAATGGTAGATGGACAACAAAGAGCAAGAACCATTATTGGTTATGTAAAAGGGAAATTAACAGATCTTAATGGAAATAAGTGTAACGAAGAAGAAAATTTTTTGTCATATCCATTGTGTGTTACATTAATCGAGCGTATTTCCGCATCTGAATCGATTGAGCAATTTTATGCTCTAGTAAATTCTTCAGGGTTAAGGTTGAATAGGCCAGAACTGAAAAAAGCAGAATATTATGACACGAAATTTTTGGCATTGATAACTAATTTAGCCGCAAGTCCAGAATTTTCAAAATTGCAGCTTTTTACAGAATCCTCTACAAACAGAATGAATGATGTTGAATTCGTTTCTGAGTTAGTTGCGAATTCAAAATTTGGCATTTCTGAAAAAAAAGAAAAAGTTGATAAGTTTTACGAAAAGGACATATCAGAGGAAGAATCAAAGCAGTTACAATTCCTTTTTTTAAATGTCATGAAATATATTAAAAATTTCGATTCTATATATCCTATTAATAAAACGAGATACAAACAAAGGAATGATTTTTATACGCTATTTGATTTTATTAAATCATTAGAACCTACAGACACTTTAATCGAAACAATGAACTATTATTATAAAATATTGCTTAAGATTGGCCCTCACATCAAACCCTCACAAGAGGAATGCGAACCATTTATGAACTATGCAATTAATTGTGTAAGCCAATCTAACTCCAAAAATGCTAGAGAAGAAAGGAAAACATTTTTTAATGATCTTTTTCTTAATGCAAAAAATAAACCTAATGAAACTCAACGGGCAATTTTAAAATATTTCGGTGTGGAAGAAACAGAACTAATAAAAAAAGCTGAGAATTACACTATAAAACTAGAGGCTTTACCGGATATATAAATACAATTAAATAAGTTTGGTTCATATCATGCATTATGATCAAAACAAAAAAGAAATTGCTTTAGATGGCCCTAATCCTAGAGAGGATTATGTTTTAATAAACGAACGTGATAAGTTCCTTGCCTATTTAGGTGAAAGAAAAAATACCGGGAAAGGAGGAAATTCATTCATTTTTAAGGTAGTTGATTGCAACGAGGAAGAAACAGATCAGGTAATAAAATTTTGTAAATTTTATCAAATCGCTAACCCAAAACCCTTCATTAGCAAACGAATTAAAAGGTTTGAAAGAGAAATAAAAGCCCTTTTAATGGCACAGGAACTAGATAAAAATGATTTCCTAGTTAAAATTCTTGCTGAAGGTCAGATAGTAATCAGTAAAAAGAAATTCCGATATTATGTTATGGAAAAGGCTGATTATGACCTAAGCATTTTTTTAGCAGATAATGATCTTACATTACAAAGTAAAATAGAACTTTGTTATGAATTGATTGAAGCGTTTAAAGCTCTTCACGAAATCGGCATATATCACAGAGACATAAAACCTGATAATATATTTTTTATAGATAACAAGTGGAAAATAGGAGACCTAGGATTAATAAGATTTAGAGATGAAGATATCGATATAGATGATCCAAGAGAAAAAATTGGACCTTATGGATTTCTTTCTCCAGAAGCTGTTAATAAGGCATTAGGAAATAACGAGCTCGAAAGTTTTATTTTTGACTGCGAAATTGACAATAAATCCGATGTGTTCCAGCTTGGCGCACTAATATGGTATATTCTGCAAGGGGAAGTTCCAACAGGGCAGTTAATTCTAGATGATTTTAGAAATCCCGATAGTATCGAAATGTTCTATAATGTAATCTTTCCATCTTTACAATTTGCAAAGAGCCGGAGACCGGATATCAATGAATTATATTCTAATATAATACCTATATGTAAGGATTTTGCGTTGATTTAGATGTAACCTTTATTATTCCTGTAAAATATTGTATGAGGCTAAGATGAATTCTGAAGCTGTTTGTATTTTTTTTAAGGATCTTTACGAAGCCTCTACTGAAAGCAAAGTTAATGACATTATTAATAAAGATACATTTCTTTTTGGCAAAACAATAAGCTGGTATCCTCTTGATGGCAATGAAAGTAATTTTGGGGTCATCGAAAACCAACAATCCTCCCCTATCGCTGCCCTGATTGAAAAAATAACAAATGCTATTGATGCAATATTAATGCGGAAATGTTTTGAGCCGAAGTTCATGCTTTTTTATAGTTTTAAGCGGAAAATCAGGGTATTTTTCATTGTGGTCTATAATGATATCAACATGTTACATAAGCAAATGTTGAGTGTAGTGTCAA
>Ga0307420_1001277_pt1 | contig 11129 bp, 10 predicted proteins | sample SalMarWE160240MG_2_FD_202167 | JGI IMG/M metagenome (GOLD analysis project Ga0307420, IMG submission 202167) | Salt marsh sediment microbial communities from the Plum Island Ecosystem LTER, Massachusetts, United States - WE1602-40 | ecosystem: Environmental > Aquatic > Marine > Intertidal zone >... | reverse complement strand
AAAGGGCTCGGCGGCGTGTGGACCGCTGCCCCAACGCCCGCATCCTGCGCGGGGATATCACCGAGATGGATATCCACCGGGAATCCTTCGACCTGATTTCGATTATCCACGTGATCCACGATATCGCGAGGGCCAGGCGCTCAGCCACTGTGCAGGCACTGGGAGTGCTGCTGAAACCTAACGGCAGACTATGGATCTGGGAACCCACCCGTCCGAGTCACGGCATGCCGGCCGAGGAGGTTCGGTCGTTGATGGAGGAAGCGGGTCTTCGGGAGGTGTCTGCAGAGGTCGATGGAGGCGCGTTCAAGGGGGTCTTCGAGAGGTAGCTTGCAGGTAGCGTGCCGGTGCAGTGCAGGCAGCGTACCGGTAGCGGGCAGGTAGCGTGCAGGTCGCAGCGGCTGGTCGGCCGTGCTGCATCATTCGCTGCCGGCCTTAGGCAAAGGGATTTGTCGTCAGCACGGAACGCGCCTTCTGTTCACCGAGCTCGATCCACCGCTGCATGAGCTCGGGGTCGAAACGCATCGGGTTGTCGGTGAGCGCCTGATCGGGGCGCAGGCCGTCGATGATCCGCACCAGGCGCTTTTCGGAGCCGAACAGGTCGGCGTATTCCTGCTTGTCGAAGATGGCCTGGATCTTTTTCCGATAGCGCGGTCTGCCCGCCAGAGCCTGCAGGATTTCGCGCTTGGCCAGAATGGCCGTGTTGATCCGGTCCGCCATCTGCAGATCGTTCTCACCCGTTTCATCGAGCATGATGGCGAGAGTGCGAAACAGGACTTTGTCCAGGCGACGGAAGCTGCTGTCGGATGGCGGAACCTTGGCGGAATCCAGCATGATGGGCAGGATCGTCTCCGCACCAAGGTCGATAGCCCGGGCGAAGGGCAGCAGGTCCCGCACGCCTCCGTCGTAGCAGACCTGCCCGTCTATGATCGTAGGTTCCATGACAACCGGCACGCTGGCCGAGGCGATCATGGCATCGATGAAGCGCTCCCGGGTCATCCCGGGATCCTTCGGGGAGACCACCTTCAGATTTCCGCTCTGATAGTTGGTATACACCACGTAGCAGTAGGGCATGTCCTCCCGCTGCAACCACTCGAAGCATTCCGGACGGAACACCTGGCTCACTCGTTTTCGAAGTGGGGTGGAGCTGTTCAGACTGTTCTGCCGTTTGATGAATTCGATGACACTATTTTTCTCGAGGATATCCGCCGTGGTTACCGCCGAATACTGGTTGATCAACTCCTGCAGAGCTTCCTCTGCGATCTCACCCGGCGCGCCCATGAGCCCGGCCAACGGCGTGATCAGGGCTCCGGTGGAGCACCCCCCGATTATCGAAAACCAGCCTTTGCTGCGGTACTCTCTGAAGATATGCCGGATCACTCCGGCGGCGAAAGCGCCTTTGGCCCCTCCGCCCGAGATTACCAGGGCCGTGCATTTTTGCCGTCGTGCTATAAAACTGTCCGCGATCCTTTTAATCTTTTTCATGCTTCATCCCCTGTCTGGCGATACGGACTACTGAGATGATGTCCAGGTTCAAATCCCAGAGCCTGGTCAGCACTCCCCGCAGTGCGGCCTGATCCGCCAGCGGGCCGGTAAGCACCATAGATGGGCATCCATCCGCAGTCTGTTCGGATACGATCGACATGCTGTGCAACCAATCCGACCACCTGGGATCGAGATTTCCCTGAACCCGTATGCGATACATCCGGGGTGCAGACTCCTCTTTCATATCCGCAGTCCTGCATCTATCTTCAAGTTAAAGGGAGTTGGGCAGGCTCGTGACCAAACGAAAGTATAGTTTTGGTAGGGTTATTTGCTGTTTTGGTTCGTGAATCCGTGACGGAATCCACGGCGGAGGGGGCGGCGGCCGTGCGGCCGCAGCATACGGCTGTGTTCGGAGCCGGCCCATACGTGAATATCAGCGGCAACCCGCTCATCGATCGCGATCATCCCGTCCTCGCATTCGATCACGAATGAGGGTTGGCGCTGGTGCAGCTTTACCATGTTGCCCGGCCGCACCAGCAGGGTGTCGAGTTTGTGTATCTGCTGATCACTCGACCCGTATACATAGGCGACCCGGGCCGACTCCCCGACCTCCAGCTGATCGAGGGGGATCACGGAGCTTTCCACTATCTGAGCTCGCTGCCGGCAGCATTCGCCCTCGGGAATAGGCATCCCGTGAGGACATTCCCGCGGATGCCCCAGCAGGGTGCAGATGCTGTCCACAAGGTCGGGATTCAGGATATGCTCGAATTCGCAGGCGCCCTTTTCGAACTCCACCCCCAGGACATCGTGCACCAGTCTTTCGGCGAGACGGTGGGAGCGGATCAGCTGGCGGGAGTAGCTGTTCCCTTTTTCCGTGAGAGAGATGCGGTTGTCCTCGAGCTGAACGATGCCCTCCGCCACGATCTCCTCCAGCACCTCCCGCTTGAAGCTCTCCCCGAGCTCTTCCTCGAAATAGGAAAGGGAGCTGTTCCCGTCCTCCTTCATATACCAGAGGACTTCTAGATATTCTTCCTTAAAGGTTCTCTGCTCCATCAGTTACGCTCCTACCCTAAAGAATATCAGAATCCAATTCAGAATGCCCGCGAGGACAAACGAGGAAAGGTTGATCGCTGCGGTGATGATCAATCCGGTTTTGATGCCGACTTCCCGGCACATAGCCACGATATTGGCAAAGCAGGGCACAAACATGGTTGTGATCACCACGGCGGTGATTGTCTGGATGTAGGTGAGTGCCCCCCTGTCCACCATGCCGAGAAGCAGCCCGGCGGCCGCTTCATGGCGGGCCAGTGAGAGGATCAGGACCTCAACGATATCCAGCGGCAGTCCCAGCCAGGTAACGATGATGGGCCTCAAGCCCCGTTTGAGCAGGTCCAGCAGGCCGATCTTGTCCACGACGAACAAAGCCACCGCCGCAATGAGGAAAATAGGCACTGCCTCTTTCAGGAACCAGTAGATGCGGTAGGCGGTCTTTTTCATCAGCGCCCGGGCACCGGGAAGTCGGATAGGAGGCAGCTCCTGCATGAAAAAACTTTGCCCGTCCTCTTTCATGGTTTTGTTGAGAATCAAGCCGGCGGCAAGCTCGACGATTGCCAGGGTGCCGTAGGCGATGAGAAAGGCCTTGAAGCCGACCCGCCCCAGAACCGCCATATCGATGGCCAGCTGTGCGGAGCAGGGAATCGCGAAGGCGATGAGAAATATCGCGATCAGCCTCTCCTTGCGAGATGAAATCCCCTTCGTGGTCAGGGTGGCCATGGTCTTGCAGCCGAAGCCCAGGATCAGGCTCATGATCGAATTGCCCGACAAACCTAACTTTCTCAATATCTTGCGGGTCAGCACCATGAGGTTGGGCAGGTAGCCGGAATCCTCGAGCACACCCATCATCAGGAAAAACACGGACAGGATAGGCAGGACCGTGACGACGGCGTTGAACAGGCCCAGGGTGAGCAGGCCGTAGGGTCCGATCAACAGGTCGTTCCAGAACCCCGCTCCGACCAGTGAGTTGATCCAGCCGATAAGCGGATCCACCATTAACACGGAGAGCAGTCCCTCGATCAGTCCGGCAGCTTCAACCACAAGCAGGTAGGTGGTGAGAATTACGGCGATGAGGATCGGAATCCCGAAAATCGGATGTCGGCACAGGCGGGCAAAGCCCTGAGCGAATCGCGTCGGTTTGCGGCGGGTCCTGTCCGTCGTCTCGGCCACGATTCTGTTGACGATTGCCGCCCGGCGTTTGGCCAGCTCCCGGCTCGGCCGCCCCAGGGACTCCTTCTTGATGTGCCGGAGTTTGTCCGCCAATCTTCTGTAGTGGCCGTCACCCAGGGTTTTCTCCAGCCAGGGGGGAAGCAGCGGATCCCCGTCCAACAGGAGGAGGGCCTTCTTCCGACGGAACGGCGTATCCCGCGGCAACAGCGCTTCGATCTCGGACAGCCTCCGTTCCAGCTCGGATCCATACTCGGGTCTCCAATCCGCCGCAGCCGCCCTGGCCAAGGCCGTTCTCACCTCTTCGGTGCCCTTGTTGATCTGGGCGATGTGCTCGATTACCTTCACCCCGAGAGTCTCGGCTAGTTTATTCGAGTTGATCTCTATGCCCTGTTGTTCGGTCTCATCCACCGCGTTCAATGCGATGACCAGGGGAATATTCAGTTCCATCAGATCCAGGGTGAACAGGAGGGACTGCTTCAGCCGATTCGCGTCGATGCACTGGATCAACACATCGATCTGCTCGCTGAACAGCAGCTCCCGGACGGTGATCTCCTCTTCGGAATGTATGTAGAGGCTGTGCATGCCCGGCGTGTCGATGATTTCGAAATCTCGTCCACGGATCGAAACCCGTTTCCTGCTGATCTCCACCGTGGTCAGGGGATAATTGGCAACCAGGGTATAGCCCCCGGTGATATCGTTGAACAGCTGGCTCTTTCCGGTGTTGGGAAGCCCGACGATTGCCGCCCGCAGCGGCCGGCGCGCAGCCTGTATGGAGCTCTCCCGCCCTCCGTTTTTCTCCTTCGGGGATCCGCTTTCCTTCATGGTCTTATTCTTGACTATAATGGTAATAATTTTTATGGGAATTGAAAATAGGTGATTTTCAGGACGGGGAGATCAGCCCCAGGTCTCTGGCTTTGGCCACCGCCTGTGTCCTGTTCTGAACGCCCAGCTTTCCATAGATGTTGCTGGTGTGCCATTTCACGGTCGGCAAACTGATGAACAGCTGCCTGGCCACCTCCTTGTTGGAGGAGCCCTTTGCGAGAAACTGAAGGACTTCGAGCTCCCGTTGGCTGAGTGGTTCCATGAGGCGCTCCGAGGTGCCGGCGGAACGCTGCCCTTCCCGCTTCGATGGAAAAACCGACAGGATACGTCCCACGTAATTCCGGTGGATACCCTGTTCCGCCGCCTCGTAGAGCAACCGGGCCATGGGCGGACCTTCATCCATGAAGATGCGCAGGTACTCTTGCGGCTCGGCGATCGAAAATGCCTGTTCCAGGGTGTGCAGGGCCTGTTCTTTCGCGCCTTTGGCCGCCGAGGCCAAACACTGGAGAACCAGGGTTTCGAGCACTACCCCCTTCCTGCCCAGTTTCTCCGCATCCTTCTGCAGCTGCCTGGCAACTTTCAGGCATCCTTCCGATTTACCCTTGGCGAGGAGTATGCGGGCGTGCAGGATCTGATCCAGCTCCTGCAAAACGTACGGGAGGCTCTCATCATTCATGCGTCTCCGAGCCACCCATTCGCCGTGCCAGCGTTCGGCCGCTTCCACCCGGTCTTGAACGAGCCAGAGGCGGGCACGGTGCAGATCGACCATGAGGTCATCGAGATCGCTGGCATCGAAACGAGTGGCGATCTTGTGCACCGTGTCCATCACCTGCTGTGCCTCCCGGGGGTTGCCCTGCGCCTGCTTCACCCGGGCCAGGGTGATATAGCCGTCCAGCGCGCCGATCACTCCCAGGTTGCGTACCAGTTCGATTCCCTCGTTCAACTGCGTTTCGGCCGATTCCAGATCATTCCACTCACGGAGCAGATTGCCCAGACCGATCATGGCCAGTCCGGCTACGGGCATCGGGGTTCCCGCGGCATCCACGGTCTGTTCTATGGCCTGTTCGTAGGTGGCCTTGGCTTCATGGAGTCGGCCCTGGATCGTGCGCAGCTCGCCCAGCTCGGACATAAGGGCTCCGGCGATCGTCATGTTTCCCGCCGACCGGCACCTGCGGATATTTTCCTCGAACACTTGAATCGATTTGGGTATATCCCCGCTGGAAGCGTAGGTGACATTGGCCAAAACACGGCTGATCGCGCTGCGGAAGAATTGCTCCTCCTCGGGAAGCAGTTCCATGGCCAGGTTGCTCTGCCGCAGACTCTCCTCGATGTCGCCCTGGAAGGCAGCGAGAAAGGCGCGAAACGCCGCCAGCTGACCTGCGATCGAATCGCTCGATCCCGACTGTACCGCGGCGTCGAGTCGGGCCTGGATCCGGTTCATCGGGGCTCCGGCCATGAGCAGGCCCAGGGCGTGGTACACACAGAGCAGCGGCCGCGTACGCACCAGGTTTTCAGGCAGGGCTTCGATCCATCTGAGGACCGTGGCGAACTCGCTGCGCATCAGGGTGGGTTGCGTGTGCTTCTCGATAAGCTCCATGGCCCGCTGGAAGTGTTTCTCCGCCAGGGTTTGATCGATCGCCTCGGTGGTCATGTCATTTTGTTCGTACCACCGACTGGCGCGGCGGTGAAGCTCGGGCATCTGCCCGGCGTAGAGCTGTTCGGCCCGGCGGCGCAGCAGATCGGCAAACAGGATGTGGTAGCGGTACCATAACCGCTCGGAATCCAGAGGAACGATGAACAGGTTGTTACGTTCCAGCTGTTCGAGGATCGCCCCGCTGTCCGGCTCATCGCTTACCACCTCACAGAGCGGAGCGGTCAGACGATCCAGGATCGAAGTTCTCAGCAAGAATTGCTGGATAGGCTCCGGCTGGCGTGAAAGCACTTCCTCCACCAGATAATCGAGGATGTAGCGATTGCTGCCGGTAAAGGATTTGATGAAGGCGGAGGCGTCCCGTCGTCCCTGAAGTGATACGGCGGCCATCTGCAGCCCGGCTATCCACCCTTCGGTGTGGTCCGCCAGAACCTGGATATCGGGAACCGACAAATCGAGACCCATCAGGCGGTTCAAAAATTCCGCCGTTTCCTCGGGGGTGAAGCGCAGGTTGCCGGCGCGCAGCTCCGTCAACTGTCCACGGGCAAGGAGCGTAGCCAACGGCAGGGGTGGATCCGCCCGCGTGCACACTACCAGGTGAAGCTTCTCCGGCAAATGCTCCACCAGGAAGCCCAAGTACCCGTGAATCGTGCTGTCGTGAATCAGGTGGTAGTCGTCGAAAACAAGGATACAGTGCTCTTTGATTTCGGCGATTTCGTTGAGCAGCTGGGTCAGCACGGATTCGGCGGCCGAAGGTTTCAGGGTATGGAAACTTGACAGAAAACCTGCAGCCAGTTCGGGCTGTATTGTCTGAAACGCGGTTATCAAATAGGACAGGAAGCGCACCGGATCGTTGTCGCTGTCTTCGAGGGACAGCCAGGCGGCAGGCTGTCCACACTCTCGGATCCATTCGCAAATCAGGGTTGTTTTACCGAAACCCGCCGGAGCCGAGAGCAGGGTAAGCCGACGCTCCAGCCCGGCCTGCAACATCTCGATAAGGCGCTTACGGCGAACCAACCCCGGACGCAAGGTCGGAATGAAGAGCTTTGTCTTCAGTACGGGAGGGATCACGATTTACCCAGATTATAGCGGTTTGCGGACTTGAGGCAACAGTCTCTAAAAGGTGATGATCTTGTAGCCCTGTTCGATAAAGTTTTCCATGCTGGGATGACCGGACATATCGTCCAGTATACGTAACCTTTGCGCTTCCGCTGCCTGGAGCGCGCCCGTTTTCTGGGCGCAGGCTCTGCATGCTCCCACCAGCAACACCTCTTCCTTCACCTTCTTGTAGAGGTTATGGAGGGGGTGATTGTCTTTGTCCAGCTCGGGAATCAGCTTGGTCGCCGACCCTTCGATCACCAGCTTTATCTCGTAGTCCTTGTCGCTGAAGTCCAGGGCATTGAGCAGCACGTGAATGAAACACATTGGATCACCGTTGAAGGCGAAAAGAGCAATCTTTTCCACAAGCGCAGTTCCTCCCGGATCCTATCCTACCCGAATTACCGGGCTATGGAAAGGAAATCCGGTCTGACTTGCTTTTTTGTAAGGTATTTGTTAGAAAAGATCTGCTTCCTTAATATCAAAAAGCCGTAAGGACGAGACAAGATGCTACTTCAGGCGGTGATCAATGGACTCCTCTTTGGTGCCGTGTACGCCACCATTGGGATCGGTTTTTCCCTGGTTTGGGGTGTGATGAACATCATCAATATAGCCCACGGGAGTTTTATCATGGTCGGGGCCTACCTTTCCTATACCTTGTATGCCGTTGCGGGAATCGATCCGTTTCTGTCAATCCCGTTGGTAATGGCCGCGCTTTTCGTTATAGCGTACGTAATTCAGAAATTCTCGCTCAATCGGGTGGTTCGAGGCAGTGTGTTCATCACCCTGACATTTACCTTCGGTTTGCAGATCCTGATCGCCAATGTCTGCCTCTTGATCTGGAGCGCCGACTATCGCAGCGTGAAACTACCGTATTCCTCGGCGGGATTTCAGATCGGCGAAGTGGTCATCCCGCTGGTTCGCTTGGGGATATTCGCCGTTGCCTTGATTTTGACAGGTTTGTTCTACCTGTTCATGAGAAGAACCAAGACGGGGATCGCCATCAACGCTACGGCGTTGAATTTCGAGGGAGCCAAGACCGTAGGCATCGATGTGTACAACATCTACGCCATAACCTTCGGGGTAAGCGCCGCCCTGGCCGGCGCCGCGGGCTGCCTGATCTCTCCGATCATGAGCGTGAATCCCTTCGTCGGCGGGCCATTGGTGGCCAAGGCCTTCGTGATCGCGATCCTCGGCGGACTGGGCTCTACGATCGGAGCCCTGGTAGGGGGCATGGTGCTCGGTCTGGTTGAAACCGTAGGAACGGTCTTCATTCCCTCCTCCTATCAGGAGCTGCTCGGCTTTTCCGTGCTGGTGCTGGTTCTGGTGTTTCGCCCTCAAGGACTGCTTGGCAAAAGGTTTTACTAATGAAGACGAAAGCAATCGTCTTGGGTATCCTGGCTGCGCTGTGTATCGCCGCGCCGTTTCTGCTCACCGGGTTTTGGGTTCGGCTGATTACCTTCACCTTCATGTTTGCCGTACTCGCCTCCGCTCTGAATATCATCGCCGGCTTTACCGGCTACGCGGCCTTCGGGAACATGATCTTCTTCGGTCTTGGAGCCTATACTACGGCGGTTCTGATGACCAGACTCGGATTCTCCTTTCCCCCGGCTCTGGCCTGCTCGGCGGCTGTAGCCGTGGCTGTGGCGATTGTGCTCGGTATGCTTCTCTTGCGACTGAAAGGCCACTACTTCGCTCTGGGGACGCTCGGAGCCGCCGAAGCTATGAAGTATATCGTGGAGAATATGACGAAGATCACCGGGGGCGGTCAGGGCATCACCGTACCCTCCTTGAGGGGTAATCCGGCCGTAATCAACACCTTCTTCTACTTCATGATGTTCGGCTTGCTGATCATCATTCTCGTAGTTGTATGGCGGCTGTCCAAGAACCGTCTGGGATACGCCTTCAAGGCGATCAGAGCCAACGAGGAAGCTGCCGGCGTCATGGGGATCGATACGACCCGCTACAAGGTTACGGCTTGGGCATTGAGCGCCCTGTTTACCGGACTCACAGGCTCGGTCTACGCCTTCTGGTTCACCTATATCGATGCTCCCACCGTTTTCGACGTAATGTGGGTGGTGAAGATGTTCGTGATCCTGCTGATCGGCGGAGCCGGCACCGTCTTCGGGCCGGTGATCGGTGCCTTCATCCTGGAGACCATCTCCGAGCTGGTCTGGTCCCGCTTCATCAATCTGCACCTCGGAATCCTGGGACTGATCATTATCCTGGTGGTTCTTTTCATGCCGAGAGGGATCATCAGTCTCGTGAGCCAGGGGAAGGGCATCAAAGATCTGATCCCGGTGCGGCGCCAGGCAAAGGGGGCGGATCGATGAATGGGGTTATACTGAGCGGCCGGCAGGTCACGAAAACCTTCGGAGCCCTGAAAGCGGTGTGGAACGTCGACTTCGAGGTCAAGAAGGGTGAAATCCTCGGCATCATCGGGCCGAACGGGGCGGGAAAGACCACCCTGCTGTCCATGATCAATGGAACGCTGTCGTTGACTCGGGGGACGATCACTTTCAAGGATCAGGTCATCTCCGGACTCAAGCCCTTTCGGATCGCCGAGCAGGGAATCTCCCGAACCTTTCAGGTCGTGAAGCCCTTCCCCGGCATGACTCTTCTGGAAAATGTTTCACTCGGTGCGCTGTTTGGCAAGGACAAGATTCGGGATGCCCGGGAGGCACGGGAAAAGACCCGGGCGATCCTGTCCACGGTCAACCTGAGCGGTCAGGAAAACGTGGCCGTGGAGAATCTAAACATCTCCGAGCGCAAACGCCTGGAGCTGGCCCGGGCATTGGCCATGGGCCCGGAGCTGCTGCTGCTGGACGAAGTCATGGCCGGCCTCAACACCGGAGAGATCAACTGGATCATGGGACTGATCCGAAGGCTCAACGAAAAGGAGGGGAGGACGATCCTGGTCATCGAGCATGTAATGAAGGCGATCATGGGCATTTCCCACCGGATCATGGTGCTGCACCACGGAGAGAAGATCGCCGAGGGACCGCCGGAGAGAATCAGCAACGACGAGAAGGTTATTTCCGCCTACCTGGGGGAACGATACGCCAAGAGGAGGGGGGATAATGCTTAGAGTCCAGGAGTTGAACGCCGGCTACGGGGATGTGCAGATCCTCTGGGATATCTCTGTTGAAATAGAACCGGGCGGTATCACAGCTCTGATCGGCGCGAACGGGGTTGGCAAGACTACGTTTCTGAGAACCCTGGCCGGAGCCATACAACCGTACAGCGGAAAAATCCTCTTCGGCGGGCAGGATATCACCCATCTGCCCCAGACCTGGAGGGCCAGACACGGAATCATGATGGTGCCGGAAGGCCGGCAGCTGTACAGCGGGCTGACCGTGGAGGATAACCTCAAGATGGGCGCCTACACCCGGAGGGATCGGGGCGGGATCCGCCGGGATTTGAATTGGGTATACGGGATCCTTCCGGTGCTCAAAGAACGGCGGAAGCAGCTGGCTGGAACGCTCTCAGGCGGAGAGGCTCAGATGTGTGCCGTGGCCCGAGGCTTGATGGCGGATCCAAAGATGCTGCTTCTGGACGAGCTTTCCCTCGGTCTGGCGCCGGTGATCGTGGACGGGCTGGTCAATGTTCTGCAGGAGATCCACGAGAAGCGGGGCATAACGATCCTCCTGGTCGATCAGGACGTGCAGATCGCCCTGGAGCTGGCCTCCAGCGGGTATGTGTTCGTCAACGGGCGGGTGGAGATGTCCGGGCCGTCGGTGGAGCTGTTGAAGAATTCGGAGATTCAGAAGGCCTATTTAGGAATCTAAGCTTGGCTATAGACTGAGAGAATCAGTATACTAGAGAAAAATAGAAAGGGAGGAACTCATGCGAA
>Ga0307420_1001274_pt1 | contig 11170 bp, 15 predicted proteins | sample SalMarWE160240MG_2_FD_202167 | JGI IMG/M metagenome (GOLD analysis project Ga0307420, IMG submission 202167) | Salt marsh sediment microbial communities from the Plum Island Ecosystem LTER, Massachusetts, United States - WE1602-40 | ecosystem: Environmental > Aquatic > Marine > Intertidal zone >... | reverse complement strand
GCAATCACGGTTGCGATGTGTTTTTCGCCGAAGCAGGCTTGCGCGACCTTGACCACGGTGCTTCTGACTTCGGTTTCTGACAGTTCGCCCAGCGCATGCAGATACTCATGCAGCAAGAGGTTGTAAACCAAGGCGTTGACTACGCGTTTTGTGGTGATTGAGGCTTCAACGATTTCAACTAAAGCCCTGTTCAAGACGATGTTGTTGGTTCCAAGCGGGTGGTAAGCACCTAGTTGAAGTGGCAAGTCGTCTAGGAAAAGCATCAGGCTGCTTCTGCGTTTGTGCAGCGAGAAATCCACTGTGTCTTTAACGGTTTGCCACACTTGCGCGTAGTTTTCTGCGGTTTCAAGGTCCGTGTGGAACTTGTCTGTAGATGATTTGTTTTCGCTCAAAAGTTTAGCCTCGCTTGCTGAATGTTTAGGCGTTCTTGCCTTTAAAAGCATGCGTAACGTGGAAAGCACAACAGATAAATTGTGAGAAACGTTTACTGTAAGCACGTTATGGAGGTATTTTATGGCAAGTTTTGTTGTTAGGGATATCATGTCAAAAGATGTTCGGGTGGTTCGTCCAGACACTAGTGCTCAAGAGGTTGTGGCTACGCTGAGCAAGTTTGACATTGGCTCGGTTTTGGTTGTTCAAAGCGAAAGACCTGTGGGCATTATAACGTTGCGGGACGTGCTGTCGAAGGTGGTTGTTCAGTGTTTGGCTCCTAGAGCCTTGACGGCTAGGCAAATCATGTCTTCGCCGGTGGTAACTATCAGCGAGTCAGCCACGGTTGAGGAGGCTGCGAGGCTTATGGCGCAAAAGAAAGTTAAGACTTTACCAGTTATGAATGATGAGAAGCTTGTGGGCGTGTTGACTTTCACGGATATCGTGTTTGAAGTGCCGACTATGCTTTCGGTGTTGGAGAGTCTCTGCCGAACACCCCAATAATTTTTCTTGGGGAAACGGTTTGGACTGACGTGCGATTTTTTTCTATAGCCCCCTTATTTAAAGGCTGAAGTGTAGCGTGAAGTTTTGAGGGAACTTCTGGTTGATGCTTGCGCGTCGTTTTAGTGGGTTTCGGGTTTTTCGCCTATATAGTCTATTGTTTTTACGGGGGTAAACACTAATTATTTCGTTGGCTGTTCTGTTTTTGATCTGATGAGGAACACACATGCAAACTGCTACAATAAATTCCCCAAAATTCTAAGGTCCAAAAAAGAAAGTATTTCCCCTCTTTTCCCTCATCAGCTCTGTTAAACCAACAAAGAGGAACCAAATTTGGAAACAGCAAGTTCACAGTTGTTCTCGAAAAAAAGGGATCATCTCGACATAGTAAATGAGATTCTGAAAGTTGCAAAGCAAGGAGCCTCAAAAACGCGCATAATGTACAATGCGAACCTCAGCTTCAAAGGAGTCAATCAGCACCTGAGTCTCATGATGGAAAACGAGCTTCTGCTTAAAACCCTGGAAGACTACAAGCCAGTTTACCACGCATCCGAGAAGGGATTAACTTTTCTCAGCAGCTACGCTGGATTAGTGCAGTTGCTTCAATAAGCTTGGCTAATCGTCTATTATCTCAATCATGGGCTTGCCGCAGCATTCAGGAGGCTTCTCAACATTGCGCTTCACCGAACCCGTGCAGCTAATCTCGTATTCTGCCCGTATCTTGCGGCCGCATATTGTGCATTCAAACGTTGGCAATGCGTACACACCTTCCAGTAGATCAAGCAAAAACTAAGGTAAATAGCTTACCTGCAAGAAACGGAGAAAGCACTAATTAAGAACGTATACGTTTCGATTTACTTTTTTACTTAAATTTTTATACTTAGTTCACAAGCATTTCTCTGTGCGCTCTAGAGGGTTGGGAATTTAATGGTGAAAGTTCAATTTGCAATCGTTGGGTTATATGCGCTTGGCACTTTGCTAATTTTGGCTTCATTCTTAAACTGGCAGTGGTGGATGATGTGGGGGCAGTACATCCACTTGTTCTGGGTAATATTAAGCAGCGTTCTGGCAGCAGTTGTGATTTTGCAGGCTTCAGTTTTTGTTCTTCAAATCGTTGACAAGTGGTATTTCATGCATAAAGCAAAAAGAACCACGCGCTAATCCTGCTCTCAGAATATGAGCATGTTTGAAGAGATACGCCCACTCAGGGATGCAAACAAACCATAGTCGAACGCTAAACCGATTTTTCTGCTCTTGTCTTCGGAATCGTTATTTCAAGAACATTGTTATTATTACACTTTGAAACCACAAACAACATGTCTTCCAGTTGCAGTCCTTTCAGGTTCAAAGGTATGTTTCTGCTGCAAAAATCATTGCATTCCACTGTTTCTAACCCCTTCTGTCTATAGCACGTTTCTCTGCAAATTGATATTCCGCCTTTATCCTCATTAACATGAATGCTGAATTGCTGATCCATACATCTGCCCTGCACCAAGAGCTTGATATTATCTCCCTCATCTATAACGTCTATTAATGGTTCCTCATAATGGTCACTCTTATCGGTATCTGATGACTTCTTAACCACTACTTTGCAGAAATTAACATCAAAGCTGTCAGTCATGCTACTCGCCCATTTACTAATTATGAGTATCGGGCTTAAATTCTTTATTACTTTTTATGTTATTTTTTGTTGTGACTGATGGGCAATAACTATGTTTTTTTAATTCAACAATACAAAAAGACGGAGAAAGTTAAGAGATGAAATTATTCGAATAGCACCTTCATTATGTGATGAAAGGCACTGCAATAATCAAGAGCAGAACTAACACCAAAGTAGCCGTGACAACCGCCGTTATTGCGGTCACTATCTTCTCACTATTTCTCCGATGGATATTCTTCCTTAAAGCAACGTTAAATATTCGCCCCCCATCCAAAGGATAAATGGGCAAAGCATTGAATACTGCAACATTAACGTTGACAAACCAAACCCAGAAGAAAACATTCGCATACACAGCCCATTGCGCCCCCAGCCAGCTTTCATAAAAAGGAGCTAACATGTCTGAGAAAGGCACCAAACCAGGAGCTAAAGCAGGCGGAGCCATATACAACACGAGACCCTGAGGAGTAACAGTTTGATAGATTCTCAGCCGCTGCTCAGTCATTAAGTCGCTGACGCCTACACCCATCACGGTGCGATTATCAGACATAGTCAAATTAACGACCGTAGAATAGCGGTTCCGCCACATATCCCCCCTGGCCACCGTAACCTCCACCAAATCCCCCGGGGCTTTGCTGTCCAGCAAAATCCGCAAATCATCAGTGCTGTTTATGGGCACACCATCCACCGAGACTAGAACATCCCCAGGCAACAACCCAGCAGCCTGCGCAGGCATGCCGTCTGAAACATTGCCCACATAGACGCCGTCGATAACCGGAGCCAAACTGCTCACAATCAGCAAAACAGCTATGAGGCACACGGCTGCCAGTGCAACGTTAGCTCCCACTCCGCCAGCCAGTATCCGCGAAGAAGTCTTGCCCGAAGCTTTCTTAAGCTCTTCCTCATCAACATCCACAAACGCGCCGATGGGAACAAACAGGAAAAAGAGCAAACCGCTAGACTTCACCTTCAATCCGAGACTCCTAGCCGCAACTCCGTGAGCGCCTTCATGAATGGCGATGGCACAGAAAATGGCGAACCAACCGTAAAGTATGGGCAAGTAAGGATTGATTCCAGGCAGCAAAAGATAAGCACCCGGACCCACCTCCCGAGCCGCAGTGGCTACCGCCGGGTTCCACAACAAACTAACAAGACTGTTGATAAGCAAATAAAGCCCGATACCAGCTACAACTGGAACAATCGCGAGCGCCACCCAAGAAAGCCAGCGAGAAAATCGAAAAGCTCCAAGCCGATTAAATACTCCGCCGAACAACCGCGTTCGCACCGTAAGAAGGGGAAAGCTAAACTCAAATCTCCGCTGCTCAGAATCCTTGTCTACGGTCTTGGTTTTATCATCAGCCAACGAATCCACCGAACACTACGCCTTAAAACAGGCGCAAGTCATATATGTTTGGGAAAAAACGAAGCGCGCAGAAGTTAACAAACTCCGCTCTTGCTTAGCCCAAAAAGGCCAAGTCTGCAGACGGCTTACTTGCTTCCAGCAGTCAATTCTATCTCCACAAGAAAAAGATTATTTGGATTTGTGCCTAACCTGATAAAGCCTTATATCCAAAACAAAAACTCCCCTTTAGGGGGGAGGAAAAAAATGGAAGTTTTTGAAGCCATAGAGAAGCGAAAATCCATCCGCAACTACGAACCCACACCAGTTCCAAAAGAGAAATTGGAGAAGATTCTGGAGGCAGCGAGACTTGCGCCTTCGGCAAGCAACCTCCAACCTCGTCACTTCATAGTAGTAACTGACGCGGAAAGAAGGGAAGCCCTGTCAACGGGAATATTTGCCGGATTCCTGAAAAAAACGCCCGTGCTGATTGTGGCCTGTGGCGACGATAAGAAAGCGCCTAAATGGTACGCCATCGACGTTGCAATCGCAGTGGAAAACATGGTTCTCGCCGCCACCGGGGAAGGCTTGGGCACCTGCTGGATTGGCAGTTTCGACGAAAACAAGGTGCGGAATGTCTTAAAAATCCCTGAAAACCTTCGGGTAATCGTTTTGCTCGCCGTCGGCTACTCCAGCGGCAAGGAAAGCCTCGCTTCCAAAGCTTTGCGGTTGGTTAGAAAACGCAAGTCGCTGGATGAAATTGTCAGTTTAGAGGAATATGGTCAAGCTTACCCGAAAACGCCTACTTGACCTTGGCGAAAAGCAGCAAATGTTTAGTTCCGTAGCACAGCGCATCTACTTGCTGTCTAAGTTTGGGATTCGCCGAGTCAGCTCGGTCCAATCCTCAGCCAACACCTTTCGAATCAACGGTTTCAGATTGGCGAAAACCTGCGGCGGCATAAACTTCATCCAACCCTCCGTGACCACGACCCTGTCATCAAAGTCAAGCAGCGGAAGCAGCCACTGAACCAGAGCGGGAAACCTTTCAGGCGGGACTTTCGTTGACATAAGCCCGACAATGGAGGCTTGCTCGCTCTCCGTAGTCCGCTCTCTCAGAATCGGGTAAAGATGAACATCCTCCTTGTCCAAATGAATCCTTAAATGCGATTCTAAAACCGCAGTCGCCCTCGCAGTTACCAAAGCATCAGGAGATTTTCGCATCGTTTCGAACCCGTTAACCATTTTGTCAAGCTCACGATGGTCCAGAAAGTAAGCCCGCGCCACAAGAGGGGCTAGTTTGTCCACAGCGGGAAAAACCGCCACTTCCTCGCCCTGCGCGTGGTAGTCCAGAATCTCGGCCACCGTACGCAATCGGCCAAAGACGGGTGTTAAATCCCCTCCGTTGCGCGCTAACTCAAAGGCTGAAGCGTCAATTTGGTAAACGTCACGACGAAACGCGTTATGGATACAACGCACTATGTCAAGTGGTCCATACAAAAAATTCACTTCCACACAGAAAAATTCATTTCGACACTATTAAGGATATGTTGTTGCAGTTCTACAATCACCAAAAAAAAGTGTTGTGCGGGTGATACCGCCACTTGGTTGGGGTTCAATTCCCTTCCTCAGCTTTGGTTAGTAAAGTATCTATATTTCTCATGTTAGAAGCCAATTTCTAAGAGTGAACTTGGTCTTCCGTAATCAATCAGTTTCCCGTTTTTACCATAAAATAGATAAATGCCTAACGCGTCTGTCATAGCCGATAGGAGAAATCTGAATGGCAAGTAAAGTCTTAGTAAAAGACATGATGTCAACAAACGTTAACGTCTTTGAAAACGAATCAACCGCAGACAAAATAGTGCAAACAATGTCCGACTGCGACGTAGACTACGTCATCGTAGTGCAAAGCAGAAAACCAACAGGCATCATAACCGAGCGAGACGTCATAGTGCGCATGCTCACGCAGGGATTAGACCCCAAAGTAGTGATAGCAAGAGCCATATACACAAATCCGCTGGTGACAATAGAAGAGACAGAAACCGTCGAAGCAGCAGCCAAACTAATGAAAGAATGGAACATAAAGCATCTGCCCGTGACAAAAGAAGGCCGAATCGCAGGCATGCTGAACTATCTGGACATAGCGTTCAACGTTCCCGAACTGTTTCCTGCAATGAAAGAGCTTTATCGCCCATCCAAATAAGGCAAGCCCACAGCTGGAAACCACAGCAACCTCCAGCAACCCCGTCAAAGTTTCAGGAAAAGGGCTTTGCTTCGCCCATTTTTTTGTTTACACAAGCCCGAATAAAACCGTAGTATTCAGGTGAAGGCCTGCCCGGGCGGCTTTTGAATTCGCCATGAAACTGCGAAGCAAAGAAAAAGTATTTGCTAGGCAACTCCAATATCTCCATTCTTCTGCCGTCCCGGCTCTTACCAGAGAACTGCAACCCATTCTTTTTAAGAACCTCCAAGTAGTCAAGGTTAACCTCGAACCTGTGACGGTGCCGCTCGTAAGCCTCACCGCACTTATACAGGCTATACGCCATAGTATCCGGTTCAATTATCACCTTATGAGAACCCAACCGCATCGTAGCCCCTTTATACTCCACACCCCGCTGTTCGGGCATAAGATCAATCACGGGATGCGGCGAATTAGGATTAATCTCAACGCTATTGGCATCCTTCAAACCGCAGACGTTTCGAGCAAACTCGATAACGGCCAATTGAAAACCGTAGCATATGCCTAAAAACGGCATGTCATTCTCCCTAGCGAATTTCACGGCTGCAATCTTCCCTTCAGTGCCTCTGGGACCAAACCCGTAAGGGACAAAAACACCGTCAAAGTTTTCAAGGTCTTTGATGCATTGAGGCTCCTGCTCAAACTTTTCCGCCTCCAAGTATGTAATGCACACCCGCGTCTTACAGGCTGCTCCCCCGTGACGCAGCGCCTCACTCATGCTCACGTAGCTGTCCGTCAACCCCGCGTACTTACCTATCAACGCAATGCGCACCTCACTTTCCGGTTTCAAAACCGCATTCACGAATTGCTGCCACTCCTGAAAATTCGAGTCAGGGCAGTTGTAGCCAAGCCGCAGGCAGATGAAGTCGCCCATGCCTTGCTTGTCAAGAATAAGCGGAACCTCATACACCGATTCCGCATTGTAAGAGCAGAAGACCGCGCTTTCCGGAATCGTTCCGAACAAGGCAATTTTCCGCAGGGCTTCCGCGTCAATCATCTCGGGACTTCTAGCGACAATGATGTCGGGTTGAATACCGATGCGTCTAAGCTCGTTAACGCTGTGCTGCAAAGGCTTAGTTTTCATCTCGTTCGTCACATCCAAAATGGGAACCAAGGCAACATGAACGTAAAGAGTATTCTCAAAACCCTCTTCCAAACGCATTTGCCTGATAGCCTCCAGAAAAGGCAGGCCTTCTATGTCGCCTACCGTGCCGCCTACTTCTGTCAAGATGACGTCGGCGCCAGAAGACTTCGCCACGTTTTTTATCCGATTTTTAATTTCGTTGGTAATGTGCGGCACGATTTGAACGCAACGCCCCAGAAAATCGCCCCGCCTTTCCCTTTCAATAACCGCCTCATAAACGAGGCCAGTGGTCACGTTGTTTTCCCGTTTCAAACTTAAATCCAAAAATCTCTCGTACCAGCCCAAATCCAAGTCGGTTTCGCCGCCGTCGTCGGTCACGAACACTTCGCCGTGCATGTAAGGGTTCATGGTTCCAGCGTCAACATTCACGTACGGATCAATTTTCACGACCGTAGGTTTCAATCCCCGTGTTTGAAGCATCTTGCCGATGGAAGAAGTTAAAATACCCTTACCAACCGAGCTTAAAACGCCGCCGGTTACAAAAACGTACTTGACCATTCCCATATCCCCGCAATAACCTACACCTTTTTGCGAGATTTAATATAACTCTTTTGTGCGCGAAAATGATTAAAAACAACAGGCTTTTTTCATGTGCCGGACATGCAAATAAAAAAAATCGGTTATGGCCTACGGTTTCGCACCATAAGCAAACGTATCAAAATGAAAACTCCGATGAGAATGAATATGATTGGCCCCCAAGGTATGTCTATCCCGTAAAGCTCTGACAGCAACAAACCAAAACCAGCGAGAATTATCATCAACCCGATGAATATGCCGACTAAAGGTTGGCCTCTTCTGCGATGACTGTATTCCCTGTCATAGCGTGTCACGTGAGGCTTTCTTTCGCCACTTGCACCGTAAAGAGGCTCACCGCAATTAACGCATACCGCAGCAGTATCTACGTTGTTTGTTCCACATTTTGTGCAGTAAACCACTTTTTTCTCCCTCTCATGGCATAATCTCGTTATAGAGCTAATGCTCATAAGACTTTTGGTCTGCTCCAGTTAGACACAACTGTATATGGCAAGGTAAAAGCTAAGCGCATGCGGAACGACTGTTTTCAACAGAATTTTTTGCTCTAACCACAGACGGGCATCTTCAGAGTCAATAGCAAGTAGGTTGTAAGCGAAAAACTAACTTTTCTTAACATTAACGAAATTGCTGCCCTTTGATATTGTCGAACGCACATTATTTAATGCAAAAATTTTATTCCATCCACATGTATGACAAGTAGCCGACCTAACCTTCAAGTTAAAATCAAGTTTTCCGTTACAAACAGGGCATTTCAAGATTGAAGTCTCCTTTCGCAGCTTCAAAACGGCACCAACCAATAAGAAGGATATTCTGAAAACTGCAATATTATTGGAAGGCACATTGAGAGGCAAGTTTACCTACCGAAAGATTTAGATGAAGACGACAATCCGCTGATTGAAAAATGGGTTTCGTCATCTGGAGAGACAGAAGCGTAAACGCGGAATTAGAACTCATTTTCACCTTTTTTGTTGGTGTACTCTTGCAGCCACAACATCTTATAAAGATGCAACCGCAACAAGGGAGGTAAGGTTTTAAATATGGGAACTGAAAACACACCACAGATCGACATTGGCCACTGGGTATTAAGGATTGTTGCGTTAATCATTGACAGCATCATAATCGGCATCGTCGTGTATATACTACTCTCTGTCGTGCTCGTTTCACTACTGTTCACAGGAGCATTATACTCGTTTTGGCTGGGATACGGCTACACTCTAATATTTCCATTCATCCTCGGAATCCTCGAAATATTCTACTTTGCCATCCTAGAAGTAGCCTGGGGCGGAACCATCGGAAAAAGACTCATGGGCTTAACTGTGCAAATGACAAATGGAAGCAAAGTAACCATCGACAAAGCGTTCATCCGCAACGCAAGCAAAATCTACCCACTTCTACTACTGCTAGACTGGATAATCGCGCTTGTCACGCCAGGTCCTGATCGGCGCCAAAAGTACTCTGACCGCATTGCAGGCACCACAGTGGTTCAAACGTCTAAAGCATTCATCGGCACGACGCCCCCTCCACAGACAAACCAATAACCTCCTCTTTTTGCAACCCAAAGATAATCCCTCCTTTTTTTTGTTGGTGTCTTGCCGTAGCCACAAGTTTTCTTATAGTATGACATTGTAAGGTGTAATTGCAATGCCAACAGCTGCAGAAAAGCGACAGCGAGAAAAGCATTGGCGAACTGACGCTAAAGTTAAGACGCGAAAGAATCATACGAAGCACTTCCCAATCAGAGGCTCATTCCCCATGTTTTCTACCTTCGCGCCTCTTAGCGTTTCAGTCGCCAAAGCTCTACTTTTCTAAAGTTCCAGCATTTACAATTCTTAATTGTTCGCGTCCTTTTTTGGAAATGTTTAAGATAAGGTTGACTCTAGGTATTAATCGCAGAGGATTGGTAAGCATGCGAAGGCAAGAGGCAGTTACGGTTATAAAAGAAATAGGCTCATCCTGCAAGCTACTTAATCCAAGTGAAATTGATTTGGAACAGGCCAATGCCGCGGGACACTACGAAATTCACATAAAAAGCTCCGTTGACGACGAAAATTGGCAGTGCTTGAAAGCCATAGCAAAAAAGTACAGCTTAGGAATCAAATTAACCGACAAAACCCTCATAATCTACAGAACAAAAAACAAGAAAAACGATAAATTGGTAAAGTTCTGAAAACCGCAGTGTTAGATGAAGCCTTCGACTGCACAGGGTCTTCTAAGTTTTTATGGCAGTTTCGCTAAGTCTATATTTCGTTGAGACTGAAAGTGAACAAGTTTGACTACCCTAATGCAGTGCGTTTCCAATGCATAAAATGTGGAATATGCTGCGGTGACACGAAAGAAAAGAGCAGGCACGTTCTCCTCTTAAAAACCGAAGCGGAACAGATCGCAAGGGCAACGGGGCAGCAAGTCGTCAAGTTCGCGGTTAAAATCGACGACAAAGCACCTTATAGCTACGAGATGAAGAAAAGGAAAAATGGGAAATGTGTCTTTCTAGAAAACAATTGCTGCAGCATTTACTCTTTAAGACCCTTGATATGCAGGTTTTATCCATTTGAACTAAAAGGTATGCATAACCGAAAGTACACGTTTCTTTACACGGCTGAATGCCCAGGCATAAACAAAGGCCAAGCATTGAACGAGGGTTATTTTAGAAAATTGTTTCAGCTGGCGCATGATAAATTCTGGTCGCCCGCAGGTTCAAATGGAGAAAGCTGATTCAGTAAGATGAGAGGGGGAACGCCTGTTGATTTTTGTGGTCGCGATGGTTGCTTCTAGGTTTGCCTGATATTAAGGGGCGTCGTTGAGTGTACGTGTATCCGCATTCGCATTGGAAGCCGGAGATTTTTTCGCCTTTGCGGGATATGGGGTTCCATTTGTGGCCTGAGCAGTTGGCGGTTTTTCTGTGTATTTGCCATAGGGCTTTTGCGTCTTCGAATGTTATGGCTACGTTGCGTTTTGCTGAGGTTAGGTACCATACGAGGTAGCTTGTGAAGGATATCCAGATTGCGGGGAGGATTATTATTAGCATGTTTAGCATGGTTTTTCACTTGTGTATTTTTGTTCTACTCACATACAATATGTCTATTTATAGACATATTACTGAACTGAGAATATTACATCTTAAGATATAAACGTTACGGCTCAGTCAGAACAAGAACAAAACTAAAGCTGCCGCAAAACATCCGCCTTCTCCAAAATATAACCACAATAATGACACTTCAACAAAAGAGGCTCCTCACTCTCAACATAAAACCTAACAGTTGCAGGCTCGTTACTGTTGCTTATGCAAGCGGGATTCGCACATTTTATAATAGCCTCAATCACCTTCGGCAA
>Ga0307420_1001273_pt1 | contig 11172 bp, 13 predicted proteins | sample SalMarWE160240MG_2_FD_202167 | JGI IMG/M metagenome (GOLD analysis project Ga0307420, IMG submission 202167) | Salt marsh sediment microbial communities from the Plum Island Ecosystem LTER, Massachusetts, United States - WE1602-40 | ecosystem: Environmental > Aquatic > Marine > Intertidal zone >... | reverse complement strand
CTTCATACGCAATCGTCGGCCTGGACGTCTCTTTCTTGTAAAAAATGAGCCATATACCGGCTTTGGCGGCATGATTCTCAGAAAGCCATTCGTGCCATTTATCTCTGTCGGTTACGTATAATTGCTTCATTTTAGGAATAAACGAATAATTATAAAAAATATTTCCATAACCTGGGCAATTATATTCTCGGCCGAGCTTTGCTCACTCTCAAGTTCAGCTTCAAGCCCAATTTTAGCAAGTGCAAGATTCTCATCCATATCCGGACTGGGCAGCTTCTTGGCTCTTGGAAACGCTTCAAGCTCATCCTTATCAAACCATATCAATTGGCACGTCCTGCACAAATCAAGATGGATCTGCTGATTGTCTCTGTTGACTATAAATTCTTTCAGCTTCTTTACACAACAAGGACACTTTCTATCCGATAGAGTGCTTCCGTTAATTGCTTCGAGCCAGAGTTTCCTGACAGTATCATCTTTTAAATACTTTCGCAGCACCGCCAGATTTGCCGCTACGCCCGAGCACGCTTCGCATTTCCATAGCGATCCTTCGGCGACCCGCATCGGGCTCAGTAATGTCTTACATTTAGGGCAGATCAAATTGTTTACCTCGCAAATAGGCTAACGAAGAAACCAATGGCTCTGTAATTCCCTGCTGTCCGGCTCATCGGCTTATTCGCCCTTATCAAGGCGATCATGTTCAAGCCGGTTTCCCATGCTGACGACGTCATCGATATCATACCCTATTGCTTTATAAAAATCAATGACACCGGTATTGGACGTCCTGATTTGAAGGTTGATTTTAGGACAGCCGGCGGCCCGCAATAACCTCTCGGCCTCCCGCATGATCTGCTTCGCAAAACCTTTACGCCTATACTTCGGAGCGACGGCCAGATAGTTAATCCAGCCGCGATGACCTTCATAACCGGCCATACACGTCGCGATGACTTTGCCTTCGAGCTGCCCCACCAGGAACCACTCCGGATTCACCTTGACTTTTCTCCGGATGTCACGTCTCGGATTATTCTGTGGAGCGACGAGGCCGCACCGGGCCCATAGATCGATTACATCTTGTTGATCTTCGGCATGATATTGTCGGATTACAAAGTCACTCATATTTGTGATTCGAACGATAAGTTAAAAAGCTGCATTAAAATGATTCGACTCTTACAGCGTATCAGTTCTCATTATTACAAAGTTCAATTGTATGGTCAATCAGTTCTATCCCACCAGGCCGTCCATGACCCGGCACGACAATCTTTGCTCCCGAGTACTTTTCTCTGACCTTTTTAAGCGTAGCCGGATAATTTATCAGGTCAGCTTCCTCGGTGTTACCGAGATTCCTGGCGTTCAGAGACTTGACCATGCAGCCACCGAATAATATTTTCCTCGCCGGGACCCAGGCCACGATATTGTCAACTGTATGACCACCACCTAAGAAAGCCAGCTCCACGCACGTGTCCCCACAACTCAGAGACATTCGCTCAGTGAACCAATTCCTGGGGGCCGGCTTATTCGTTCGCTTCAATATCTCGACGGTCTTTTCCAGAGCAAAAGAATCCGCTCCTCGTCTATGTGCCTCGGCCAAACCCCCGGCACAGTCGATATGGAAATGGGTGGGCACGACTTTTTGAATTGTAGCTTTATGCTCACGAGCAACCCAGTCGAACAGAACCCCGGCCTGCTCATCCGTCCAGGGTAAATCTATCATCATCGCATGTTTACCATCTATGACAATCAGGCCGTTAGCCGGCACGTTTTTGTAGCCAGCGATATCAAAATACGTCGTGTGAAGCCAAAGACCTTCGGCAAGTTTTATTACCGCAACATCATCAGCAAGCTTTATCCCGGAATTGTTTGATTCGGAGCCCGTGATTTTAATGCTGATACCGAACACACAAACCAGCAACAGAACCATAACTCTTCCGGCAAAAGGAATATTACATATTATCTTCATTACATACTCCGATGCGACTTTAATAGGATGTTTGAATTCCCCATATGGAGGACTTTACCCGTGATCCGGCTCAGCGGCTGGTTCAGATATCACATCAGTTACGCCAAGCCATATTTTCGCTATGTGAAAATCATTGAAGACGATAACGTTCTGGATATCCGGCGTGACGGAACGCTCGTATCGTTGCGCGTTATTGAACGAAGAGTTTGTCCTCACAACTATAGCCAGCTTGCTGCCTCGTTTCCTTTTGGGATCATTGAGAATAAGCTCGCGGATATCCCCAAATATTTCAGGAATTATCTGTGATTCCGTGATCTCACGCACATCAAAGATTTCACTGAAACCCGGCTTGACGCAGTCATCCTGAGAGATGTCTTTTATATATTGGTGGATATCATCGGGTATCAGCACGCCGTGCGCGATCGCATGAACAAACAATCCGTTCGAACTGACTGTATATTTTACAGGCATTTCTTTCTCCAAGAGCGAATGTTCATTATCAATACTAAAGTACTAACAGAAAATACTTCGATCTTCCGTCACTCAAAGTCAGTCCCAGACTTCCACACAACCAACAGTAACTGAAAATCTTTTGCTCTTAGATACGAAAATCATGGTGCTATCACTACGGATAAGAATATACTGTAAAAGCAGAACTTTCAAGTCAAAAATGTTTAAGAGCATAAGAATGGGACAACTTATATACCGATTTCTTACTAATTATGCTCATTTTTCGCCTGTTCCATAGCTTTCTCAAGGTGACCGAGAAGATATTTTTTGTCCGGTCCGCCCAGGTGTTCCCAGGGTAAGGTTTCATCGGGATTGAATTGTTTTTGTGCCGCTGCTTCAACATCGATGCCGAATTTTTCGAAGGCTCTGCGCCAAAGCTCGTAATCGAAACACTCGTCCCACAAGTCGAATTTTGCACCGTCCCTCCAGGCGGCTTCTATAACGTCGCACAGGCGCCTATCGCCCCGTCCGGTAGCCGATTCCAACACACTGCGATTTATATGGTGAAACTTGAACTGCAGGAACTTCGCGCGGAGCTTTGTTTTCTCCTCGATGATTATTTTTTTTGCCTGCTCGAAATACGACTTCGGTTTTTGGCCGAGCAGGCCAAACGGAGTGTGCGGTTTGGGAACAAACCAGCTCACGGCAGCATTGATCTGGCCCGTTTTGCCGTCCACTTTTTTTCGCAGCTTTGCCAATTGGAATGACAGCTCCACAATTCGCCTGACATCCTCCTCAGTCTCGCCGGGCAGGCCGACCATAAAGTAGAGCTTCAATCTTTGCCAGCCGGACCGGTACGCCGCTTCGACCGCAGCGTACAAATCCTCATCCTTCAGAGGCTTGTTGATAATCTGCCGTAATGTTTCGCTGGCCGCTTCGACTGCGATCGTCATGCCGCCTTTTCTGACCGAGGTCAGCAACTCAGGCAACATCTTCAACTGCCGGTCGACACGCAGGCTTGGCAGCGACAGGCCGACGTGCTTGTCGTGGAAATACGCGTGCAGGCCGGCAACCAATTCTTCGAGATCAGGATAATCAGCGCTCGACAGACTCAGCAGAGTTACTGTATCGTATCCCGTCGAGTGGTAGCAGGCCTTTGCGATATCTAAAATCCTTTTGACGCTGCGATAACGAATAGGCCTTCGGCAAAAGCTCGCCTGGCAAAATCTGCATCGGCCAGGACAGCCGCGCATAATTTCAATACTGACCCGTTCGTGCACTGCCTGGACAAAAGGAACTATTGGAGCAAGCGGCACAGAGGAATTGTCAAAATCTTCCACGACGGCATTGTGTAGCCTTTGGCCCGCATGAAACTCGGGAACATAAGCCCAGTCGAATTTGTTGGCAATAGAGGAAAGAATTTCATTTTTAGTTGCGCCGAATTTCTTTTCGGCCCGAATCAATTCCGCAAGCTGGACTACTGCTTCTTCGCCGTCACCTAATAAGAACAGATCAATAAACTCAGCTATCGGCTCACAACAATTGGACATTCCACCGCCGGCGATAATCAACGGCTCATCCTCGCCTCTGTCACGGCTTCGGATTTTGATGCCCCCAAGGTCGAGCATGTTGAGCACATTGGTGTAGCATAACTCGTTGGTCAGGCTAAAGCCGACAATATCGAAACTTTTTAACGATGCTTTGGACTCCAGACTGTACAAGGGAATCATCTTTTCTCGAAGCACCGTTTCAGCATCGAGCCAGGGCGCAAAGACTCGCTCGGCGGCAATTCCGTCGATTTTGTTAAGGCAATCGTAAATAATCGCAAGGCCCGTATGAGACATTCCTAATTCGTAAATATCTGGAAAACATAACGCGATTATCAGTTCGCATTTCGGCAGGTCCTTCTTTATCTGGTTTATCTCGCCGCCGATGTATCTCCCGGGCTTGCGAACGTATGGCAGGAACTCCCGTTCAACCTGCTCAGATAATATTATCACTTTCTTTTCACACATAACCGCATTATAGACTGATTATGGACTAATTTCTATTGATTCTCGCCCAATAATCCATTATCAATTCCTGTTTGCAGAAAGGTTATTTATGAGAAGAATATTTAGTCGTTCCATGGCCATACTCGTTTGTCTTTCTCTGGTCGCGATGTCTTTTTTTTCTTGTGCTAAGAAAGACCGGGCCGATGCCGATAGCGGCTATCAAATGATTATGGGCACTTTCGTCCATATAGTCGCCGTATCGGAAGATTCGGATACAGCAAAGAAATGTGTCCAAGCAGCTTTAGAGGAAATTCGTAAGGTTGACGATCTGATGAGCGATTACAAGAGCGATTCGGAAATCAGCCAGGTCAACAGAGAGGCATTCGAAAAAAAAGTCAAGGTCAGCGAGTCCACATACGAGGTCCTGCAAAGAAGTGTCGAATTTAGTCAAATGACCGGCGGCGCGTTTGATATTACCGTCGGGCCGCTCGTTGCTCTGTTCCGTAATGCGAAAGAAAGCAAAGTCGCCCCAGACGAGCAGCAAATCGCCCTGGCCAGATCGAAGGTAGGTTTCGAAAAGCTGAAACTCGACAATGAAAACAAGACAGTGCAATTCTCCGGCAAAGGTATGCTGCTGGACCTGGGCGGCATAGCCAAAGGTTATGCTATTGACAAGGCAATTGAAGCAGCGCAGCGCAGCGGGGCAATCGGGGCAATGGTCGATATCGGCGGCGATGTTCGATGCTTCGGCTTGCCGCCGGAAGGTAAGGATAACTGGTTGATAGGTTTGCAGGATCCAAACTCCGCTATCGAGGGCATCGAAGGGGGTGGACTTCTGCTGGTACTGGAAATAACAAACGCAGCGGTAGCTACGAGCGGCGATTATCAACAGTTTGTCATTATCGAAGGCAAACGCTACAGCCATATTATGGACCGCACGACAGGAACCAGCGCCGGAGGTCTTTCAAGCGTCACCATCATTGCCGACAATGCAACCGATGCCGATGCGCTTGCTACCTCGGTCAGTGTTATGGGCGCCGAAAAGGGCCTTGCTTTGATCGAGAAGCTGCCAAATACTGAAGCGATTCTGATAGTCCCCGAGCCAAAGTACGAGATAATCAAAACCAGCGGCGCTGAAAAGTATGTAAAAAGTGCCAGATCGGAAAAATAAATTCTCGCCAATCCGGTTTATGCAGTTACTGCTTTAGTTGTTTTTTCTACGGGCGTGAGCGGTTCCGGGGCGTTTTTTCCTCGGTAGACAATTACTTTAGTAGGACATTTGTTCATTGCGGTTTCTTCTTTTTCGGTTGTTTCGTATTTTACGTAATCACACCTGGCCAGGTTATCTTCAACCTTGAACAGGTCGGACTGTTTGGCACAGAGGCCGCAGCCGATACAGCCGACTTTGCAGATTGCTCGCGTGCTCTTACCGGTCTCTTTACTGCTGCAGGCGACCGTCATCATATTTTCATGCCGGAACGGAACCATCTCGATCAGATTCCTTGGGCAAGCCTTCGAGCAGGCGGTGCAGCCGGTGCATTTATCGTAGTCGACGGTGGCCAGGTCGTCAATAATGCTCAAAGCATCGAATTTACAGGCTCTCGTACAATCGCCGAAGCCGAGGCAGCCAAAAGCACAGGCCTGGACATTCGCCAGTGCGTTTGCCGCCGTGCAGCTTTGTATGCCTTGATATTTTGCATACATTGTTTTATCCTTGCTGTGGGCACGACAGTGCACGATAGGTTTTTTCTGCGGGCCTGAGTCACTGACCTGCAGGTTCAAAATGTCTGCGATTTTGCTCGATGTATCCGGCCCGCCGGGTGCGCATTTGCCCAGTAGCCCGGGATCTTTGAGCACAGCTTTCGCGTACTGACCGCAACCGGCGAAACCACACGCTCCGCAGTCCAGATTCGGCAACACATGATGAATCTCTTCGACCTTCGGATCGACCTCGACTTTGAGCTTTACGCTTGCGATCAAAAGCACTAATGCAAAACCGCCACCCAGGCCAAGCATCGTCAGGCCGGCGGGCCATGCACTCTGCCATAATTGGTAAATATCAGCCAAAAGCATATTCTATTCCATTAACATAACAGAGACAAAACAGTCTCAAGTGACTAAAGTGCCTAAAGTGTAAAGTGACTAAAGTTTAAAAAAGATATCAGTTCACTGTAGGCATGTGAACTTACCTTTGTTCACTTTAGCTCACTTTAGGCACTTTAGCTCACTTTCTTATCTAATCATTCCTGCAAAACCCATAAACGCCATGGCGAGCAGCCCTGCCGTAATCAGGGTAATCGGCGCGCCTTTGAGGCAGTCCGGGACATCCGCCAAATCCAGATTTTCACGAATGCCGGCCATAATGCAAATCGCCATTGTAAAACCTATGCCGGCACCGAAGCTCAGAACGACCGCTTCAAGCAGAGAGTTTATGCCCCAGAGGTTTATGAACAAACATAATCCTAAAATCGCGCAGTTTGTCGTAATGAGCGGCAGAAATATACCAAAGCTTTCGTACAACGAAGGGAAGAATTTTCGCAGATACATCTCGACTAATTGCACGGCACCGGCGATCACCAATATAAAACAAACGTATCGCGTCACTTCCAACGGCGTTCCTATCAGGAGCAAATGGTCAATCAGCCAGGTTAGCGTGCCGCTTAGTGTCACGACAAATGTGACCGCCAGGCCCATCCCGAAAGCCATATCGATTCTGCCCGATACTCCAAGATAAGGGCAGATACCGAGAAACTTCGTAAACACGAGGTTATTGACGACCACAATTGATATGAAACCCATAAGCAGGATGCTTAATGTATCCATAAATATCACCTCTTACGCTTTCCTACCGGCGACAATATTGACCAGGCCCAACATGAGGCCTAATGTTATGAACGCTCCGACAGGCATGCTCATTGCCGCCCACGGCACAAAGGCATCAGGCATTAATTGAGCCTCGAATATCTTACCCGTCGAGAGTAATTCCCGAATGGCAGCCAAAACACACAGCGTCACTGTAAAACCAACACCCATACCCAGCGCATCGATAACACTTACCACCAAAGGATTCTTGCTGGCACAGGCCTCGGCCCGGCAGATAATTATGCAGTTGACGATAATCAGGGGGACATACGGTCCAAGCGTCTCACTCATCCTGGGTACGAACGCTTTGAGAAACAAATCCGCGATAGTCACAAATGTTGCTATTGTCAGTGTGAACATCAGGATTCGCAGATGCGGCTTAAGAAGGTTTCGCATCAGGCTGACAATAATATTGCTGCATATTAGCACAAAAATAACACAACAGCCCATCGTCAGGGCCGGCTTAACCGCAGCGGTCACCGCCAGCGTTGGGCACATTCCCAGCAGCAGCCGGAAGACTGGATTCTCACGCCACAGCCCGGCCAACAGCGTCTGCCAATAACGTGCGGTTTTAACGTTACTGTTTGTCATTACCGATTATCCCTTTCTTCAGCATCTGCTCTTTAACCTTCGTTATGGAATTACTCATTATCTCAACGACTGCTTCGCTGCTTATCGTCGCGCCGCTAATGGCAACAATCTCAGAGTCGATTTTGCTGCGTTCGCCGACGGTTACAAGCTTGAGTTCTCCGGCCGGCGCGCCCTTGAACTGGTCCCGGTAGTAATCGTATTTTATCTGGTCCCCGAAGCCGGGGGTTTCATTGCTTAAGAGCACATCGAAACCGGCAATCTTTTCAAAATTCTTATCGAGAGCAATAACCAGTTTAATCTTGTCAGCAAAACCCGACCCGACAGCCTCGAAACTCCAGCCGACACATTCTTTCGCCGACGACATCGCCTTGTAAATCTCTACTTTTTCCATCCTGCCCCGGGGCGATTGAATCTCGATCTGTTCGTCCAGAGGGATAAAGTCCTTCGCCTCCGGCAGCAGTACAGCAACCATGCGATTGCGCTTGTTAATTTCGTTCTGCCTGATTCTCGGCGACAAGGCGGCGCTGGTTACCGCGATCAGCAACCCGAAACAGAATGACGCAACAATCAGAAGCCAGCTCTGTTGCATGAAGTGTTTTATTTTAGACACTTGGTTTACCTCCAGCAGGCACCCGCTTGAAGAATCTGTCTATCAGCGGCGTCAAGGCATTCATCAACAGAATAGAAAACATGATACCTTCCGGGTATTCTCCGACAATTCTTATCAGCATCGTTAATGCCCCGACACCAAGGCCGAAAATCCACATCCCCCTGAGTGTCAAAGGGGCAGTCACAGGATCGGTGGCAATAAAAAAAGCACACAAAAGCAACCCGCCGCTTGTCAGGTGGAAGAATGGCTGAACGTAAGCAAAGGAATCGATTAGATACGCTATCCCGGCAAAAACAAAAGCGGCGGCCAGGACAGCCAACGGTATGTGAAAACTGATCGTTCGCCTTACCAACAGGTAGAAGCCCCCGATTAAAAGAGCGATTACACTTGTCTCACCCAGGCATCCACCTATTTCGCCTGTAATCATTGACGAGAATTGCTTTTCGCTATAGATATCCGCTCCAAGTTCATTTTTAATGGCCAGCTTGCTCCATGCCAGCGGGGTCGCCTGGGTTCTTGCGTTGAGTATATTTTCCTGGGCAACCGCAGGCATGGCAGGATCTATCGTGACCGGCACAGTCCATGTTGTCATTAACAACCCGAACGAGACCGTTAGAAATGCCCGGCCGACCATAGCAGGATTGAAGATATTGGAGCCAAGCCCCCCGAATACCATTTTGCCGATTGTGATGGAAAACACGCCGCCAATCACCGCCGCCCAGACAGGCAGTCTCGGCGGAAGCGACAAGGCGAGAATGATGCCGGTCACGACGGCACTGAAATCATCGAGTGAATTCGGTTTTTTACGAATCAGATTGCAGAGCCATTCGGCGGCAACACATGAAATGACACAGGCTACAATGAGTATGAGTGCGTGCATGCGAAAGTAGTACCCCGCTGCCGCCATCGCGGGAGCCAAACCGATGATTACATCGATCATTACGCTCCTCGTCGAATATCGCTCGCTGATATGCGGCGCACACGAAACTCTTATATCCCTTAGCATTCCACGCTTCCCTGTCGTAAGACCATATATTTATCCTTGTGACCCGCGAGTTATCGTTCGTAAAAGAACGACATTACTGCGGCATCTTCTGTTTTTGTCTGGCCAGAAATATTTTGCCTGTTTTGATATATCCCGTTACTTCAATATTGGCCGGGCAGACATAACTGCAGCAGCCACACTCGATACATGCACTGATATCATAACGTTCGGCCACATCCAGCAGATTGTTTTTGACGGCGTGCGCTATTCTCGTCGGATTCAAATTCTCGGGGCATGCCTGCAAACATCTGCCGCAGCGAATACAAGGCGTCTGGCGCCTGGCGAATTTAGCGATTCCTATTTGCTCTTTTGTTAATACGGTGACAGCATTCGTGGTTTTTGTAATCGGCGTTTCCAAATCTGCAATTGCTATCCCCATCATCGGTCCGCCAAGAATGACCTTGGCAGATTGTTGGGTCACCGACCCGCAAAATTCCAATAAATCTTCAACCGAGGTTCCTATAGGAACATAGTAGTTTCCGGGCTTGACGATTGCCTCTCCCGTCACGCTTACAACCCTGTGAGTTAGAGGTAAATTGGAAACGACCGCTTCAGCAATTGCCGCAGTAGTAGCGACATTAAGCACCACTATACCGATCATAGGTGGAATACCGCCGGAGGGAACATTCTTCTTTAGAATCGCTTTAATGAGCTGTCTTTCACCACCCTGGGGATATTTTGTTTTCACCGGAACGACTCTTATCCCGTCGACGTCCCCGGAATTTTTCAGTGCCGCACTCATAACCTCTATAGCCCGCGGTTTATTATCCTCAATACCGATAAAGACCTTCGAACAACCGGATGCTTTTCTGGCAAGCTTGATACCGGCAATAACCTGGCTGGTCCATTCGAGCATAACACGATAATCGCAGGTAATATACGGCTCGCACTCGCAACCATTTATAATCAACGCCTCTTTGGGCAATCGCGGATTTGGCTCTATTTTTACCCTTGTCGGGAAACCGGCCCCACCCATACCAACGATTCCGGCCCCACGAACGGCATCGCATATCTGTTCGGCGGAGTAATCACGCACATCGAAATCATCGTCTAACTTGAAGTATGACCGATTTGTCGGATTATTGGGCAATGCATCTATAACTATCGCAAGGCTCCGGCCCAGAACGGCGTGAGATCGCAAGGCGATTTCTTTTACGTTCCCGTTAATAGGCGAATGAACAGGTGCAGAAACAAATGAATCGGAATCGCCGATTCTCTGACCTGCCTGGACAGTATCCCCCTTTCGAATTAACGGTCGACAGACAGCGCCAATATGCTGGCTAAGCATTACCGCAACCTGCTTGACGACTGGGCCAGGCTGTATCTGGCTATCACAAGTCAGGCTCTTGTTGTCCGGAGGATGTACTCCCCCGCTAAATGTAAATCTATCTCTCGAATTAACGTTCATACTCTTGAAGCTTGAATTATTTATCTAAACCAAGTTATTTGTTTATCACTCTCGTAATCAATACGCAGACGAAAGTTACCAGCAGGGCCAACACGAAGCTGAGGGCTGTCTGCATCTGCTCGGTAGTGATCGCGCCGGCGAGCACTCTTTCAAAAACTGCTAAAGATACAATAAAAACCATTAACGGCAGCAAGAAAGCAAGAATAGCCTTAAGCGCGACGGATGGGCCTGAAGAACCTCCCAACTGCCCATAAATCC
>Ga0307420_1001267_pt1 | contig 11209 bp, 7 predicted proteins | sample SalMarWE160240MG_2_FD_202167 | JGI IMG/M metagenome (GOLD analysis project Ga0307420, IMG submission 202167) | Salt marsh sediment microbial communities from the Plum Island Ecosystem LTER, Massachusetts, United States - WE1602-40 | ecosystem: Environmental > Aquatic > Marine > Intertidal zone >... | reverse complement strand
ACCTGAGAGAGGCATAGACCCGATGGAGTGTGTGGCCATAGGTGCTGCCATTCAAGGAGGAGTCCTCACAGGAGAGATCTCAGATATAGTGCTCCTCGACGTAACTCCTCTTTCCCTTGGGATAGAAACTCTAGGTGGTGTCTTCACAAAGGTTATCGAAAGAAACACAACAATACCTGTTAAACAAAGCCAAACCTTTTCGACAGCTGCTGACGGGCAGACCGCCGTTACAGTACACGTGCTCCAAGGGGAACGTAGCATGGCAAAGGACGATATAAGTTTAGGTCAATTTAATCTCACTGGCATTCCATCAGCACCCCGAGGTATCCCACAAATTGAAGTGACATTTGACATCAACGCAGATGGAGTTCTGAATGTTTCTGCAAAAGATTTAGGAACTGGAAATCAGATGGGAATCAAAATTACCGCCTCCACTAAGCTTAGCCAAACAGAGAAAAACCGAATGATAAAAGAGTCAGAACAGTTTGCTGAACAAGACAAACGCGTAAAAAAGGAGGCTGAAGTTCGAAACACCGCCGATTCGTTGATTTACACGACTGAGAAAACGTTAAACGAGATCTCAGACAAAATACCTATCGAGCAGAAGACGACGATTCAAGAGGCCATTCAGGGGTTGAAAGATTCATTAAAATCTGGAGGATTAGCTGAAATAAGTGCTAAGGTCGAAGAGTTAAAAAGGTTAGCTCAAGAAGCAGGGACAACAGTCTATCAGCAGGCTGCGTCTCAAAGAGCTCAACAACAAGCGACCCAGGAAACTCCGCCAACTAAAGAAGAACAACAGGGAAAGAAGACTGTTGATGCAGAGTACAAGGTTGTGGACGAGTAAAAGAAATAGCCTTTTCATTTTTCATCTACTATGAAAAGTCTGGTGATCTCCTAATTTGACGAGTGGATTGGATTATTACGATGCATTAGGTGTCAATAAGGATGCGTCTAAAAAAGAAATTAAGCGTGCGTTTCGCAAGCTTGCTTTCAAATATCATCCAGATAGGAGCAAGTTACCTAACGCCGAAGAGAAATTCAAGGAGGCCTCAGAGGCTTACGCCGTACTCTCTGACCCAAAAAAGAGGCGCCAATACGATGCTTCAGGCCTAGAAGGAATAAAAAATCAATACAAGCAAGAAGACATCTACAACCGCCAGAACTTCCAAGACATCTTTTCAGAATTTGGCTTTAATGGCAACGATCTCTTCAACCGAATCTTCGGTGGCGGTTTCACATTTAAACAAGGTCAGCGTGAGCTCCGTCGTGGTCGCAACTTAGAGGCCCAAATGGAGATTACGCTGGAGCAGGCCGCTTTCGGAACTAAGCTAGAAGTCAATTTGCCAAGAATGAAGAAGTGCACCAAATGCGGCGGTTTAGGCGTCGAGCCAGGTAGCAAGTTGGTGACTTGTCCAAAGTGTCAGGGCGCCGGAAGAATAGCGCATAGAATCAAATCTGACTCAGATTTCGGACAGGTGATCACTTCATGTGACCGATGCAATGGCAGAGGAGAAGTAGCTCAGAAGAAATGTAAGACATGTGGAGGCGACGGACTCGAAGAAAGGAGAGCAAGACTTCAGATTAATGTGCCAGCCGGTATCGATGATGGGGATCGTCTAGTCCTTCGAGGGCAAGGCGAATATGGACCATATAATGGTCCACCAGGAGACTTCTACGTGACGATAAAAATAAAACCTCACTCCTATCTAAATAGGAAAGGTTTAGATCTAGTTTATGAGACTACCATCAATTTTGCTCAAGCTGCCTTAGGTGCTGAGATAGAAGTACCCACACTATCTAGGAAAACATTAGTTCAGGTTCCACCTGGAACGCAAAGTGGCACAGTGCTACGACTAAGAGGCGAAGGGATAAAAAGTAGCCTTGGCAGAGGAGACGAACTCGTCAATGTAACCGTGCAAACTCCCACGAAACTGACACCTAAGGAAAGAAAGTTGCTCCAGGATCTCTCCAAGGAGTTCGATTCTGACGAAATTAAACGGTGATAGACTCAGGGTTACTATTGTCCTGACTCGAATATGCGCGTGCGCTAAGTCGATGGCAGCGAGTCCAAATCGGATAGCTAGAACCTGTCAAACTCGTTCGAAGAACCGCCCCGTTGAAGATAGACTACTTAAGAGATCTGTCTCTTTATATTGAACGCGTCTCTTTGGTTATCCATAGTGACTGTATGAGCAAGGAAAAAAGAAGGAAGACTAAGCACATCGACACTGACGACGCTGAACAAAAGATTGAGCGAGAAACGGGGGACATTTATGATGGCAAACAGAGAGGAGAAATGTTGAAAGCGGAGGGTATTACTGCTGCCGAAAATTCGTTCATGCAAGGAAGAGAGATGACTCCAAAAAAGAGAAAACACCTCTCACATAAAGACACGGTTTCAGTTGATCTCGCTGCAGAGGAATACACTGAAGACTAAATCAGCGTCAGCTGTTATTGTTTCTCCTTACATCTTATTACGATGGATGTAGAAATTGAAATTTGCCGTTATCCGCCTGACATCCACAGGGTAACTTCTTGATTTCGTTAAAATTAATAGACGCCACATTTTCAACCAAAGTTCCTTTTGAACCACATTTTTTGCAGTCATAGCTTACATTCGATTTTGCCTCACTCACATAATCACCTCCCACATGCTGCCTTTTTCATTTGTATTTTATTTTATAGAATAGGATAATAAGAGCTTGGATAAAACCAAAAAAATTCATGGTATGAAATTTTATCTTCAAGTGCGCGCGCATAAACTGAAGGATAATTTAGTGACCTGATCCGTCTTCTCATATATCAAAATAATTAGTGGAACACTCAATGCTAAAAAATTTGGTATATACCCAACTTGCATATTCGGTAACATGAATAATGGAGGACCAAAAGTTCAAAAGGAGTCTCCGAGAAAAGGTTTTGTTTCTTCTTTAGCAGTGGCATTTTTTGCGCTTATTTTGCCATAATACGCTTTTTTAGGATTTGTGGTTGGGTGTTGATGTTTTAACAAAAGTTTACCAGTAAAAAAGCGGGCTCTGAAGTTGCCGAAGTTTTATTACTCACTGCAATTACTCTTTTTTGATAGATTATTTTCTATCTCTTGGAAATAGCTCTTTGACTCTTGAGCTGCCTTCCTCAGTTTCTCATTTACACTCATCTCGTTTTATCCCTCCCTTTAATTTCCGCAGCTCATACTGAACCTGTTTAAGTTCAAATGCATCAAGAGGGACTCACTTGTTCCCAATGGGTAGACCTCTATCATCCTGATCTGCTGACCCTTGGCAAATGTTGCCTCATTGTTTTAGGGTTCCTAAGCGTAAGCAATGCATCTTATTTAAATCCTCTTCCAGTGTAGAAAAACTGGTTCGTGCTCTGAAAACCAAAATTATATTAAATTTAGAAATATTACACAAAAAATAATCCAATTCAAACATTTCTTCTTTTTTTCTCCATAAAACTTGGAGTTTAGAGAATATTTTACTAGTAACTTAGGGTGCGAATCCCTCTCCCCTCCGCACCTGAAATACTCACCCCTTTAAGCACTAAAAAAAGGGGATTTTGCGGGATAAATGGTCGGGTGAAGTCTCAAGCTTTTACTAGAGATATGCGCGCGCACAGCCAAGTTATGATTATTTTGTGTGCGTATAGGTGCATAAATGATAAGTCTTTGTATGAGCATTTACATTAATGGGAGCTAGAGAGTATGGTGAAAGAAAGTGCATACATCCGATGGTTTGAGAACATAAGTTCAAACGATGTTCTCGTGGTTGGAGGAAAAAACGCTTCTTTGGGGGAAATGATTCGTACTCTTAAGGATGAAGGTATTCGTGTTCCTGATGGATTCGCCATAACGGCAGAGGCTTTTTGGAAATTTATAGAGGCCAATGATCTGAAGGAGAAGATCAAATGTCATCTGGAAAACCTGAAAAGCGGAGATATGACTCTTGAATTGAAAGTGGTGGGAAAATCAATACGGGATCTCTTTTTGGGTGGTTGTTTTCCTGAAGAGCTTGCTGAGGCGATAAGAAAATCTTACCGGGAATTATGCAGGCGTTACGCTAGTGATGAGGTGGATGTGGCGGTGAGAAGTAGTGCTACAGCTGAAGATCTGCCTGAGGCGAGTTTTGCGGGTCAACAGGATACGTACCTGAATGTAAGGGGTGAGGAAGAGTTGTTAAAGGCATGCCGGAAGTGTTTCGCCTCGCTTTTCACTGATCGAGCAATCATTTACCGTGAAGAACACGGATTTGAACACATAAATGTCGCTCTTTCTATCGGCGTGCAGAAGATGGTGCGTTCTGATAAGGCCTATGCCGGAGTTATTTTTACTATTGATCCGGAGACTGGTTTTCGTGATGTAGTTGTCATAAATGCTGCTTGGGGACTTGGCGAGATAGTTGTTCAAGGCATAGTTACACCAGACGAATACATGGTTTTTAAGCCCTTACTGGACAAAAAAAATTTAGCTCCCATCATCAAGAAAACCTTGGGTGACAAATTAAGGAAAGTAGTATATGCCAAAGTCGAGGGTAAGACCGTCAAGAATGTGAATACTTCTAAAATTGAGCGTGAATCCTTTGTTCTTGAAGATGGAGAAACTTTAGAGTTGGCACGTTGGGCTTGCACCATTGAAAAACATTACAAGACTCCCATGGATATAGAATGGGCCAAGGATGGTGAAACTGGTGAGTTATTTATCGTGCAAGCCCGTCCAGAAACGGTTCAAAGCCGAAAGAAAGTTGGTTCGTTGAAAACCTATCTGCTAAAGAAGCAGGGGAAAATACTTTTGTCGGGTATTAGTATTGGCGATGCCATCGCCGCTGGGAAAGTTTGCAGGATCAAAAGCGCGAGTGACATTGCTCTTTTTAGAGATGGTACCATTTTAGTTACCGAAATGACAGACCCAGACTGGGTGCCAATCATGAAAAGGGCAGCGGGAATCGTAACAGATTATGGTGGTCGCACCTGTCATGCTGCTATTGTTAGCAGAGAGTTGGGAATTCCGGCAATTGTGGGAACACGAGAGGCAACAAGAATTTTGAATGATGATCAAGAGATAACTATTTCTTGTGCTGAAGGTGAAACCGGCTATGTTTATGGGGGCATCCTTGAATTTGAGGAATCGAAGGTGAGTCTTGACGGCATCCCAGTGACCCGAACCTCATTAATGCTGAATATGGGAAGCCCTGACATAGCATTGCGGTGGTGGAAGCTGCCTTGCGAGGGAATTGGTCTTGCCAGAATGGAATTCATAATCAATAACATCATCAAGATTCACCCTATGGCTCTGGTTCGTTTTGATGATTTAGAGGACGAGAAAACGCGCAAACAAATCCAGGAATTGACCCGAGGCTATAAAGACAAGACAGAATATTTTGTTGAGCATCTGGCACGGGGGATTGCTAAAATTGCTGCATCCCAGTATCCTTGGCCAGTTATTGTGCGAATGAGTGATTTCAAGACGAATGAGTACGCCAATCTTATTGGTGGGAAGCAATTTGAACCAAAGGAAGACAATCCTATGATCGGTTTCCGGGGTGCCTGCCGGTACTATAGCGACCGTTATCGTGAAGGTTTTGCCCTCGAATGTCGCGCCATCAAACGAGTCCGCGAGGAGATGGGATTGTCTAACGTTCTCATTATGATTCCGTTCTGTCGAACTCTTGAAGAAGCAGACAAGGTTTTGGATGTGTTGAGGGAACACGGACTGAAGCGTGGTGAAAACGGACTAGAAGTATATGTTATGGTTGAGATACCGTCTAACGTAATATTAGCTGAGCAGTTTGCTGAACGTTTTGATGGTTTTTCCATTGGATCTAACGATCTTACCCAACTTGTTTTGGGTGTGGATCGGGATTCAAGTGAGCTCTCCTACCTATTTGATGAACGCAATGAAGCAGTTAAAAAGATGATATCTGATCTGATTACTACCGCCCACAAAGCGGGCCGCAAGGTAGGCATATGTGGTCAAGCGCCCAGCGATTATCCTAACTTCGCCAAATTTCTGGTCGAGAATGGCATTGACTCTATCTCGCTTAACCCAGACAGTGTCGTTAAAACAAAACGGCTTGTTGCTATAGCCGAAAAAAACTAACTCAATAACCCAGTTAAATTCTCTTTATAGCTTTCACGCATGCATAACCGTTCGCCACTCGTACGGATGCGCCGCGCGCGTTCGTACTGTCTCAAATGTGGATCAGCTAAGCGCGCGCAAACTATTTGAAGCAAAAAACGCATGAAAAGAAACAGTGTTGCATTTTAAATTGTACCATCTTTGGCTGAACCTATTTTGGAACAAATCTCGAGAAAATTGTTACGGAAACTTGACAAGAACAGGCGCATTTGCGCGTGCATATAAAAATTTTGGAGAAAAATTTAAAGCATAAACCTTTTTGTGTAGTTATAAAAATAAATTCTAGTTCGAACATAATATTATTTATGAACATAGAAAAACTACGGTGCTTTCTTCCGGTAGGTGGTCAGGCTAAGAGACTAAGACCCCTGACACACGACATATCAAAGCCTTGTATAAGATTCTTGAATAGACCGCTAATCGAATTCTCCATGGCTACCTTGGCTGAACAAGGGGTAAGTAACTTTATTTTCGGAGAATATGGTTACACCAACTACACGAACCTCTTTGATCAGTATGGGGAAGGAATTGGTTTTTCTGCAAAATATAATATCACACCGAGAGTTCACATAAAACATCAGCCAAACCTGGATGATTGTGGAAGCGCTGATTCATACAGGCTAAACATGGAATATTATGATGTTCAAGATCCGGTCCTTGTTGTCCAGGGTGATGGCCTTTTTGAAATCGATCTTAATTCCCTAGTTGAAAGCCATGAAAAAAATGGGGCACTAATGACTATTGCCTTGGCGAGGGTAGAAGACGTAGAGAAATATGGCGTAGCCGATTTAGACGAGGATATGAAAATTAAAAGGTTTGTTGAAAAGCCGTCAAAAGAGGGCGCTCCAAGCAATTTTGTTAATGCTGGTATCTATCTTCTATCACCAGAAGTTAGAGAGATAGTTGGAAGTGATGAAGTAAATAAGTTGGTTGCCGAGAGAGGGAGATTTGATTTTGGCTACGATTTAATACCATATCTTGTGGATAATGGTTTTCCTGTTTATGGATATGGGATAGATGTTTGGTATGATATTGGGAATCCAGAAATGTATCTACGAGCAATGTACGACTTTCTTAATGGGAAATCGGACATTAGAGTCATGGAAGAAAGAATCTTGCCGAATAGGAATATTTGGGTTCAGGGATATAGCGAGGATTCCATAAAAAGGCGGGAAGAGATAATTAGAAAATATAAAGAAAACAGGTTTTACGTGCATGGTGCTGCCTTAATTGGTAGACACACGAGAATAGGTGATTTTTCGAAGATTCAGGATTCGAACATTGATAATTTCTGTATAATCGGTAAGCATGTTAACTTGGAGAGAACTGCAGTTATGGATGCTGCTAGGATTGGGGATTCCGCTTGTTTGTCAGATAGCATCTTGGGTAGGAAAGTCATTATAGAGTCAACCCGCAGCAATCCTACTTGTATAGAATCAACTTCTGTTATAGGCAACTGTGTCCACATCAGGAAGGGATGTAAACTCGTTAGGACCAAAGTAAATCCGGGGTTGACACTACCGCCAGGAATGACATACCGAAACAAATTCTTGCAGACCTATGAGGACGTTGCTGAACTAGCCTCATGAAGAAAATCAAAAACGGGATATGGACGTATCAAACCTTAGTGTGAAAACGTCATGCGCACACATTTATCTAGATCTAGGTAATGTAAGACCACAGTTAGCACAGAAATAAAAGTTAGACGCTAACTCAAGATCTTGACAGCTACATTTTATAGTAGCTTTGCAAATTGGGCAAATAATAATATTAGGTTTGGACTCCTTACCTGCACATTTGCTGAGGTTCATAACCATAAAGTAATGGGTTCTTTTTAAAAAGAATTGTTGAACACATATACACTTCTGAAAAAGTTAAATTGCCAGTATATCAAAAAGCAGAATAAGGTGTTTTGATGAGGGGTCTAGAAAGCCGACTGAGCCGCCTGCTGAAAAGCGACTCGTACCTCATACCATTTTCGGATCAGATTAGACACCGGCTAGAGCTTATCGAAGAGACAGAGCAGAATCTAACACAAGATAAAATGAGCTTAGAAGACTTTGCGTCCGGTCACGAATATTTTGGACTGCATTTCCGCCGAAACGAATGGGTTTTTCGTGAATGGGCACCAAACGCTACATCAATTTTTCTAATCGGAGACATGACTGGATGGCAAACGCGCAGAGAATTTGCGCTAGAAAAAATCAGTGACGATGGCGTCTGGGAAATTTACCTAAATGCCAATAAACTGGCGCGTGGTGATCTGTATCGACTCCATACTCACTGGCCTGGGGGCGAAGGCGATCGCATTCCAGCCTATGCACGACGGGTGGTGCAAGATCCAAAAACTCTGATTTTCAGCGCCCAAGTATGGTTACCTCAAGAGACATATCATTGGAAAAAACCTAATTTCAAACGACCAAAAGAGCCCCCCTTCATCTATGAAGCGCATGTCGGTATGGCACAGGAAGAAGACAAAATCGGATCCTTCCAAGAATTTACCCTTAAAGTGCTTCCGCGAATCATCAACGCAGGATACAACACATTACAGCTGATGGCCATTCAAGAACATCCATATTACGGATCCTTCGGATATCAAGTATCAAGCTTCTTCGCACCATCATCAAGGTTCGGAACTCCAGAGGATTTAAAAATCCTGATCGACACAGCTCACGCCCAAGGTCTCACGGTATTCATGGACCTGATCCATTCCCACTCCGTATCAAACGAAGTGGAGGGGCTAAGTCGCTTCGATGGGACACTATTTCAGTATTTTCATGACGGACCACGCGGAATACACAAGGCATGGGATTCACGCTGCTTCGATTACAATAAACCGCAGGTTCTACATTTTTTACTTTCAAATTGCCGATACTGGCTAGACGAATTCAAGTTTGACGGTTTTCGATTCGACGGCGTCACCAGCATGCTTTACCTACAACACGGTCTCGCAAGAGTATTCACTTCGTACAATGATTACTTCGACAGCAGCGTGGATGAAAATGCACTAACCTATTTGGCGCTGGCCAATCGAGTAATTCATGATATCCGACCTGACGCCGTCACCATAGCCGAGGACGTCAGCGGCATGCCAGGTTTGGCTGTTCCCCAGTCAAAGGGCGGATTTGGATTTGACTATTGCTTCGCAATGGGCGTGCCAGATTACTGGATCCGTCTAATAAAAGATTTCAAAGACGAGGACTGGCCCATAGGCCATCTCTGGTTTGAACTTACCAACCGAAGGAAAGATGAAAAAACCATTAGTTACGCCGAATCTCACGACCAAGCGTTAGTGGGTGACCAATCGCTTATTTTTCGACTGATCGGTGAGAACATGTACGATCATATGAGGGCTGATGACGACAGCTCTATGGTCGCCCGGGGAATAGCGTTACACAAGATGATCCGTTTGATAACCTTGGCCACTGCCGGCCACGGCTATCTTAACTTTATGGGGAACGAGTTCGGCCACCCCGACTGGATCGATTTTCCCCGCGAAGGAAACAACTGGTCATATAAGCACGCCAGACGACAATGGCACCTCGCAGACGATGTTCACCAAAAATATAATTTGTTAGCCCATTTTGACCACGACATGATTGCATTAGCTAGGGCACACCGCCTCCTTGGCTCTTCCAACCTACAACTCTTGCATGAAGATTCCACAAACAAAGTAATCATCTTCAAAAGAGCCGATCTAATCTTTATCTTCAATTTTAATCCCCATAGTTCCTTTACTGATTATCGATTTGAAGCTCATCCTGGAAAATACCGGATGATCCTAGACTGTGATGCACCAGAATACGGGGGGCACGGTCGGTTGCAACCCAAGCAGACCCATTTCACTATTGTAGGCGGTTCCAAAGCACGAAAACAACACACACTCAGCCTCTATCTGCCCGCCCGCTCGGCTTTTGTCCTATGTCCGGCCACAGAAGACTCGTAACAATTTAACTGCGCAAAACGAACAAATTTACTTGAGTTTAGGCTTGAATATGCCAAAAAAGATGAATCGTCATTCTTTAGGAAACCTAAGCAACCATTAAATAACATGACTAATTAAATTCACAGCACAACACGATATTCCTGCTACTTTAGTCTTCAAACAAATAAAATCAAAAAGGTGAAAAAATGAAAATAGCTGTCATGGTTTACGAATACCTCCCCAAAATTGTCGGTGGCTTAGGAACCTATGCCGCAGAAATAACACGCAAGTTCGTTTTGCTTGGTCACGACGTTACTGTATTTACAATGAATGATGACCAAGGAAGTTTACCCACAAGAGAGCTTATGCGGGGAATAGAAGTCCATCGTCCAATCCACATCGATGTTTCCGACTCCCTACCTGACGTAATCGCAGAAGACATCAAAAAATGGGGAAGAGGAATAAATTTCTTCTCCAAAATTTTGATGTACAATTACCTAAGCGCCTCAAAACTGGTAAACGAACTGGTTAAGGAAGATAACTTCAAATTTGACCTGGTAGTAGCCCACGACTGGCTCTCAGTTATCGCCGGCATCACAATAAAAAAGGAACTAGGAATACCCTTGGCGTTTCATGTTCACTCCGATGAAAGAGGACGAACATTAGGCAACGGCTCAGGCGTAGTAAGCAGCATAGAAAACCGTGGGGGCCAACTAGCGGACATGGTCATAACCGTTTCTTATGCAATGCAAGATGAACTAGTACAAATCGGCTTCCCTGCAGAGAAAATCAGAATCTGCTACAATGGAGTAGACCCAAAAAAGTATAGCCCTGAACAAGTGAGCAAAGAACAAATCAAACAAATCAAAAGCAAATATGGATTCAGCGACGACGACATGATTATACTCTTTGTTGGAAGACTAGTGTGGATCAAAGGCGTAGACAAACTAATCAGGGCAATGCCTCAAATTTTACAAAAGATCCCCAACGCAAAACTTGTGGTCGTCGGCTTAGGCGACATGCAAGACTACCTGGAAGGACTAGTACGTAACTTGCACCTTGAAGACGTTGTAAAATTCCGTTTCGAGTTCATACCTGAAGAAGAACGAATAGCCCATTACGCAGCATGTGACGTTGCAGCTTTTCCT
>Ga0307420_1001259_pt1 | contig 11227 bp, 16 predicted proteins | sample SalMarWE160240MG_2_FD_202167 | JGI IMG/M metagenome (GOLD analysis project Ga0307420, IMG submission 202167) | Salt marsh sediment microbial communities from the Plum Island Ecosystem LTER, Massachusetts, United States - WE1602-40 | ecosystem: Environmental > Aquatic > Marine > Intertidal zone >... | reverse complement strand
TAAAATCGAAAACTAAGCGCCGCTGTTATGCTAATGTGGTTTGCCCGTCAAATGTGACTGTGCGCATGCAGTCACATACTTTTAAATTTTTTAATGCTGAAGTGAAGATGTGCGTCGTCGAGGTAGTGGGATGTTGGGAGAAATCTTCAAAGTCAAAGTTGAGTTCTACACAGTGAGGCGAGCTGCATTAGTAACTCCTACTATAATTGGATGCGCACAGTTTTTTGCCGGTTGGATTATGGGGTTTGGAAACCCACCATATCTTTTTACATTCCCCTTGAGCGAGAGAGCACCCGAGCCTCTTAATCCAACCACCACAACATGAATGGAGCGTTTTAAAATGCCTATGGCGTATGTACTGTTGAACACTGAGATAGGGTCTGAACTTAACGTGTTAGAGGCCTTAAAGAAGGTGGAAGGCGTGGAAGAAGCGCATAACCTGTGGGGCGTCTACGACATAATTGCCAGCGTGAAAGCAGACACGATGGATGAATTGTCTTTTATCATAACCAAGAAAATCGAGGAAATCGGAAAAGTCAACGCTAAACTGACCATGATTATCACGGAAACCCAAATGGCGCCGATTTTTTTCGAAACCGCGGCTGTTCAAAGCAACTGATTTGCACGTAATATTTTTTATTGCGCGCAACCTTTCTTTTACAGCCGGAGCGAACGGTTGCAGTTGATGAATCAACAAGTAATGCACATTGGACTGGATGATACTGATTCTACGAGGAAAGGTTGCACAACCTACGTCACAGCCCTTCTTGTGGAGGAGCTGGAAAGGCTGGGTGTCAGGTTTTTGGATTATCCCAGTCTGGTGAGGCTTAACCCTAACGTGCCGTGGAAGACACGAGGCAACGGCGCCTTGTGCCTTAGAATCAAGCATGCCTCGGGGCTTGAAAGCAAAATAAAAGAAGCCGCCATAGGCTTGGTTGAGGAGCATTCCGACTTGGCGTTTAGGGGCACAGACCCGGGAATAGTTTTTTTCCAGAACGAGACGATTCCCGAGGAGATTAAGGATTTCGCTAAAAACGCCGTTACGGGCATCGTAACTTTGAAAGAGGCTACACGGCTTGTCACGAAGTTTGGGGGTGAAGCTTTAGGCTTTAAGAGTTGCAGGGGCATAATCGGCGCTTTGGCGGCGGTTGGCGGAACCCTTGAGGAAGATTACACGTACGAGTTAATCGCGTATCGGGTTCCAGAAAACTTTGGTGTAAAGCGAAAGGTGGATGAGGCGTCTATTTTTGAAATGGACAGGTTGACGCGGCCGTACACGTTTAACAATGTGGATTCGGAGAAGGGCAGAGTGGTTATCACGCCGCGGGGTCCAGACCCCATATTGTTTGGGATAAGAGGCGAAACCGCTGAAACCGTCCAGAAAGCCTTCGGATTGGTTAAGCCGTTGGAGCCTGTGGGCAGGTGGCTGATTTTCCGCTCGAATCAGGGCACCGACGCGCATCTTACATGTGTCGCAGCATTAAATCAGGTGGTGCCGTACAGCTCGGTTGTTGCTGAGGGGGTGGTTTCGCGGGAGCCGCGGATTGTTCCTTTGCGGCACGTGGTTTTTTCTGTTAAAGACGAGACTGGTGAGGTTGACTGCGCCGCTTACGAGCCGACGGGTGCTCTTCGCAAGGTCGCGAGGACACTCATGGGGGGTGACCGCTTAGAAGTCTATGGCGCGGTGCGGAAGCCTTCAGCGGGCAGGCGTTTGACGATAAATCTTGAAAAAATCAGGGTTCTGACGGTTGCGCCGAGGTTTATGCTGGAAAATCCTGTTTGCCCTGAATGTGGGAGGCGGTTGGAGTCTATGGGTAAAGGTCAAGGCTTTCGCTGCAAGAAGTGTGGCAAAAGATTCCCTGACGCCCGAAAGGTGCGGGTTGCGGTAAAGAGGGAACTGGAGCCTAAGCTGTATGTGACTTCGACGAGGTCGCAGAGGCATTTGACTAAGCCGTTGAGGCGTTATGGGCTGGAAAAACATGGTGCCGAAGCGGAGGGTATGATTGAGAACTGGCATTCTCCTTAGGCGGGGTTGGTTGATGTGTATTTGTGTTGGACAGTTTTTGGGAAACGCATTTAAGGTATGCGTGCCTTAGCATCGGACGGTGGGCTGCTTGAGTGAAGTCTTAACGCCTGTTGTTTATGAGCTTGGGCTTGGCGCCGTCGGCGGCTTTGTGGTGGGTTTTGCTCTTAAGAAAATCGCCAAAATCTTCCTTGTCGTGATAGGACTCTTTGTGGCTGCGCTGCTCTATCTTGGGGCAAGCGACATTATAAGCATCAACTTTGGCGCGTTATGGAGCGCGGTTGGCGGCTGGCTCGGCGGAGCTGGGCAGGCGGCTTCGTGGCTTATCGGGTTGATCGCGATTATCCCGTTCATCGGAAGCTTCGCTGTAGGCTTTTTCCTCGGCTTTAAGCTAGGTTAGCGAAACTCCAGAAAGTTTCCCGCTTAGCGCTTGCGTTTCTTGAAGTAGACCAACACAAAGAACATGTGCAAATTCAATTTAACTAATAATAAATGTCCCCCTGTCTAAGACTATGTCGCCTACTGTAAGCGTTACCACACACACCGCATCTTCTAAGCTGGAGTTTAACGAAGTCCACGGTCCTTCCATACCGTCGACATAAAATGATTGCCTCTCCCCTGCATCAAGTCCGTCAATGGTAATACCGCTCCCACCTGTTCCAATTTTGGCACCAGTATTCTCATTAGCTAATGTCACCCTTAATTTAAGTCCCATTAAAGGTACTACATCATTGTTCTCAACGGTGACGTTAACTGGATGCCCAAGCCACAGACCACCAATAGGATCGAAACTCGATATCCATTGAAACGCTGTAATCTCTACGCGGAGATGACGCGCCTTAGCGAGTTCATATGTGAAGTCATTAAGGCGGTCTTGTTGTTCACGGTTTTGAAGCTGGAGCTCATTGAGTTGATTCTGGAGTTCGCTTAACTGGTCTTGTACCTTACTATTTTGGCTCTGGAGTTCGCTGATTTGATTATTAGCAAGCCAAGAGGCAACGGACGCGGCGATGATTGCAACGAGGATTACGCTTGCACCGATTTTTTTGTTCATTTTACCTCAACCGTTCATTTTTGATGATTGTGTTTCTTGAAGTAGACCAGCAGTCCCACACCCAAGACAGCCGCTGACGCTGCAGGCGCTATGACCATCATTGTTGGGAAATGCTCAGGCTTTGTGATGGTGAAGTAAACGGTTTCTGAGGTGCCAGTGTTTCCAACAATGTCAGTTGCGTAAACCGTTATGTTGTGCTCTCCGCCCGATAAGCCCGTTAACGTCGCGTTTCCAGTAATCGTCACATTCGCTTGCCCGTCCAAGCTATATGTCATCTGTGATGTTGGCTCGTTTAAAGTGAAATTCAGAGGTATTTCAGTTACGCTGTATGTTTTGTTTTCAACAGGCATAATCACTATTACTGGAGAAGTTCCGTCCACATTGAAACAGACGATATCAGAAGAACCGTTGTAAAAGACCTGACGTTGCCATAATCCATGCCATTCCAAAGCCACACCCTCACACGCCGCCTGAATCTGCACACTGTGCACTCCGTCTTCCAAGTTTGCCAGATTCAAAGAAGAATTGAAAGGAGATGATAGGTAACTGTTGACCTTGATTGAACCATACATTTTTCCATCTAATGTAACGTTAACGTAGACAACTTTATTCCTGAGGTTAGTCCAATCATTTGTTACCCAAACCGATGACTCATCAATCCATCCGCTATATGTGCCAACTTCAGGTTTTGTTAAGTTGAAGACCAAAAGACCGTCGGCGGGATATGTCTCATTATTCAAGGGTGATTTTATCGTTATGACTGGCGGCTCATTGAATATATCTTCACCAATAGGGTTTGCTTTCGTAGTCCCAACAAGCTGTGTTCCACACGCAGTTGACAAGATTATTGAAAGGAACACCGCTGCAAATAACGACTTTTTTATCACGGTTATCCCTGCTTAATGCTGGGTTTTTTCTGCTGTAAAAGGGTTTTTATCAAGGTTTCTTGATTACCTGCCAGTTTCTTAGTCAAGATTTCTTGACCAAGCCCGCTTGCCCCCATTGCACCATGCGAAACCAGCACGGCAACAGCAGGGGCAAGAGATAAGGGCAGGTTTAACGTATTGTGATATGGGGTTAGAATGCGCAAGCCCGCGGCACTGCTGTTGATTCTCGCCTTAATCGCGTCAACTACAGCGCCGTTTTTGTCTGTCAAAGCTAATCCCATGGAGTTTCCTCCGCGCGAGATGATTCCTGTACCTGAGGGAGTTTACGTCACCGTCAACGTCGCATCACCAACAGAGAATGTAGTGTACCACACTGGAACAATAAACGTAAATTTTTATGTCACAATTGACGGCCCGGCTTCACTTTCGATGGGTGTGCATATAATCAGCACTTATCAGGGAGATTGGATGCAAGAAAGTGCATGGTGTCCGTTTCCTCCTGGCTTTGATTTTGCAGAAGGATATATGCGCCCTTCCATGCAGCGAAACTTCACCATCAATGATATACCATTTGGCGAGCATATGTTGAACATTACAGTATCGGGGTTGGGCGGATATTGGGAAAATGGAACTGAATATCTTTTCAACACCCAAAAAACAGTGTCAGTAAGATTCGCAATACCTACAAATCCAACCATTACGTTTACATCGCTTCAGAACGCTACCTTCGAAACGTCGTCTGTTCCTTTAAACTTCACCGTTGACTATCCAGCATCAGAAATGTCGTACTGCCTCGACGGACAAGAAGCAATACCTATAAGCGGAAACACAACCCTGACTGATTTAGCTAACGGTCAACACAACGTTACTGTTTACGCTACAAGCAAGTATGGCTATTCTGGAATATCTGAAACGCTCTTTTTTAGTGTTGACGCTCCAGAGTTTCTAGTTGTGCCCTTTATTGCTGTCTCCGCTGTCATCGTTGTGTCAGCTGTTGCTGGTGTGATGGTCTACTTCAAGAAGCGCAAACGTTGAGTCGGCAACCGCCCCGTTAGAGAACTGATTCGTCACTACCACACGGTAAAAATTTAATTGTTTATGGATAATTTAGGTTTTGCATGAACGCATCCTGTTTGATGGGTGATTTAGGGAAGGTGAAGTTTCAGGGAGGCAGCTTAAACGTGTTATGGGCTATTCCTTACGCCCGACTCATCGGAAACCCGAGCATATTTGCCGCCTAATAGGATCCTAATAACCAATCATTGCAGGATCTATAGAAGGGGGTCTATCGTATTGGCGGTGAAAACGCCCAAAAAAATGCCGAAACCAGCGCACGGCACTTCCCTTTAAATAAGGGGGGGTATAAACTGTTCCACGCGCTAGAGAGCATGCGTTTTCTAAAAACAGGTTTAAAGCTCTTGAATTTCGCATTTGAGCTTCTTGATGATTTCATCCGCGTTTAACGGTTCCACTTTCAAAGTGTAAAGTTTGCTTGGCGTGCGAAGCTTCAGCTTCACAGTTTCTTTCAGCCTTTTAACCGAGCAGTACTTGGCGTTGGCGCTCATCGTCACGAACTTTTCCACATCAAAGATTTCAGACGGCATATAAAGTCCTCACGTAAGTGCCTTCTTGGATACAAAGCGAGTTTTTATCTGTTTTGGTTCACCCAGAGAATTTAGAACACCTTAAATCCTGAACCGTTTAAACTAGCGTTAAGGCGGAAAACATGAGTGAAGATAACGTGTTAGTCGCGATAACCGCAAGCAGGGAGAAAGGCGAAATCGTGTACCGCGTAGAAAGCTCAAGCGACTTATCCAATGAAGAGTTCGAATACTACCTCAGCGAAATGATCAACGGCATATGCAAGTGGAAGAAAGATATCTGCGAAGAAAACGTCAGAAGCTTCAAAGGACCCATTAAAGGAAAACGAAAAGACGTTAACCAGTTAAACAAAAAATTAAAGTAGTTAGATACACATTATAATTATGACTCCAAATCTGCACCAGTAATTAAGAAGCCATAACTACTCAAACCCAAAACCGCTTGGACAAAGTGAACCCAACAACGGCGCATTTGGAGCATAAACGAGGCGTAAAAAATGAGACAAGTGATCACTCTGTCCATCATTCTAATCGTGATACTCGCAACCAGCTCATTCCTTGTCTCGTACTCCGTCACAAACAACACCCTCCCAAAAACAAAACCAATTCACCTAGGCGTAAGCTTCTGCGGAAACACCACCACAGAAGCCAAACTCCTAATCGACAAAGTCAAAACCTATACCAACCTCCTCGTCCTCCAATCAGGTCCAGTAAGCAAAAACGAAACCGCCATCAACGAAATCTGCGACTACGCAACCGCCGCAGGACTAGACATCATAGTCTACTTCGGATGGTTCGACCCCGACTACCCATGGCAAATACCCTGGCTAGACACGGCAAAACAACGATGGAAAAACCAATTCCTAGGCGTATACTACTACGACGAACCAGGCGGAATACAACTCGACTACAACTGGGAACACCTCTTCAACCGCATAAAAGAATGGAACGTAACCCTATACCAAACTTACGCCCCAGCAATAGAAAGCAACAACTCCATGAGCCAATACTACGATCTATCCGCAAAAATGTTCACCGACGCCATCAAAGCAGACTCCGGAATCCAAGCATTAAAAAACCGTTCAATCCCAGTCTACACCTCAGACTACGCGCTTTACTGGTTTGATTACCTAGGCGGATACGACGTCGTCTTTGCACAGTTTGGCCGCAACGCCAGCATGGTTCAAGACATAGCTTTCGCAAGAGGCGCTTCGCGAATGCAGAACAAACCATGGGGCGCAATAATCACCTGGACTTATGACGAACCACCTTACATTGTAGACGGCGAAGAGATGTACGATCAGATGGTTGCGGCGTACATGGCTGGCGCAGACTACGTGGTTATTTTTGACTACCCGCAAATAGAGGGAAACCCCTACGGCATCTTGACGGAGAAGCATTTTGAGGCGCTTGAGAAATTCTGGAACGACATAACCGCAGAGTCGGGTGTGAGTGTTGTTCGTGACTCCAGCAAGGCGGAAGCTGCTTTGGTTTTGCCGAGGAATTATGGTTGGGGCATGAGGCGACCAGATGATAGGTTGTGGTATTGGGGATCCGATGAGAATTCGGCTCAGGTGTGGGATGTGTCGCGTAAGCTTCTTTCGCGGTACGGTTTGGGCTTGGACATAGTTTATGATGATTCAGCGTTTCCCGTGGCTGGCAAGTATCCTCAGGTTTTCTATTGGAATGAGTCAACGTAAAATTTGTTTTTTTAAAAAGAAAAAAATTAGATGCTTGGTTTACTTTTTGGGTTTTGGTTTGATGCCTAACTTGACGGAAATTTCAACTGTGTACTCTTCTTCTGTTTTTCCCACGGCGAAATTCCAGTCTTTAACGTCTACTTCCATGTCTTTGAAATGGGAAATCACGGCGTCCTTGTATTCTTGAACGGTTTGACCGATTTTCTGCAGTCTTTCAGTCATGTTAACTTCTTCTGACATTCCTTGCACACCTCCTAGAACGTGAACCTGTATGTTAATACGCATAGTAGCCCTTAACTGTTTTTAAGAATTTGTGACTGTGGAACTACAACAGCAACCCATTTGCCTCGTTAATGCAATGAGGAACATTGGAAAGTGGCTTCAAAACGGTGTCTGGTTGCTCTGTGTTCCGGGGCGTAATCAGTTAAATACGTGGTTATGCGTGGTTTCTGTTAGGTGGCAATGTTGCACGCAGGAAGTGGAGATGAGTTCCAGCAGGGCACAAAGCATTCTCGGGAGAGACTTCTCGGCGGTCATCTGGACTGGGCAAACAAGCCAGAGACCTACAAGAAATATCCGTCAGCCAAGGTAATCGTGCTCTCCAAAAGGTTTCCGACGCAAACCCTTTCCATTGTTGAAGCGTTAAGGAGGCGCAGAAGCACGCGTTCTTTTTCGCCTGAACCTTTGTCTCTGAATGACCTGTCGTTTCTTTTATGGGCTTGTACGGGTGTTCAAAGAAGGGAACGCGTTTACGAATTCCGCACGGCACCGTCAGCTGGAGCACTGTACCCGATTGAAACCTACCTTATCGTCAACAACGTGGAAGGCTTGGCGAAAGGCGTGTATCACTATAACATAGAAGCGCATGCACTGGAAGAGTTGAACACGGGCGATTTCGCGGAGGAAACGGCTCACGCGGCTTTAGAACAGAAAGCTTGTGCTGAAGCGCCTGTTGTGCTTGTGTGGACGGCGGTTTTTGACAGGTCCAAATGGAAGTACGCACAGAGAGCTTACAGGTACGTGTATTTGGATGCTGGGCACATAGCGGAGAATCTTGCTTTGGCTGCAACAGGCTCAGGCTTGGCGTCATGCCAAATGGGAGCTTTCTTTGACGACGAAGTTAACCATATCATAGGCGTGAACGGGGAAGACGAAAGCGCAGTATACCTTAGCGTGGTCGGTCATCCGCCAAAACGATTTGGTTGAAGTACATGACTTGCTTGGTGCAGGTGTTATCCCGCTTTTTTATGAAGCATAATCAGCTGCCGGAACTGTTATGCGTGGGAAAACTTATACCCCCTTATATATAGCTTAAACCTAAGCGTAGACTAGTGCAGGCTAGGCTCGGAAAGACTATAGCCCCCCTTTATATAAAGAAGCTATTCGAATTCGGCAAGTTCTATTTAGCGTGACTGCTATTTGATTGGGTTAAACAAGTTTTTTATGCGCTTGCTGCATTATACAGTATCGGGGTTGGAGTATTTGAGTGAGGAAAACATAGTTCAAGTTGGGCACATAACGCATTTCTTCTCCAAAATCGGCGTTGCAGTAATCGAGTTGACCGCGCCTTTAGCTGTGGGCGACCGCATTCTCGTCAAGGGACCTACAACAGATTTTGAACAGGTTGTGGGGTCCATGCAGATTGAACATGAGAGCATTCCCAAAGCGGAAGCAGGGCAAGCTGTAGGCTTGAAATTAGCGGAGCAGGCAAGAGAAAGAGATGTGGTTTACAAGAAACTCTAAGCGCTTCCCCTTTTTCTTTACTCGCAAGATCAGCTGGCTTCGGCTGAAGCCTCCACTATCCGCTTGATTTCAGCGTTCAAGGCTTCGGGCAAGCCCAGTATGCTCACGTCCATGAAACCTCGAATAATCAGGGAAACCGCTTGATCCCGCGACAGCTTTCTCGTCATCAAATACGTGATCTCCCTCTCTGAGATTTTGCCCACAGCCGCCTCATGCGTGATTTCAACCCCTTTCTTTCGGGCGATCAATTCAGGTATGGACTGCAAGAACGCCTCTTCGTCAATGAGCAGCCCTCGGCACTCCAAATGCCCCCGGCAGTCAGCGTTGTCACCTTCAATTAAGCCTCTGATAATCATCTTGGAGCCTTCACGGGCTATGGCGCGGCTGACCATCTCCGCCTTGCTGCCTTTTCCCGTGAGAACTGCTTTGGACCCGATGTCCAGAAGAGAATTGGTTTTGCCGTACAGGATGTTGTTGAAGCTCACTGTTGAATCTGCGCCGTTGCAGAAAGCCGCGGGGTACATTTGTACGTCCCGGACAGGGTGCATGCACACATAATTTGAAACGAACGTGGCGCCGTCTCCTATTTCCGCTGCGCTTCTAGGCCGAACAAGCGTGTTCTCGCTCCACTGATGAATCATCGTGAAATTCAGCGTAGCACCTTTCTTAACGTAGATTTCCGACACGCCCAAATGCGACGCCTTCGGAACACTCGAGTGCTGAACGCAGCTGGTGATTATGTTCGCCTTCGACCCTTCCTCTGCGATGATGATGTTGTGAACGCGCTGCTCCAAGTTCTTCTGCGTAATCAGAAGGCACGACTGTAGAGGAAACGTTATCGTAGCGCCCGGCATAATCCGCATGAAGTAGCCGCCGCTCCAGTCCTCCGCCACCTTCTTGGTGAACTCGTCCTTGTTCTTGTCGACGAGTTTCCACATGTAATCGCTCAGCCAAGAGTATTTCTGCAGAGCCGTCTTCGTGTCCATAAGCTCGATTTTTCCCTCAAACATCTCGTTGACTTTCGAGTAAATCGTGGACTGGTCCACATGGTAAAAGGTTCCTGAACGGTCTTTCTCATCCGCTTCCATGCCTGCCTTGTACGTTTCCTCCAGAATCTTGTGCGGAACCTTCATGAGTTCATTTTCCTTGCTCAAATTTCCATCCTTCCGTGTTTCTTACTCTGCAGGCTACGCATTCTTCGTAGCCAACTTTTTTGATGTCCTCATAAATATGCGTCGGATGCGTGAAACAGTGGAATTGCCCATCCAGCAGCACGCAGCCGTACTTGGCTTTAACGTAATCCAGTATGTCGCCCTTATGCGTGATTATCAACGCGGAACTGCCGCTGCGCTCAACGTACCGCTGTAACTCACCCGCGATAAGCCGCAGGCTTTCAACGTCCACGCCAGAGTCAGGCTCATCCAGCAAGAGAAGCTTCGGCTTCAGAAAAATCAGCTGCAGAATCTCGGAGCGCTTGCGTTCTCCGCCGGAGAAGCCCACGTTAATGTCCCTTTCCAAGAACTCAGTGAGCCTGAAAGCGTCTACAAGCGCTTGCTCCTCATCGCTGAAGCCGTCAGCGGGCGCTTTTCCTAAACACAGCTTCAGCAAATCAGCCAGTTTCACGCCCGTAATTTCCGGCGGATTCTGGAAGCTTACCACCATGCCGAGCTGTGCGCGTTCTTCAACGCTCTTGTTGGTGATGTCAGTGCCCATGAAAAAGATTTTGCCCGAGACCACCTCGTACGACGGAAGACCCATTAATGCGCTAATCAAAGTTGTTTTTCCAGAGCCGTTTGGACCGAAAAGAATATGGCTTTCATGAATCTGCAGGCTGAAGGTGACATCTTTTAGGATGAGCTTGCCTTCAACTTTAACCGATAAACCCTTGACTTCAAGTATGTTCATGCCAATCAAGTAGCAATCTTTCCAAAGGAAGATAAACCTTTTGAACAACTCGCTTGAGTGCCTAGACAAGTTAATTGCAAGGATTTCGGTCACAACTAAGTGCTAAGCATTCGGCTGCATCCCACTAAACTTATGATATGTATCAACAATTCATAACCCTTTACTTTCAATTTAGAGTTACCTTCTGTACCAGCCTTAGATGGACGGGAAATTAACTTCACATTAACGGGTGAAGGAGAAATATGCAAAGCAAATCTCGAAAAACCGTTCAAAACAACTTCATTGCGCTTCTAAATTTTATCGCTGACCCTGCA
>Ga0307420_1001258_pt1 | contig 11236 bp, 11 predicted proteins | sample SalMarWE160240MG_2_FD_202167 | JGI IMG/M metagenome (GOLD analysis project Ga0307420, IMG submission 202167) | Salt marsh sediment microbial communities from the Plum Island Ecosystem LTER, Massachusetts, United States - WE1602-40 | ecosystem: Environmental > Aquatic > Marine > Intertidal zone >... | reverse complement strand
AATTTGATAAGAATAACAAAAAAAGAAAAAACTGATAAAATTGAAATCGGTGCAATTCGTAATAGTTAACTAGAATTGGAGAAAAAGCAATGGATAGAGTCGAGAAGCAAGAATCCCCGATAGTACGGTTGACCCGATGGTCAATGATATTGTCTTTGCCAGAGAAGGGAATCAATGATCCTAAGAAGGACGGTGATACGACGATATATGGAGTAGATGCAGAAGGGAACGAGAAGGTTTACGCGCAGGTACCATCTGAGCAGTGGGAAGAATGGTCGAAAACAGACCCATTGTGGAACCAAGCTCAAAAGGCGATGTTCCAACATCTATTGTCCGATCCAAAGACTAGAGATATTGTGATCAAGATTAATGTGCAAGAAGCTTTGGAAAAAGGTGATGAGGAGACGGCGATTAAGCTCTGGAATGCCTTATCTGAATCTGCCAAAGCAGAACTCATGGCTAAACCAGAAACTTAACCAATGGTAGCGTTAATAATCAAATGCTCAGGTTAACAATCAGGTCGAAGTACTTGTCAGTACTACCTATTGATACTCAGCTCCAGCTGTGGGGACTCGAACCGGGCTTCATGCTGTTTGGTTAAACGTTGGTATTGAGGAGTTGCTGCAGCATAGGAATGAACGATTTCTTGTGAAATAGTCGGTGCTTCCAAAGTGGCTGATCACCCAGAATTCGAACGTAGTACTTCTGGAGACCTTTAGAAGAAGTGCCTCAATCTGTTTAACAATTAATTAGGAAATCTTAAAGTAAAATCCTCATTTCTGTAAGAGAACCAAAAATAAGCCTCTGCTCGTGCTCAAAACAAGGCTAGGGTTTGCTACTAATTTGCTACTAAATTCCTGCGAACATAGTTGGACATAATGGACATTTACGTATAAAATGGACACTAGCAAAACAGGTGTTTAGCTTTGGAAGCATAGTTTCTGCAAATCCGGTATGCGCTACCATTTTCTATTCTGGTAACTCTGGCCGGCTAATCTCTACTTATGGGAAGCTGGTATGACCAGAATAGGTGTAATTGGGGTTGCGCTAGTCGGGGCGGAGTGGAATAATGGTGGGGGTAGTAATATTGCTTAAATTTTTGGATAAAAGATAAAATAAGAAGCGGGAAACCGGCTCAAACTGAAAAACGGGAGGTATTTAGATGGCGAAGAAGAACGCGGTAATCGTTGGTGGGGGGGTGAGTAAATTTGGCGTAAGGCAGGCAACCTTATTCGATATGGTTCAGGAGGCAGCCAAAGCCTGCTCTGATGACATTCCGGCACTGAAACCCAAAGATATAGATGGTCTCCTCTTTTGTTCCACAAAGGTGGGGAGACATTCCAATGCCCTTAACACAGCGCCTCTTATAGCTCACAGATTGGGATTACAACCGACCTCAATTTGTACCAGGTTGGATACCCTGTGCGCTGGCTCCAACACGGGGATTATTCTGGCTAAGGGGCTGGTGGAAAGTGGTATTTCTGAGGTAGTTCTGGTGACAGGCGCTGAGAAGAGTTATCTGCCCCAGAGATGGGAAACAAACTATACGGAATTGGCGGTCAATGACCATGACTGGGACTCGGCCATGGGGTTGGGCGTACCGCCGCCCTTTTTTGCCATGATTGCCAAGATGCACATGAAGCGCTACGGGACAACCAAGGAGCAGATGGCCCATGTCTCCGTAGCCAACTATAACTACGGTTCGACCAACCCCAAGGGGCACTTTTACCCGAAGACGCTCAATCTTGAAGAGGCATTGGGCGCCAGGCTAATCGCTGACCCATTCGGTCTTTTTGACTGCTGTCCCCTCTCCGACGGCGCTTCGGCGGTCATCATCGCCTCGGAGGAGAGGGCCAGGGAGCTATCCGACCGGCCGCTGGTCTACATTCGCGGCACGGGGCAGCACGCCACCCACAGCATGTCGGCCGGCTGGCCCGGTGAAACCCTGGCCGAGTGGCCTCATTTAAAGCGAGCGGCTGAGGTGGCTTACAAGAATGCCCAGGTCAGTCCCAAGGATATAGATGTGGCTCAGGTTCATGATTGCTTCACCATATCCGAGATTATAGAGGTGGAGGAGCTTGGTTTCTGTAAGAAGGGAGAAGGCGGTGCTTATGTTGCCTCAGGTACCCTCAATCTTGATAGTGGACGCCCTATAAATACCGATGGTGGCCTTATCAGCTGTGGACATCCCTTCGGTGCCTCTGGGGCCCGCCAGTCCCTTGAGTTATGCAGGCAACTTCAGGGGAGGGCTATAAATCAGGCGAAAGATCCCAAGTTTGCCCTGGCGCATAATCTAAGCGGTGCCTGTGCCCAGCACACAGTGGTAATCTACGGGACAGAGCCAGTTAAATAAACCATAATTAGGATGAGGAGAAAGAAGATGGCGGAATTACAAGAGGCAAGAATAGTAGGAACTCCAGCTCTGGATGGCAGATATATTGCGGAAATGGATATGTGGCCGCTGGAATGCCAGGAGTTTAACCGCAACTACCAATTTTACGATAATCTTAGAGAGGGAAGGTTTACCACGACCAAGTGTAAAAAGTGTGGGCATATTGCCTTTCCACCGGGTGTGATATGCCCTAAGTGCTGGTCGGAAGAACTGGAGTGGGTGGACCTGCCGCGGAGAGCCAAGGTGGTTACCTTCACTGAGACGCAAGCCGGTGCACCTATTGGTTTTCCTCCTCCTCTAATCCTTGCCTGGCTTGGTTTTGGCAAGGACAGCCCGCTGAAGCACCTGCTGGTGCGCATCGTAAATTGCGCTGAAGGAGAGCTAAAAGAGGGTGATGAAGTCAAGTTTGTGGTATTTGATGTCCCCTCACACCCGATAGAGGTCAAGCGGGAAACCCAGATACGCGACCGGGTATATTATGCCTTTGAGCGAGTGAAATAACTGCCTTTAAGTCAGGAGGTACTAATGAAACCGGAGGAGCAGTACTGGAATCCAGTCTTGGAGACGTTGCCGCGCGAAAAACTTCAGCAGTTTCAGCTGAAGAAGTTTCAGAACATCTTAAATTGGACTTACGAAAATTCGCCGTTCTATCGTAGCCTGTATAAAGACGCTGGCCTTGAGCCCGGCGATATCAAAACACTTGATGATATACGCAAAGTCCCCAAGACAGAGAAGTCAATGCTGAGAGAGGCACAGGGAGTTGAGCCGTACCCGTACGGCAGTATCCTTTCGGTGCCAATAGAGCAGGTGACAGAGTATCGCCAGACCAGCGGCACCACCGGCCAGCCCGTCTATCACCCGGAGACCTGGCAGGACTGGGAGTGGTCAGCCGAGTCATGGGCTTATGCCCTCTATGCTTACGGCTATCGCGACTACGACAGGGTGTTTTTGCCCTTCGGCTACAGCATTAACATAGCCTTCTGGGCGGGTCATTACGCCGCTGAGAAGATAGGTTGCGAGGTTGTCCCCGGCGGCGTGCTCGATACCGAAGCCAGGATACTGAAGATGAAGGAGATAAGGGCCACCGCTTTTATGGCGACGCCAACCTATATCTTAGGTATGGCTGATACCGCCAGAAAGCTGGGGCTGGACCCGGCCAAGGATTTATATATAAAGAAGATAACGGCGGCCGGCGAGCCGGGGGCCTGTGTCCCGGCAACCAAAAAACGTATGGAGGAGGCCTGGGGGGCTAAGGTGTATGACCAGGTCGGTGCCACCGAGATAGGGCACTGGGGCTTTGAGTGCCAGGCCCAGGCTGGACTGCATGTTCTTGAAGCCTTCCATCTGGTTGAGATAGAGGATATCGAGACCGGCGCCACTATCACCGAGCCGGGCAAGAGGGGTAGCATGGTGATTACCACCTTTGACCGTTTCGCCCACCCCTGCATCCGGTTTGACTCTAAAGATGTCATCGAGTGGAGCCCTGTAGAGCGATGTGAGTGCGGACGAACCTTCAGGTTGCTTAAGGGCGGCGTTGTTGGTCGCGCTGATGATATTACCAAAGTGAAGGGGGTATTGCTGGCGCCGACGGCTATTGAGGAGGTAGTGAGGGATATTCCGGAGCTGGGTGACGAATATGAGGTGATTGTTACCAAGAGGGGCGATATCGATGATATAGCATTGAAGGTAGAGATAAACCCTGATTTTAAGCGTAATGCTAGCGCCATCGAGCAGAAGCTGGTTCAGCAGCTAAGACTGAAGACCGGTTTGCGCTACAGCCTGGAGTTTCATGATTATGGCACTTTGCCTAGGTACGATGTTAAGGCAAAGAGATTCAAAGACCTGAGGCACAAGGAGTAGCTAAGTGGTTAAAGAATATAAAACAGGGGATATGGCGGAAAAGATACGGTTATTGAAACAGACGGCGATTGAGCTAAAGCGTATCTCCGGCGGGATTCAGGCGGTGGACCGCAATGTTGACCGTATCCTGGCCAGTGTTAAGATGCTGGAAATCAACATCGGTGACTTGGCCGATATCAACAGCGATTGATATTTGACTTGGTAGCTACATTGCGATAAAGTTTTCTCTAGCTTAAAGCAAGGAGGGCTTGATGGCAGCTGTATACGGGGTAACGCGGTTCGAGTTTGATGAGGAGAATGACCTTAAGAACTATACGGTGTGGCTGGCTGATGTTGGCCACGGCACGCCACCATGGCGGCCCCTCTTCTTTATCGAGAGCTGGGGGAGGTGGGCCTATCGCGCTGTCCAGCGGGGTGCCGAGCGGCTCTGTTTGCCCACCACCAAAGGCTGGGATGTAAGGTTCATCGATGGTTACCCTTACCCCACCGTGATTGAGACCTCGGATGAGGAGGCCAAGCAGCGCCAGCCGATATTCAGGGAGAGGATAAGGCCCTATATTGAAGACTTCGACGCCGTCTGGGAAAAACGCAAGGCCGACCTGATGAGGGCCTACAAGGGGCTCAGGAAAAAGTATGGCCTGAAGAAGTACGAGGACATCAGGAAGCTGAGTAACTTCGACCTCCTTGACTGCTTTGACGATTATATGCAGGTGGACCGGCTGCAGTGGGATATACACATGGAGTTGCTGATGCCCTCCTTTTACCTCTTCGGCCTGTTTGACCAGATGTGCCGGGAGCTGCTCGGCTTCGGCCATACCGACCCTATTTTTGCCAGATTAATGGCCGGCTTCGATAGCATGTTATTCCATTTCAATGAGGAGATCTGGCGACTGGGTAACCGGGTCAATGAGCTTGGGCTTACCGAGCTTTTCCGCACCACCAAGGATGCCCGGGCGCTGCTGGCCAAGCTGGCCAAGAGCGGCGATGGCAGGAAGTGGCTCAAGGAGTACCGTGACTTCCTTGAGATTCATGGCTGGCGGAATGAGCGTATGCTTGACTGGGCGACCCCGAACTGGCTGGAGGAACCTCGGTTGGGCATACCCTTGATAAAGGTGGCCTTAACTACCAAAGGGACTTACACCATTGGCCAGAGGCGGGAGCGGGCCATAAGGGAGAGAGGGGAGGCGGAAAAGGAGGTTCTGGCCAGGGTACCAGCTGAGCAAAGGGGATGGTTTGAAGCCCTGATGAAGGCCGCCCAGAAAGCAGGCGCCTGGAGCGAAGACCATACATATTACTGCGAGCTATACGGCCACGGGATGGGGCGGTGGATAACCAGGGAAATCGGGCGGCGCTTTGCCGAGGCCGGCGTTATCAGCGACCCCGAGGATGTCTACTTCGTGCTGGCTGATGAGATAGAAAAGGCGATGATACCGATGGGGAAGGTCAAGCTGCACCGCTACGTAAACCGGCGCAAGCGGGAATGGAAGAGATACCTTAAGACTACCCCCAAGCCCTTCTACGGTGATATTGAGCGCGTTCAGGAAATGATAAGAAAAGACGCTACGATCTCTGTCTCTACATCGGCGCCCATCGTCAGGGAGGAGTTAAAGGCCGACCTCTATGGTGCCGCTTCGGCGCCGGGGGTGGTGGAGGGGATTGCCCGCATCATAATGACCGAAGATAAACTGGCCGACCTCAAGCCGGGGGAGATCCTGGTGGCGCCGGGAACGAGCGCCCCCTGGACGCCGGCTTTTGAGATAATCCAGGGCCTCATTACCGACGGCGGTGGTGCCCTGTGCCACGCCGTCATCGTGGCCCGGGAGTACGGCATTCCGGCGGTTACCGGCTGCCTCGAGGCCACCAAGAAGATAAAGACCGGCGACCGGGTAAAGGTTGACGGTGATTTGGGCGTGGTCTATATAGAGCGGCAAAAATAACCCGTCCGGCTAGGGAGGAGCCCGGGTGAGCAAGGCTGTCAGCGGTGTGACGGTTCCGGCTGAGCCGGAACCTATTGAAATAGACTGTTTAAAGACGGCGGTAATCGTCGTTGATATGCAGAATGCCTTTGTCAGCCGGGGTGGTTACTGGGATATGGCCGGCTGGGACATTTCGGCGGCCCAGAAAATCATCAAGCCCTGCCAGAAGATAGTCAGTGCGGCGCGGGAGAAGGGGATTAAGGTTATATACCTGCAGATGGGCTGCAGCCCTGACTTGTCAGACATTGGAGGCCAAGATTCCCCAACCTGGCGTAAATCGCGAGGGCTAGCCTTGATACGCCGAAGTTCCGAACTAAAGGACAAGCTTTATATTTATGGTAGCTGGGGGGCTGATATCATAGAGGAATTGGAACCAAAACCAGGTGATGTAGTTATTCGGAAGCAAAAATATGACGGGTTCATTGGCACCAATCTGGACATTATTTTGCGGACCTACAGCCTGAAGTATCTGGTATTCATCGGAACCGCCACCAACGTCTGTGTCGAATCTACGCTGAGACATGCCTTCTTTTTGGAGTACTTTCCCATTCTGGTGGCTGATGCGGTAAGCCAACTGGGCCCTGGCATAACCCAGGAAGCAACCATCTTCAACATCCAGTCTATTTTCGGCTGGGTAACAACCTCGGAGAATCTTTTGAACGCTGTCGGACTTACAGAGAAATTTTAGCAGGAGGTGAATCGTGTCCAAGAGGTGGGTTATCTGGTTTGATGAGTTGGGACAGGAGCACAAAGACCTGGTGGGCAAGAAGTGCGCTAACCTGGGCGAGATGACCAAGATGGGGTTAAGAGTCCCCCCCGGCTTCGCCCTCTCCGTGGAAGCCTACCGGGATTTTATGGATATGACCGGGGTGGTTGATGAGATACGTCAATACCTGGATAAGGCCAAGCCCAAAGACATAAAGCAGTTTAACCAGTCCAGCGCCGATATACGTAAGATTGTACAGTCGAAAGACATGCCCAGGGAGGTGGAAAAGCTGATAGTATCGTACTATAGGGAGCTCTGCCGGAAGTGCGCCGATGAGGTGGCCGTCTCAACGCGCTCTGCCGGCCCGGCCAGCCACCCCGGCCAGTACGAGACTTTCCTTAATGTGATTGGTGAGCTAGACTTGGTGGATAAAGTCAAGAAGGTGTGGGCCAGCACCTTTAACCCCCGTTCCCTGGCTTTCCGCAACCGGAAGAAGATGCCGCTGGAGAGCGACCCTATCGGCGTGGCCGTGCTTAAAATGGTGAACGCCCGGGCGGCCGGCGTTATCTTCACCGCCGACCCCAACACCGGCGATACTAACCGGATGATAATCGAGGCTAACTGGGGGTTGGGGGAAAGCGTTGTCAGCGGCGAGTCCACTCCAGATGTCTATATCCTGGACAAGTCAAGCCTGGAGATAACAGAGAAGAAGCTGGGGCCGAAGTGCCGCTATGTGACATTTAAAGATGTGGGAGTGAGTGAGGAGGATTTACCCGCGGAGAAGAGCGGCCAGTTCTGCTTGAGCGATGACGAGGCCAGGGAAATAGGCAAAATGGGCAAGGTGCTGGAGGAGCATTTCGGCGTGCCCCAGGATGCGGAGTGGGCGGTGGAGGAAGGCGTACCGCTGCCGGAAAGTGTCATCATGCTACAGACCCGGCCGGAGATTATCGCCAAAACCAAGGCTCCGGTGGACAAGATTGTTGACCTGATGATGGACCGCATCTCAAAGGGGGTGAGTTTCGAAGGTGGCAAGATGTAGCCGTCTTTAAGGGCGCTTGTTGATAGCCTTTCTTAAATCTCTCACTAGTCCCGCTAGCGAAGCGAAATCATCTTCCTTTTCCATAAGCTGGATAATACGGCTGCCGACAATCACGCCATCGGCGGTGTGGGCTATCTGCCCCGCCTGCTCCGGGGTGGAAATGCCGAAGCCAACGCAGAGGGGCTGGCGGGCTAGCTTTCTTACCCTGGCCACAAAAGCCGCTAAATCCACCGGCAGCCTATCCCTGGCGCCGGTAACGCCGGCCACCGAGACCAGGTAGATAAAGCCCCGCGACCTTTCCGCCGCCAGCCGGATGCGCTCGCCGGTGCTGGTCGGCGCCAGCAAATAGATGAGTTCTAGCCCCTCTTTCCGGCTGACCGCCTCCAGCTTCGAGCCTTCGTCGGGGGGGAGGTCGGGGATAATCAGCCCGGAGACACCTGACTTGGCGCTGGCGGCGCAGAACTTCGCCAACCCATGCTTTAAGACGGGGTTATAGTAGGTCATAAAGACCAGCGGTATTTTGACCTTGTGACTTAGCTGCCCGGCCAGCTCCAGGCAGAGATGGGGGGTGACGCCGTTCTGCAGGGCATGAAAGCTGGACTTCTGTATGGTGACCCCGTCGGCCAGGGGGTCGGAGAAGGGTATCCCCAGTTCCACGATATCGCAGCCGCTATCGGCCAGCAGCGGCACTACCTTTAGAGTAGCTTCAACAGTGGGGTAGCCCACGGTAACGTAGGCGATGAGGGCTTTGTGCCCCGGCGGGCTGAAGGCAGCAGCGATTTTGCTCATAGCTTCACCCCCAGTGCCCGGGCTACTATGTCCATGTCTTTATCGCCACGCCCGGAGAGGTTGATCACGATGGTTTTCTCTCTTTCCAGCGAGCCGGCCATCTTGGCGGCGTGGAATATGGCGTGGGTCGGCTCCAGGGCCGGGACGATACCCTCGGTCTTACAGAGCAACTGAAAGCCCTCCAGGGCTTCATCATCGGTGACCGCCACGTAGCTGGCCCGCCCGCTGTCCTTGAGATAGCTGTGTTCAGGCCCGACGCCGGGGTAGTCCAGCCCGGCCGAGATGCTGTGTGTTTCTCTAATCTGCCCGTCTTTAGTCTGGAGAACATAGGATTTTGTCCCGTGGAGCACGCCGACTGTTCCCGCCATCAGCGGGGCGGCGTGTGCGCCGGTTTTGATACCCCTCCCCGCCGCCTCCACTCCGATGAGCTTGACCTCCTTATCGTTCAAAAAGGAGTAAAAAATGCCGATGGCGTTACTGCCGCCGCCGACGCAGGCGATAATATAGTCGGGGAGGCGGCCGGATTTATCCAGAATCTGCTGCCTGGTTTCTTTGCCGATTACCGACTGAAAGTCCCTTACCATCACGGGGTAGGGGGAGGGGCCGACTACCGAGCCCAATAGATAGTAGGTATTGGGGTTGGTTACCCAGTCCCTTATTGCCTCATTTATGGCGTCCTTCAGGGTTTTGCTGCCGCTGGACACCGGCCTGACCTCGGCCCCCATCAGCCTCATTCTAAAGACATTGAGGGACTGGCGGTGTACATCCTCCTCACCCATATAGACGATGCACTCCAGCCCCAGCATGGCGCAGACAGCGGCCGCGGCCACGCCGTGCTGGCCGGCTCCGGTTTCGGCGATGATTCGGCGCTTACCCATTCTCCGGGCGAGGAGGCCCTGCCCCAGGGCATTATTGATTTTATGGGCGCCGGTGTGGGCCAGGTCTTCCCGTTTGAGGAAAATACGGGCGCCGCCGCAATTTTCGGTCAGCCTTTCGGCCAAGTATAGCGGCGTCGGTCTCCCCGAATAATCGCGGGAAAGTGCCTCAAACTCACTCCAGAAGGCTTTATCAGCCTTGGCTTCTTTGTAGGCGGTTACCAGTTCATCCAGAACCGGCATGAGGGTCTCGGGGACAAACTTCCCCCCGTAGTCTCCGAAGTAGCCTCTTTCATCAGGTAGCATCATGGGCTTTTCTCCTGTGACTTGATATAAGCACTGAAATTGCGTTTCATCTCGTCTATATGGTCGCCGCCAAATTTTTCGCTCATTGCCTGCCCCAGAACCAGAGCCAGCATTGCTTCCGAGATAACTCCGGCGCGGGGAACGGCGCAGATATCCGACCTCTCCACCATGGCTGGTGCCGGCTGGCGGGTGGCGATGTCTACCGTCTCCAGCGGCTTTCCCATGGTGGAGATGGGTTTATGGTAGACGCGGCAGATAATGTCCTCGCCGTTGCTCATGCTGCCTTCTATGCCACCCATATTATTGCTCCGGCGGGCAAAGCGGCCTTCTTTATACATAATCCCGTCCTGGAAATCGGAGCCGAACATAGCCGCCCTGGCAATGGCGTTGCCGATTTCCACCGCCTTCACCGAGGGGATGCTCATCAGGGCCTGGGCGAGCCTGCCGTCGAGGCGGCGGTCGTAGTGCATAACGCTTCCCAGCCCCACCGGGACGCCGGTGGCGATAACCTCCACCACCCCGCCCAGCGTATCTTTCTTGGCGCCAGCTTCAAGAATTACCTTTTTTATTTTCTGCGAGGTTTCCCGGTCAATGCACCTTATATCGGGGTCTTTCTCAAAGACCGAGGCAACCTCTTCAAAATTAGAGTAAGGGCGGGTTAATTTTACCGGGCCTATCTGGACGGTGTGGCTGGCTAGCCTGATGCTGAACTCGGCTAGCATCTGTCTTAAGATCGCCCCCGCCATAACCCGGCCCACCGTCTCCCTGGCGCTGGCCCTCTCCGAGATATTCCTGATGTCGTCCTGGCCATACTTTAGAGCGCCGGCCAGGTCGGCGTGGCCGGGGCGGGGTTGGGTTATCTTAGCCGCTGGCTTTTCGGTCTCCTCAATGCTCATCTCATCCTGCCAGTTGGCAAAGTCCAGGTTCCTGACTATCAGCGTAATCGGGCTGCCCAGCGTCCTGCCGTAGCGGATACCGGAGAGGATTCCCACCTTGTCCTCTTCAATTAGTCCCCGGCCACCGCGGCCGGAATCGGAGTGGCGGCGTTCTAGGTCCAGGTCGATGTCCTCAGCGCGGACACGGACTCCGGCGGGCATTCCCTCGATAATGGTTACGCAGGCCGGGCCGTGAGATTCACCGGCGGTCAAAATGCGTAGCATCTCTTCCTCCTTCTAAAGCCTGAGCTAGGGCGGATTCCATGGCTGGTAACGGGGCTTTGAGTCCGGTAAAGAGCTCAAATTGCTTTACCGCCTGATAAAGCAGCATCTTGTAGCCGTAAACAACGGCGCATCC